>Ga0268386_10000022_pt1 | contig 71021 bp, 53 predicted proteins | sample RVTome_15_FD_200260 | JGI IMG/M metagenome (GOLD analysis project Ga0268386, IMG submission 200260) | Soil microbial communities from uranium-contaminated site in the Upper Colorado River Basin, Wyoming, United States - RVT150D86... ... | reverse complement strand
CCGCGTCATCAAACGCAAGATGTCGAAATGGCCCAAAGCCCGCCCCGAACACCGCCGACGACCGCCGCTGGCGAAAGCCTTTGAGGACACGGTTGTTATGATAACTTGAACGGTATTGCGGCTAAACACTCTCAGTCACCGGTTCTGCCGCGGCAGCGACCCCAGGAAGGCGTTCACCTGATCCAGCAGTCCCTGCAAACGATCGATCTCGGCCTGAATCGCCTGGATTTCCGCGGCCGGCGGCGGCATCTGGGCTTCGAGGGCCTGTTTGAGGGCTTTCAGCCGGGCGATTTCGCCACTGTAGAGTCCGGCGAACGCCCGCCCCATCGTACCGGGGAGCCGTTCGATCTGCCGGACCAGCGGATCGACGATTGTCACCTTCACGCGGTCCCGGTCCATGTCGCATCGCACGGGAGCGCGGGGATGGAAGTCCGGCACCGTGACGCGGAAGTCCTCCGGAGTGGTCGACGGCGGAATGATCAGCGTCCCCAACCTCGCGCGCAGGCGGATCCAGTAGAACTCGTTGTCGCGGTCCAGCGGGTCGAGGGCGAATTTCGTCGGGTTCCCCTTCAGCCGCGCGTCGGCCTGCGCGAACTGCTGCAGTTCCCCCTGAATCTCGCCGAAGAACTGCGGGTCGATTCGCCACCAGCGTTTCGCCCGCCGCCTGCTGTTGCCCCAGTCGCCGGGGACGTCGTTGCGGTCGAACGAGTTGGCCGGCCAGTTGAGGTGCCGGTATTCCCAGCGGTCGTCGAGCAGTTCCTGATGCAGCGTGAAGGCGTAGCGGCCGTTGTTTCGCAGGATGCCCCGCAGTAGCGGCAGATTGCGCTCCACGTGAGCGTCGCCGGCGTGCACACGGGCGTCCATGTGAAACCGCCCCGGTACGACGATTCGCCCGCCCCCCTGCCCCGCCGTCAGCAGCGGCCCGCGCACCGCCGGCGTGAGCAGGGCCGGGTGCCCGTTCCAGATCGCGTTGGGATCATCCAGCGCGTTCCCGCCCGACGTCGCCAGCGTCGCATTCCGCGGCCAGTTCGGCGGATGCGGGTCGTTCTGCCCCGTGCGGTCGTCGAGCGTGCGCCACGCGGCATAGCGCGTATTCCCCTGCGCCCGCACCTTCCAGGCCGCGATGTTCCCGAAGTTGATCATCAGCGCCATCACGAACAGCATGATGGGCAGATAGAGCACCAGCTCCAGCATCGCCAGGCCGCGACGCGAGCGGGAACGTGAAGAACGAATTCGGCGGCGTGCGTTCATGACCGAACAGAATTGCCAATTGGTTTCAGGAGTTGAACAGGAGCAAACAGAGGGAACAGAGGAAAGAAAGTCATTCAGGATTCATCGATCAGCCCCCATTCCTCCTGCTTCAAGTCTCATCGCCAATCTCTCAACCTCATTCTCCGTTTCCTCTGTTTGCTCCTGTTCAATCAATGCCGATTCAACTGCCGGAAATCGTCCTCCGAAACGCCGTTGAATCGCGGCGGGCGGAAGTTTGGTATGTCCGACGTCGCCCGCTGCAAGATGATCGGCACACTGCGTGACGTCGCCGGTACGAGCTTGCATTGCCAGTTCTGGTTCAGCAGGTCCCAGTGCGCGGGCATGCCTTCCATGTTGTTCCGCCAGCGGATGGCCGTGCTGCCGTCGGGAAGACGCACCAGCACCGGCCACGCCCACGGGCAGCACAGGTGCCGGTTGCGAGGCAGGAAGACCTGCACCTGCGCGAACGTGACGGCGTCGCTGCCGTCGCGGTGCAGCGGGTTGCGGTACAGGCCGGGGAACATCTCCCGCAAATGCGGCGAGTACGCGACCGACACGAACTGGTGGTCCCGCTCCAGCGTCTGGTTGCTGCTGACGTTGCCGGCCGCCGAACGGATGACGTGCGGCAGGTTCGTGTCGGGATATTCGACGTCGAGCAGCACGCGGAGATGCCCGCAGGCGAATGTCCGCCACAGGTTGATGAACTGCGACATCTTCGCCGTATCCCGCCCCGGCCGGTCGAAAAACCGTGTGGTGTTGAAGCCGCCGGGGATCGACACGCCGCCGGAATAGGAGAAGTACGGCCCCATCCAGTCGCGAATCCACATTTCCAGATAGTGCGTCGCGAGTTGCTGCCTCTGTTGTCGGGCGACGGTGTAGTACGTCTGGCTGGGCGGGCCGTCGACGCCGGTGGGGGACGGGTCGATCGCCGGCAGCGTGCGGGTCAGCGGGTCGGATTCGTCGGCGTCGACGAACGCGACGACGTCCGTCCGCCACATCCGCCCCTGCAATTGCGTCGGCGTGCGCCGCAGCCGTTCGCCGGGCCGGCCGTATCGCTGGGCGATTTCGTTCGTCGAGAGGTTCGCCATCCGCGGCGTGGCCCGCACGACGACCCGCTGGAACCGGGGAATCAGCCCCCCTTCCGGCGAACCGACCTGGCTGCCGAAACCGCCCCCACCGACGCTCCCGCTGCCGTCGGGGTTCAGCACGTATTCCAGCACGGGCTGCGTGAGTTCGGCGTGGCGGGCGGACATCTCGCTGAACGTGGCGACGACGTCCCGTTCCAGGGGCACCTTCTGTTGAATCGCCTTGCCGAGCATCGCGAACTTCACGTAGCCCGACGACCCGCCGAATTGCTCGAAGACTTTGCCGATCTCGTCCCACTTGGCGAGAATCTCCGGCGTCAGCCCCGCCACGGCGAGCTGGCCGTCGTTGTCCTTCATCCGGGCCGTCCGCATGTAGGCGTCCAGCGCGAACACCTCGGCTTCGAGATGGTTGGTGAACGCGAGCACGTTCATCCCGCGGGACATCACCACGCCGCCGGAATACGCCCCGGCGTCGGCGGCGTTCTGCATGCGGATCTTGTCATCCACCCGCCGCCCGACGTTCACGATCTGCACCAGCAGGACGGTGAACATGAACAGGGCGAAGACGGTGGCGATGGAGACGGTGCCGCGCTGGTCGCCGTGGAGGCGGCGGATGAAGGAAGAAATTGAGAATTGAAAATTGAGAATTGAAAATTGAGAATTGTGATCGGAGCGCGAACCGTTCACCGGACCGTCGTCGGCGGCTCTTCCATCTTTCAATTTGCAATTCTCATTTTTCAATTTTCAATCTCCTTTTCCCGCTACTCTTGCTGATACGGCATGACGGATTTCATGCCTTCGTTCGGCAGCGTCGCCGAGGCGGTGATGCGGACGGAGTAGAGCGGTTCGCTGTATTGGCCGCGGCGGGTCGTGATTCGCTGGTAGACTTCGTCGGGGATGCCGCTGCTCGGGACGAGGTGTTTCGCGAGCAGCCGGCCGGGGCCGGGGATGAGGGCGAAGTCGTGGGCGACGTGCACGGTGATGGCGTCCTGCCAGCCGACTTCGCCCGGCTCCCACGGCGGCACCGCGGGGTTCGGGTGGTTGCGGGGGTTGTACGTCGGGCCGACGAGCGTTTCCCGCCCGCGGCCGCTGTTCGCGTCGCGCCAACTGACGACGACGATCGTGTTCTGGTCGGCGTACCCGATCTTGTTCGCGATGCGGGGGTTGATCCGCTGGTTGGTCTGCGACGACGGCACCAGCGAGCGGTACATGTTCTGAGCCGCGGCGATCGACCGCAGGCTGTCGGCCGAGACGTTGCCGGATTGAATCCCCAGATCGCGCGACGGGGCGATCGGCGCGAGGCCCAGAATCGCCGCCTGCCGGATGTGCCGGTACTTGACGCTCTCCGCCGACGGCAGCAGATAGAACTGCCCGTCGATCTCGCGGTGGGAATCAATGTGCAGCCGGTTCTCCGGTTCCAACTCGGAGACCTGCGCCGGCAGCCAGACGACCGCCGAGCGGGCCGACGCGAACGCCGAGTAATGCACCATCGTAATCGCGATCATCAACTGGCTGACCTGCACGATGAACATCAGGATCACGATGAAGATCGGCAGCGTCAGTACAAACGCGAGGCTCTGCACGCCGCCGTCCTGGCAGCGGTGCAATTCCCGCAGGCGTTTCAGATCCCACCGCGCTCCGCTACCGCGCTTCAACACCCACAACGCGCCGAACGCGACCGCGAGGGCGGTGAGGCAGGGGAGGTTGGCTTGGAGGATGTGGCGGGTCATGTGGGGAAATTCGAAATCCGAAGCTCGAAATCCGAAGGAAATTCAAAGCGCGAAGGATTCAAACGGCTCAATGATGTGTCTTCTACGCCGAAGGCGTTCCAGAACAAAGCCCAGGGTCGCGACCGGAGGGAGCGCACCCTGGGTGGGCGGTTGCCACGAAGGATGAACCCTGAAAGGGTTCCACAATGGCTCAATCCCACACATATCGCTCGTCGATCTCAACACCGTACCGCTCGCAAAGTCGGCGAAATTCGTCCTGAAACGATTCCGTCGCGTGATGCTCCTCCTGGTTTCCGATGTATTCCTTCAATCCCGGCACGTGCGATGGACTCACCGAAAACGCACCGTAGCCGCTCTGCCAATGGAAGTCGCCCAACCGTTGGTCCTGCTCCTTCACCCACACCGACGAACTCCGTTTCAACTCGCGGATCAACTCCGCGATGTCGATCGTCTTTCCGAACCGGCAAAGAATGTGAACGTGGTCCTCAACGCCGCCGATGATCAACGCCGGGCATTTCAGATTTCGGCACGTTCCGGCGAGATAGGCGTGCACATTCTTGCGAAGGTCTTTGTCGGCGAGAAAAGGCCGACGCTGTTTCGTCGAGAAGACGATGTGCAGGTAAACTTGGACGAGAGATTGCGACATTGGGATATTCCCCTTGTCAAACCCTTTCAGGGTTTGTGTTAATTGTCACCGCCAACCCAGGGTGCGCTCCCTCCGGTCGCGACCCTGGGCTTTGTTGTTCAACGCCTTCGGCGTTGAGGTTTTACCCAAACAACCGCCGCAAAACCCCCGTCCGTTCATCCGCCATCACCACCACGACCGCGGCCAGCGCGGAGGGGGCCAGGTACAGCCAGCGTTGCAGCGGGCGGCGTTCTTCTTCGGTGAGGGAAATCCAGCCGCGGGCCCGAACGATGAGTCGCAGGTGCTTCCAGACGCCGGCGAGGAGCGACAGGAAGCCGAACTGCCAGATGAGGATGGCGATGCCCATCACGCCTCCCAGGACGAAGGTCCACAGCATGGCGGTGACGCCGCGTTCGAGGCCGAGGAAGGCGCCCAGCATGGCGATCAGCTTCACGTCGCCGCCGCCGACGTTGAACAGCACGAAACAGACCAGCATGACAAAACCGCACACCAGAAAGCCCAGCCCGCTCTGTTCCAGGCCCGGCCAACCGAGAAATGCGGCGTTCAGTACAAACCCGGCGAGGATGCCGGGGTAGGTCGTCCAGTTGTAGATTTTGTGCCCGCGAACGTCGGTGACCGTGGCTACGGCGAGGAACGCGAGCAAAATGGCTTCGATCGGCATGGTCGATTGCGGATTGCGGATTGCGGATTGCGGAATCAAGCAAGCCAATCCGCAATCCGAAATCGGCAATCCACAATTCTCCTATTGCGTCACGCGGTCGCTCTCCGTCTCCAGGTCGGTCATGCCCTTGTTGAAGTAATTCTTGATCTTCGGCCAACCGAATTTCAGGATGAAGATCAGGATCGGCAGCGCGATGGCGGCGATGATCAGCACCGTCTCCAGGCTCACGGCCCCGCGTTCGTCGTTGTGCACCCGCTTCAGCAGGCTGCGGAGGGATACGTCTTTCATGCAGGCACCTGGTCGGTTCGGTCGGTCCGCTGTTCTAAACGAAAACCCACGCGGGGGTTCAACAGTTCGTTGCAATTTCGAGTAGGGTGGGCTGTGCCCACCACGGGTGCTGTTCGGTGGGCACAGCCCACCCTACATCTACATGAACGGCCACGCCACGAACACGCTCAGCATGTCGTAAGCCGCACGGGCGATTCGCATTCCGGTGGGGACCACGATCGTCGCCAGCGGGAGGATGACGCCGATCACGAGGATGTAATCCAGCGTCGAAACCGCCCCGCGGCGGGAATTGTGGTTCTCCACCGTCGCCGATCCAGCCCGCCGCCGCCCGCGCATGATTTTGCTCCGAAGCCAAACGACCGTCGACTCTTATCGTACCCGGCGGCGAGCGGTTGTTCCAGAGTATTCTTGAGTAGGTCCGGACGGCCCGTCCGGACCTCGGACTGGCGAGAGTCGCCGCTTGCGGCTTAGCCGTCGGATCCCAGCGACCGGCTAAGCCGCAAGCGGAGAAATCCCGTCGGGCCGACGCGGACCTACTTCCACTCCCCCGCCGCGAGGATGCGGGGCAATTCGGCGAGGTCGAGATTCCCGCCGGAGAGGACGCCGACAACGGTTTTCCCGGCGAAGCGGTCCCGGTAGCGGTACGCAGCGGCCAGCGGTGCAGCGCCGGCGCCTTCGGCGAGGTTGTGCGTGTGTTTGAGCAGCGTAAAGCAGGCTTGGCGGAGTTCGTCGTCGGAAACCAGCAGGGCGTCGTCCATCAGCGACCGCATGATCGCCAACGTCATTTCCGCCGGCACGCGGGTGGCCATCCCTTCGGCGAATGTGTTCACGGACTCGTTGGATTGAAGCGTGCCGGTCCGCCAGGAACGCACGACGGCGTCGGCCCCTTCCGCCTGCACGCCGATGACCTGCGTTTCCGGCCGCACGGACTTCACCACCAAGCAGGTCCCGCACACGCCGCTGCCGAGGCCGATGGGGACCAGAATCGCGTCCGGCTCGGGCAGGTCGTCGAAGATTTCGACGGCCATCGTTCCGACGCCGGCGATCAGCAGCGGTTCGTTGGCGGAGTGGACGTACCGTCCGCCGCGGGGGACGAGTTCGCGTTCCAGGAACTCGCGGGCGGCGTCGAAATCGCGGCCGTGCTCGATGAGTTCCGCCCCCAGCAGGCGGATGGCCCGGTTCTTGTCGGGATTGTTGCCTTCCGGGACGACGATCGTGCACTTCACCCCGAACCGCCGGCAGGCGAACGCCAGCGACTGCCCGTGGTTGCCGGTCGAGCAGCCGAGAATGCCGTGGCGGAAGCTGCCAGCTTCCGCACCGACCATGCCGTGGCGGAAGCTGCCAGCTTCCGCACCGACGCTGGCAGCGTCGGCCACGGCGGCCGCGACGAGATTGATTCCGCCGCGAACCTTGAACGCCCCGACCGGCTGGTGATTCTCGTGCTTCAGGAAGAACCGGCAGCCCAGCAGTTGTGACAACGCGGGCCATTCGTAGAGCGGCGTTCGTTTGAGGACGGCCCGCACACGGGGGAGGGCGGCGAGGACGTCGGCGTGGGTGACGGGGAGATTCTCGGGCATGCGGCGGCCTTTGCTGTCGGAACGGAGAGATGCGGTTCATCGTCGGCGTTGGAAATCCCGACTGCAATGCCGTGGGCATTCCGTTAGAATGACAGCCGGCAGATGAGAAGTTATCGCGTCTTTCCGGACTTTCTCGACGAGAACTCCACATGGCCACCGTCACGCTCACCGAATCGCCACCGGTCCTCTGCTACGGACCGCGCGACGCCGGCATTCCGATGACGCTCGATGAATTCGAGGCGGCGGACTACGTCGCTGGGCATCGATACGAACTGATCAACGGAGTTCTCATCGTGAGTCCGATACCGCTCGAAGAGGAACGGGACGCGAATGAAGGGCTTGGCCGCCTGCTGCGGAATCACCAGTTGGATCACCCGCAAGGCGACGCGCTGAATCTGACACTTCCGGAGCACAATCTGCGGACAAAGAAGAATAACCGCCGCGCCGACCGCTGCATCTGGTGCGGCCTCGGACGGCATCCGCGAACCAAAGGCCGCGTGAAGAACCGGGACGTGCCGGCGATCGTCGTCGAGTTTCCCTCGTCCCGCCCGGCCGACCAGCGACGGGATTACGATGAGAAACGCATCGAATACCGCGACCTGGGCGTGCGGGAATACTGGATCATCGACCGCTTCCGGCGGAAGATGACCGTCTACTCCTGGCACGGCAAGCGCTGGGCGAAACGCGAATTCGCGGAAGACGCGACCTACACGACCGACCTGCTGCCGGGGTTCGAGCTGCCGCTGGCGGATTTGTTCGCGATTTCGGACCGGTACGCGGGGTTGCCGGCGGAGGACGACGAATGAACCCGCCTGATTCGACCGTGGAAGTTGCCATTCCCGATGCGTTGCAGGACTTCGTGACGCAGCGCCTGCAATCGGGGGAATTCGATTCACCGGCCGAGTACCTCCAGATGCTGGTCCGTGCCGACCGCGTCCTGCACGAACGCCTTGAGCTGCATCGTCAGGGAAAAGAAATCGAGTCTCTGCTTCTGGCCGGCCTGCGGAGTGGGGACGCTTGGCCGGTGACCGCGGAGCACTTCGACGCACCTCGGAAGCGATTTCAGCAATAGTCGTCCTGTCGGATGCCTCAAAAGCCAAACCCGGATTCCACGCCATGCACCGCCTCCTTCTCTTGTTCCCGTTGATCTGCGTCACGAACGCCACCATTGGAAATGCGGCCGAACGGGCCGGGAAACCCAACATCGTCTTCATCCTCGTCGACGACCTGGGCTACATGGACGTCGGGGCCTACAACCCCAAGACGTTCTACGAAACGCCCAACGTCGACCGGCTGGCGAAAGAGGGGATGAAATTCTCCGACGGGTACGCCGCCTGCCCGGTCTGCAGCCCGAGCCGGTACGCCATCATGGCGGGGAAGTACCCGACGCGGGTGGGGGCGACGAATTTCTTCTCCGGCCGCCGGGTGGCAAAGTTCCTGCCCGCGGAATTCAACAACCGCATGCCGCTGGAAGAAGTCACGCTGGGCGAAGCCTTCCAGGAAGCCGGCTATCGCACGATCTTCCTCGGCAAATGGCACCTCGGACCCACCGCCGAGTTCTGGCCCGAAAAGCAGGGCTTCGACGTCAACCTCGGCGGCCACAGCGCCGGGTCGCCGCCCGGCGGGTATTTTTCGCCGTGGCGCAACCCCCGGCTTAAGAACGGCCCGAAAGGCGAATACCTCACGCAGCGGCTCGCGGCGGAAGCGGTGAAGCAGATCGAAGCCAGCCGCGACAAACCGTTCTTCCTGTATCTCTCGTTCCACAGCGTCCACATCCCGCTGCAGGCGCCGAAGGATCTGGTGGAAAAGTACCGCCGGAAAGCCGCGAAGCTCGCCGGCGACGGTTCCGACTTCGCCAGCGAGGAACAGGTCTGGCCCGTCAAACAGCCGCGGCGGGTTCGCATTCGGCAGAACCACGCAACCTACGCCGCGATGGTCGAAAGCATGGACACGGCCGTCGGCCGCGTCTTGAAAAAGCTGAAGGAGTTGGGAATCGAAGAGAACACGATCGTCTGTTTCACGTCGGACAACGGCGGCGTCTCGACGTCTGAAGGATTGCCCACGTCAAACCTCCCGTTGCGAGGCGGCAAAGGCTGGGTCTACGAAGGGGGCATCCGCGAGCCGTTCGTCATCAAATGGCCCGGCGTCACGAAGCCGGGGAGCACGAGCGACGTTCCGGTCATCGGCATGGACTTCTACCCCACGCTGCTGGAAATCGCCGGCCTCGTAGCGAAGCCCAAGCAGCACCACGACGGCGTGAGTCTCGTCCCGGTTCTCAAGTCGTCCGGCGGCCTCAAACCCCGCCCCCTCTTCTGGCACTATCCCCACTACCCCAACCAGGGCGGCTTCCCCGGCGGGGCCGTCCGCATGGGAGACTGGAAGCTGATTGAACGCTACGAAGACGGCCGCGTGCACCTCTATAACCTGAAGACCGACGTCGGCGAACGCACCGACCTCGCGTCGAAGCACCCCGCCCGCGTCGCCGCGCTGCGCAAGCGGCTGCGTGCGTGGTACAAAGATGTGGGGGCGAAGTTTCTGCGGGCGAAGGTTGGGGGGAAGGAACCATGGCGGCCTTGACGGAGCGGCATGTTACTCATAATCTACAACCCGCACCAGGCCACAACAGAGCGAAGAAGTCGCAATGGTTCAATGAGATGATGTATTCACTCGACACGATTTGCGGCATCCTCGGAGAACCCGCGCACGCGGGGGACTCGTATGCGATTTACCATGCAGACTGCGCGGAGTTGATGGCGAGTTTCCCGGATGCCTGCATTCCGCTGACGGTCACGTCGCCGCCCTACAACATCGGCAAAGAGTATGAAGCGCCGATGTCGCTGGAGGAATACTTGCGGTGGTCGGAACACTGGATCGGGCAAGTCCATCGCATCACGACAGGATGCGGCGCGTTCTGGCTGAATCTCGGATACGTTTCGATTCCCGGACGGGCGAAGGCGATTCCGCTGCCGTACTTGTTGTGGGACCGCATTCCGTTCTATCTCGAGCAGGAGGTCGTCTGGCATTACAAGGCCGGCGTTGCTGCGCGAAAGTCGTTTTCGCCGCGGAACGAAAAATTTCTGTGGTATCTGAAGGACCCCGAGCAGTACACGTTCCATCTCGACGCCGTCCGCGATCCCGATGTGAAGTATCCGAACCAGAAAAAGAACGGAAAGCTGAAGTGCAATCAGTTGGGCAAGAATCCCGGCGACGTCTGGCAATTCGCGAAAGTGACGTCCGGAAAAGACCGCAGTTCGAAAGAGAGAACCCCGCATCCCGCGCAGTTTCCACTCGCCGTCGTCAGTCGCATCGTTGAAGCGTGCAGCAATCCCGGCGAGTTGGTCTTCGATCCGTTTCTTGGTTCGGGCACGGTGATCGAAGCCGCAATTCGACTCGGCCGCTGCGCCGTTGGTTTCGAGATCAACCGCCGCTACGTCGACCTTGCCGAACGGCGGGTTTCGCGCGTCCTGCGGGAAATCGGCCAGCCGACGCTGTTTTGAATCTCCGCATCACCCCTCGTCGCTGAAATCGTAAAGCACGACGAATTTCAGCGCATAGGTCTTGGGATTGAGGCGCGCCTGCTGTCCGGTCGCCGCTTTCTGCGCAATCCAATCCGTATGGTCGAGCCAGCCGAATCGGATCAGCCGGATCTTTGGAAGCGGGGACGTTTGCGAAGGGTTGGCAGCGAACTTTTCGAAATTCACCGCGATGTAGTACCCGCTCTTCCCTTTGCGCCCGGGTGAAATGCCTCCACCGGGCTGGGCGTAGCTGCGGTTCGCGAAGATCTGGTTCTTGTGCGAAGAGGTCTTGACTTCGACAGACAGCGCCGGGTCGGGAATGTAGACGAGGTCCTTCTCCCCTTTGGTTTGATCGCCGCGCCACAAACCGGGATGCCGTGCTGCAAGTTCCAGCGGAAGCAACTCGTGCAGAAACGTACCCATCATCTGCGGCGACGGGAAGATCTCCTTCCCGATCTGGATTCCGTGGCGTCCGATCCTGGAATCAAACACGCTCTGCCAAGAGACGAGCACGGCGTCGACGATCTCTTCCGTCTCCAGTGGATGCGCGTCGATGAGTTCCTCGGTCTTCGCAAGCCACTTCTTGCGCGGCACGCCCTTGTAGGGCGAGGAGGAAGCCATCAGACGCCCTTGGTCAATTCGGAGAGGGAGATGCCGAGGAATTCGGCGATCTTTGCAATGTTGCGCAGCGAAACGTTTCGTCGTCCGCGTTCGATGCCGCTCACGTACGTCCTGTCGAGGCCGCACTTCGCCGCGAAGGATTCCTGTGAGAGGCCGGTTTGCATTCGCAGTTCGCGAACACGCGTACCAAAGCGAACCAGGATGGCACCCCGCCGTTTCATCGCATCAATTAGAATTGGCATCGACGATCAGTCCACGGACGATGAGTCACAAGCCGTGGCATACAGCGACGCGTCGAGCGGCGGCAACAGCGAATTCGCAAGTACAGTAATGTCCTGCCGCCGTCACCGCTCGTGCCACCCCACCGTCAACGGTTTCGCCCCGTTCAGTTCCCCGTACCCGGCACCGGTCGTCCCCGGCGGGTTCGGGCCCTGATACCGCGGGTCGAGAGGGTCGGCGGCGGGTTGCCAGCGGACGTCGCTGGAGAGGCGGCAGCGGTTGATGGAGGAGTGGTTGTCAAGCGAGCCGTGCAGCGTCGTCATCGTGAACACGATCAGATCGCCGGCGTGGAAGTCGGCCGTCAGCAGCCGGGCGTGGCGTTCGCGGGCGAATTCGATCGGGTCGCCGGTCAGTTGCACGCGCGGGGATGAACTCGATTCGTAGTTGATCCGACGGTTCGGCTCGATGAGGTCGTCGAAACGGTGCGAACCTTCCACCACGACCAGCGGGCCATCGCTGACGGGGATGTTGCCCAGCGCCGTCCAGACGGTGACGATCCGTTGCGAGCCGCGGGCGAAGAACGGATAGTCGTAGTGCAGCTTCGTGGCCCGGCCCGGGACGCCGGGGCGGAGGAAGAGGTAGTCGTGCGGCCGCGCCGATTCGCCGAGGACGGCCGACATGATCCGCCGCGCCGGTTCGCCGTGGCTGACGACGCGGAGCAACGGCTCTTCGCTGACGGATTGCCAGAACCGGCCGAGGTCGCCCGCCAGTTCCTTCCGGCGGCTGGTTCCGGTGAAAATCCCGTCGATCGCCGGTTCGCAGATCTCCCCGACCGCGGCGAGCCGTTCGAAGACGGTTCGCCGGGCGGCCAGTACGTCGTCGACGTTCAGGACGCCGCGGAGGAAGAGGTAACCGTCATCGCGCAACCGCGTGTGCAACCCGTCGCAGTCGGTATCTGGAAACGACGTCTCGCGCAGCGGACCGAGCCGTTCCGCGGGAATGAGACGGCCCTGAATCGCACAGTCGGCGGAGTTCATTTAAAGCGCCACTTACGGGTTCGGCGGCGACGTGCAGATCAGGACGACGAGCATCTCCGTCCCGGTGTTTTCGATGCCGTGCAGGCACCACGGCGGGAGATAGACGAAATCCCCTTTCTTGACGGGGCGCGGGCCGCCGCCGAACGTCATCGTCCCTTCTCCTTCCAGGATGACGTACGTCTCCTCGGTTTCGTGCGAGCCGGGTTCCAGCACGGCGTGCGGCGGGATGTAGAACATCACCAGCCCCATGTTCCTCGCCGGCGCGTTCGGGTTCACGGGATGCACCACCCGCACCGCCGGCGCGACGCAATTGGGATACACCACCGGCACCCCTTCCTGCACGGTGACGATCATCGGCTCCGGCGGCACGTCGGGCTTGGGAATCGTCGGCGGCTTGTTGCCGGTGTAGCCCTTGAAGGTCGTGAATTTCGCCATGTACGACACTCCTGGAACCATTCAGTTCAACTCAGCGAGCCGCCGGGTTTATCCCGGCGGGAGGTCAACCAGACGGCGGGGATCAACCCCGCCGCTCGCTTTGTTCCTCATCCTCTTCAGAAGTCCCGCGTGTACCCCGCCGTCCACCCGCCGTCAACCGTCAGAACGTGGCCGTTGACGTAGCTGCTTTCCGGGGCGGCGAGGAACAGCGCGGCGTGCGCGACCTCCTCCGTCGTGCCGGGGCGGCCGAGCGGAATGTGCGACAGCAGCCGCTGGGCCGAATCGCGGAACTTGCCGTCGTCGCCGTAAAAGAGCTGCTGCGTGCCCTCGGTGAGGATCGACCCCGGTGCGATCGCGTTGACGAGAATGCCGTGCGGGCCGAGCTCCAGGGCCATCGCCTTCGTGAGGTTGACGACCCCCGCTTTCGCCGCGACGAACGCGCATTGCAGCCGCAGCGGGACCAGGCCGGCGATCGAGGCGATGTTGATGATCCGCCCGGCCTGCTGTTTCCGCATCACACCCGCGGCGGCTTTGCTGACGTTGAACAGGCCGTTGAGGTCGACGTCCAGCAGGCGGTCCCATTCGTCGCGGGGGAATTCGTCGATCGGGACGCGGTGCGCGAGCGTGTTGACGCCGGCGTTGTTGACGAGGATGTCGAGCCGGCCGAACTCCGCGACGACACCTTCGATGACCGAGTTCACCTGCCCCTCGTCGGTGACGTCCATCATGCGGGCAACGCAGTGCGGCAACCCCGGCGCCGACTGGTTGACGAGCCTCTCGTTGATGTCGGAATAGACGACGGTCGCGTGATTGGCCGCGAACACGTCGGCGATGGCCTGCCCGATTCCCTGGGCGGCCCCGGTGACCAGCGCGATGCGTCCGTCGAGATCGACTTTCATGCCGGGGTTCCTGCGCTTTCCGCGAGCCGCCGGGTTTACCCCGGCGGGAGGCCGATCGTGCGGCGGGGATCAACCCCGCCGCTCGCTGATCACGGCTACCGTTTGCCGGGGAAATTGAAACCGCCGAACTTCGGCGCGGAGGACGATTCCTTTTCTTTCGGCCCGACGAGCTTGTCCCGCGTCAGCTTCAGTTGCTGCAGGCTCTGGGTGGAGACGACGTAATACCAGCCGGCGAAGCGTTCGTTGAGCCGCTCGACGATCCCCTTCGACGTCTCGACCCGCTTGTCGAACGCCTTCTTGTCGTCGCGGTACTGGGTGAGGTCGGTCTCGTACTGCCGCGTGTCGTCCTTGAATTTCTGCACCGCGTGGCGGTAATGGGCGTCGGGATTCGGGCGGGCCGCGACCGCCGGCGCCGGGTACTGGCCCGGCTTCAACGCCGACACCGGGGGCGTTTCCGGCTCTTTCGGCGCTTTCTTCGCGTCCTTCTTCGGCGGCTCCTTGTAGCCCGGCGGCTTTTTCGGCTCGAACGGCTTCGTGGGCAGCTTCGGCTGGTTGTCCATCGCCTTTTCGTCGAGTTCGACGCGAATCAGCACGTAGCGGCGGTGCGTTTCGTCTTTCGGGGCTTGGTCCGTCTTCTTCGCGTCTTTCTTGCCCGTCTTCTGCTTGTCTTTCTTGCCGGCTTTCTTTGCCGGTTCCTTCTTTGCCTTGCCGCCGAGCTCGAGCGCCTCGCCGGTGCCTTCGACGATCGCGCCGAAGTGCAGGTGATAGACGATGCCGTCTTTCGTGGCAGCGGCGAACTCGCCGTTCTGCGAGAGGAGCTGCGCGGGGATGGCCCCTTTCGTTTTCAGCAGCTCCTGCACGCGCTTGACGGTGAAGTCCTTCGGGTCGAACTCCAGCGAGAAGCCCTTGTCCTGCAGGTCGCGGGTGACGTTGCGGATCAGCCCGCTGACGGCCCGCAGATCGCCCGCAGCCGACTTCGGGGGCCGCAGTTGCAGGTCGCCGGTCAGCGGGGCCTGGCCTTCGATCTTGAAGCGGGGGTTGACGCCGAGGATCTTCATCTCGTCCAGCACGTTGACGACGTCGGTCATTTTTTCGGTCTTGAGCGACTCGGTCGTTTCGTCGAGCCCTTTGAGCTTCCACGGGTCCCACTGCTGGTCGCGCGAGACAACGAGCGTTTCCGGCCTGACTTTGACGGCCTTCATGATCGCCTGGCCGTCGCCGACCGGCACCAGCGTCTGCCGCACTTCGTAATTGTGGATTTCGAGCTTCCGCAGATCGTCGGCCTTCAGCTTCAGCAGGTCGGGTTCGATCCAGTCGGAAAACCGCGTCGAGACGTTCAGTTCGATGCGGGCCAGGTAGGTTTCCTCCTCGTCGTGCCGGCGGACGTAATGCAACGGCCGGGCCTTGTTGCCGTCGTCTTTCGTTTTGGCCTGCGTCTTCAGGACCGATTCGTCGGCCTTCTTGCCGATGATCAGGTCCACCAGCGTCGACTTGTCCTTACCGAGAATGCGGATGCGGGCGCCGGCGGCCTTGCGGTCGGCGAGGTCTTTCTGGCCGGGGTCGACGACGCCGAACCGCTCATGCTGGTACTTTCCGCGGCCGGCCATCGCGACCCGTTCGACGCCGAGCACGCTGGCGGCCGTTTCGGCCAGCCGCTGTTTCGCCTCGGCCGGGTAGCCGTGGTGCGACTGGATTCGCCACAGGCCGTCGGCGAACTCGACGCGGAAGGTGCGGGGCTTGGTTTCCCCCTCGGGGATGGCCGTCAGTTCCAGAAGGCCGGCAGCGTTGATGTCGAACTCGTCGTAGAACGTCTCCCCGACCTTGGCGAACTGGTCGAGCGGTTTGGGGGCGGTCTTGACGGAAACAAACGCCGCTGCCCCCACCGACACAGCGGCCACGGCGGCGAAAATGATCGTGCGGATGTTCTGGGACATGCGAAGTCAGTTGGCGGTTGAGGGTGTCTCGATAAGTCGGCGGGCGCTAGCCCCCGGTTTGTGCGGTCAATTGCGGCAAGCTCATTTGCGGAAACCGGGGGCTAGCGCCCGCCGGCTGATGAATGCGTCAGGCGCGGCGGTTGGGGTTGATGTTGCGGCGTTCGTTGATGAACCGCGCCGCCAGCACCGCCAGCCCCAGCAGCAGGGCGGGGATGGGGGGGAAGGCGACGGCGGCGTAGCGGACGCGGTTCTCGTAGTCGCGAATCCGGCGTTCCTCCTGGTTCTGCAGATCGCGGATCGTCTGCTCTTTCTGGCGGTTCAATCCGTCGATTTTGAGCTGCAGCCGCCGCCGCTCCGCTTCCAGGGCGACGACGAGCAACTGGTCCCGCTCGGAGACCGACAGCCCCTTGTTCTTGCGGATTCTCTCAATCTCCTTGTTGAACCGTTCCTGGGCCTTTTCCGTCTGCTCCTGCGTCTGCTTCTTGATTTTCTCTTCTTCCTCGAAGCGTTCCAGCCGGAATTCGTCGACCGTCGATTGAATTGAGGTCAATGCCCGCGAGTTGATCCGGCGGCCGCGCAACGGAAGGTAGTTCTCTTCGCCCGCCAGCGACTCGATCGCGTTGAACACGAAGTTCAGGTTGTCGAGCGGTTGCTTCAACGCCGACTGCTGCCGCGACGCGAAATCGCTGATCAGATCGACGTCGGCGACGTAGATCACGTTGATGTCGGCGGCGTTGTTTCCCTTCTTGTTCTTGTCGTCGGAGTCCCCGGCGGTGACGGCGACGGCGATCGTCTGCGGGTCGAGCACGCGGTCGCGGCGGGGCTCGTCGTTGAGCAGCCATTTTTCGCGGGGCCGGTCCAGCGACGCGGTGGGGACCCGCTGCGGCAGGTTGGTGATCTGGCTCTGTTCGTATTCCGTCTTCTCGTCCACCGTGCCGGTCAGCGGGTCGAACGACCGCACGACGACGCGGTTGCGTTTGACGAGGTTGCCGCGGGCCTTCGTTTCGCCCGGCATACCGTTTCCGCCGACGGGAGGCGCTTCGGACATCCAGGGAATGACCGACGCCTTGGCCGCCGTCTGCAGCAGGGGGGTGACGTTGGTTTTCCCGCCGGTGCGGCGCTGGACCGAGCCTGCGTAAAACGTGAGCAGCTCGTTGAGCCGCTCGGTGACGGCGTGCTTGTCGTTCAGCGCGTGCCGATTGCCGCTGGCGCGGGAGAGGAACAGCAGGGCGTTTTCGCGCTGGCCGTACAGCCGCGCGGGCCAGTTCGAGCCGTATTTCTCGACGACTTTCTGCGGGATGTCGGGGCGGAAGGTGGGATGCGGATTGAACGAATCGGCGACGACCTGCCCGTTGTCCCAGGTGAGGCCCAGCGCCCGCATCAGCGGGCCGGCCTTGCCGTCGTCCGCCTTGCCGCTGGGATTCGTGCTGGAAACCTGCGGGGTGGCTTCGGCATAGAGCTGATTCATCTGGCCGGCGAGAATCGTCTCGAACTGCTGCTGCGAGCGAATCGGCATGCGGGATCCGGTCTCCTGCCACCATTTGACGAGGTCGTCCCACGCCTTGCGGGGAATCAGCTCCCGCGCCCAGTAGCTGAGCGGTTGCGACCGCCTCAGCCGGGGGGCGTCGAGCACTTCGAACTCGCGGTCGGTCAGCTCGTCGTCGAACTGCGTCTGGTCGGCCAGGAGGTAGAACGGCAGCGGGTCGTCGAAGACCAGCACCGGGCGGCCCTTCTGGACGTACTTCACGAGGTCGTCCATCGGGCCGGCCGGCAGCGACGAGGCCTGCACGACGACCAGCACGTCGGGGTGCTTCTTCGGTTCGTCTTTTTTGGCGGCCTGCTTGCCGAGCAGGTCGAATTTCGGTGCGCCGTTTACGTAGCCGGCGAGGTCGGCGTGGGCGACGTCGACCACCTTGTACTGCTTGCGGAGCGACTCGACGAACCCGTCGAAATGCCACGGCTTGCCCATGCCCAGCACGCGGGCGTCGGTCCGCAAAATGCCCACGGTGAGCGGCTTCTTCCCCACGACGCTGCCGATCGTGCGGGTCAACTCGTATTCGATCGCGGCGTTGCGATCGAGGAAGGGCACGACCTTTTCGTCGCGGCTGCCGAGCACGCGCACGCCGAGGTAGACTTCTTGCTCGATCGATCTGCCCGCCCGCTGCGTCTGGTGGCGGACCGGCTTGATGCCGACTTCCTTCGCGCTCTCGGCTTCCTGGCTGGCGGGCCGCACGTCGACGTACCGCACGCTGACGTAATCGCGCCCCAGCCGGTCGTACTGCCGCAGCAGGCTGACGAGCTGCTTCTTGACGGGGACGAATTCCTGCGGGACTTCGGGGCTGAGGTAGGCCTCGATGACGACCGGCTGCTCTTCGTCGGCGGCCTGTTCCAACAGCGACCTGGTCTGGCCGGTGAGCGTATGGACGTCGTCGGCGGTCAGGTCGAACCGCACCGGGACGTAGGCCGAGCCTTTTTCGGCGATCACGTTCAGACCGACCAGCGCGGCGGCCAGCGCGACGGTGCGGACGCCGTAGTGCAGCCCCATCTTGGCCTGCTTTCCCCCCGCCCAGTGCCGGCGGGTGACGACGACGAGGTTCAGATACAGCATGAACGCCCCCAGCGAGGCGAAGTACAGAAAGCCGGTGAGCGGAATCAGCCCTTCGGTGAAGTCGCGCAACTGTTCCTCGACCGACAGGCTGCGGGCGAGGTTTTCGATGGCGGGGAAGCCGCTGAAGATCGACCCGGCGATCGACGACAGGAACACCGGCACGGCGCAGATCAGCGTGCCCACGACAAAGGCGATCGTGGCGCTGGCGGTCAGCGACGAGGCGAACATCCCGGCGGCCAGCAGCGATGCGCCGGCCAGCCAATAGCCGAGGTAGGTGGTGAAGATCACCCCCCAGTCGGGGCTGCCGATCCACCGCAGCACGAACAGGTTCGTCGCGGAAAACAGCAGCGCGACCGAGTACACCGCCAGCACTGCGAGGTACTTGCCGAGCAGCACTTCGACGTCGGAGGCGGGGAGCGTGAACAGCAGCTCGTCGGTCCCCTGTTTGCGCTCGTCGGCCCAGGCGCTCATCGTGATCGCCGGCACGAGAAACAGCAGCAGCACCGGAAACTGCCGGCTGAGCTGGTCCAGCGTCGCCTGGTTGTTCGCGAAGAACTGCGTGTTGAACGCCAGCGCCGCGCTGAGGGTCACGAACACGACGATGAACAGATACCCCAGCGGCCCGGAGAAATAACTCTGCACGTTCCGCAGGAAAATCGCCTTGATCACGTGCCACTTCAACATGTCAACCAATCCAATTGCTCAGAAGTTATGGCAGAATCATTTTGCGGCAGAATCATTCCGCTCATCAGGGACGCAATCTGCAAAGGACTCCGTTTCCTCTGTTTGCTCCTGTAACGATTCAAAGATTTCACAGGAGCAAACGGAGATTACGGAGTTGCTCAGCATTTCAGGAAATCATTCTGCCGCAAAATGATTCTGTCTGACCTCATTTTCTTTGCCTACGATTTCCGCCGTCCATCTGTGGGATTGTTACACGGCGGCGGTCAACTCGTGGAACCGCTGTTCCAGCCCGTGCCGGCTTCCCATTTCCGACGTCGGGCCGTCGAAGACGATACGGCCTTCGTGGATGAGCACCACGCGGCCGCACACCGCTTCGACTTCCTGCAGGATGTGCGTCGAGAGCAGGATCGTCTTCTGTTTGCCGAGGTCCTTGATCAACTGCCGGATGCCGACGAGCTGGTTGGGGTCGAGGCCGCTGGTCGGCTCGTCGAGGATCAGGATCTCCGGGTCGTGAATCAGGGCCTGCGCCATCCCGACCCGTTGCCGGAACCCGCGGGACAGCTTCCCGATCTGCTTCCGCCAGACCTCGGACAGCACGCATTCGTTCGCCACGTATTGCAGGCGGTCCTTCAGTTCGCTTCCGGAAAGGCCGCGGGCGGTGCCGAGGTATTTCAGTATGCTCTCCGGCGTCATTTCGTTGTACAGCGGGCCGTTTTCGGGGAGGTAGCCGATGCGGCGGGCGGCTTCCTGCCGGTCGGTTTCGACGTCGAAGCCGGCGATTTTGACGTGCCCGGCCGAGGGGGAGAGGTAGCCGGTGAGCAGCTTCATGGTGGTCGACTTCCCCGCGCCGTTAGGCCCGAGAAACGCCGCCACCTGCGCGCGGGGGACGGTGAACGAGACGTCCTTGACCGCCGCGAACGCCCCGTAGAACTTGGAAAGCCCGGCGGCTTCGATCATCCATTCCGGCCGGGAAGTCTTCGCACGTTTGCCGTTGTCAGTCATCGGGATCTGCCCGTCTCGTCTCCGAGGGATCGTCGTGGTGGGAATGCGACGGTCTATTATTCTCGGAACGGGCGGGAGATTCCAGAGAAGGCGGCGGGTTGTGACAGAGCCGATGACGAAACTTCACAGCGCGGCTGAGCCGCAAGCAAAGTTAGACAGAAAGATTGGTGACAGAAAAATCCCAAACCAAACGATATCATCACGTCGCAACTTCACCGATGCGACCTGTTCAATTCGAAGGGCCCGAAGTCAACACAAACCAATCGGCATCCCCTGCCTTATCTTTCTGTCACCAATCTTTCTGTCTCGCCTTTGAACCGTGTCAGCACAGCGGACTCGGCGACGCTCAAGACTTCTTTTTCTTCGCGGCCCGCTTCTTCGTTTTCTTTCTGGCGGCCTTCTTCTTCGCTGTCTTCTTTCTGGCGGCCGTTTTCTTGACCGCCTTTTTCTTCGTTCCGCGGCCCGGCCCTTTTTTCGCGGCTTTGTCGGCGATCCAGACGAGGGCTTCTTCCAGCGTGACGCTTTCCACCTCGCGGTCTTTGGGGAGGCTGGCGAAGATCTTGCCGTGCTTGACGTAGGGGCCGTAGCGGCCGTCGAAGATGCCGATCGTTTCGCCGTCGTCCGGGTGCTTGCCCAGCTCGCGGATCGGCGTCGGGGCGGCGCGGCGTTTGGCTTCCTTGAGCATTTCGACGGCTGCGTCGAGATCGACGGTGAGCACGTCGACCGTGCGGTCGCCGACTTGGTAGGTGCCGTCTTTGTTGAACGACTTGTAGACCCCGTCGTGCTGCACGTAGGGTCCGAAGCGGCCGATGCCGGCGTTGACCACTTTGTCGGTGACCGGATGATGGCCGAGCCGTTTCGGAAGTTCGAGCAGTTTGAGGGCGGTCTGGAAGTCGAGCGAGCCTGGCTCGACGTTCTTGGGAATGCCGACCCGCTTCGGCTTCGGCGTCTCGTCGGTGACGTCGCCGAGCTGCAGATAGGGGCCGAACGGGCCGGACTTCACGTACACCGGCAGCCCTTCCTCGGGGTGGATGCCCAGCGACTGCGGGCCTTTCTGCTTCTCCTCGATCGCCTTGGCGATCGCCGCGTTGTTCAGGTCGCCCGGCGCCAGGTCGTTCGGAATCGAGGCGGTTACGCGCTCGCCATTGTTCTGCACCTCGACGAACGGCCCGTACCGTCCCACGCGAACCGCCGGGCCGATGCCTTCCAGGTTCAGCGTGCAGGCCTCGCGGGCGTCGATCGTCTCTTCTTTCGTTTTGACCTGCCGGTCGAGGCCGTCGTCGCCGGAGTAGAACTGCCGCAGATAAGGCAGCCGCTCCGCTTCGCCGCTGGCGATGTCGTCGAGCGTCTGTTCCATCGCGGCGGTGAAACCGAGATCGACGAGATTCGGGAAGTACGTTTCCAGCAGCCGCGTGACGGCCAGCGCGGTGAAGGTGGGAATGAGCTGGTTGCCCGATTTCCGCACGTAGCCGCGGTCCTGGATGGTGCCGATGATGCTGGCGTAAGTGCTCGGCCGGCCGATGCCGTCGGCTTCCAGCTCGCGGACCAGCGTCGCCTCGGTAAACCGCGCCGGCGGCTTCGTTTCGTGGGCGATCGCCTCGACGTCGCGGCAGGCGAGGGACTGGCCCTGTTGCAGCGGCGGTAGGGCCGATTCCTGGTCGTCCAGCGCGGCATCGGGGTCGTCGACCCCCTCCACGTAGGCCCGGAAGAACCCGGGGAAATCGACGTGCCGGCCCGTCGCGCGGAATTCGGCATCGGCCGCATCGTGGCGGACGCTGCCAGCATCCGCGCGGACGCTGGCAGCGTCCGCCACAGTGATCGTCACGGTCTGGAACGTGAGCTGCGCGTCGGCCATCTGGGTGGCGACGGTTCGTTTCCAGATCATCGCGTAGAGGTCTTTTTCGCGGCCGGAGAGTGCCAGCTCGTCGGCGGTCTTCATCTGCGTGCCGGCGGGGCGGATCGCCTCGTGGGCCTCTTGTGCGTTCTTGGCCTTGTTGGTGAAAGTGCGGACTCCCTCGCTGAGGTACTCCTTGCCGTAGCGATCTTCGACGCAGCGGCGGGAGGCGGTGATCGCCTCGTTCGACAGATGGACGCTGTCGGTCCGCATGTAGGTGATGATTCCGTTTTCATACAGCCGCTGGGCGATCTGCATCGTCTGCCGGGCGGAAAGACCCAGCTTGCGGTTGGCTTCCTGCTGCAGGGTGCTGGTGGTGAAGGGGGCGTAGGGGCGGCGTTTTTCCTGCCGCTGTTTGACGTCGCTGACCCGCCACTCGGCCGTTTTCAGCCGTTCCTGCAGCTCTTTCGCGTCGCTCTCGCCGAGCAGGCGGAGGTCGAGGCCCTCCTTCAGCCGGCCCGTCGATTCGTCGAAGTCTTTGCCAGTCGCGATTTTCTTCCCGCCGACCGACTGCAGCACGGCTTCGAATTTCGCGTGGCTTTCGGTCTGCAGGGCGGCCTTGAGGTCCCAGTAGGTGCCGCTGTGGAAGGCCAGCCGCTCCAGTTCGCGCTGCACGATCAGCCGCACGGCCGGCGACTGCACGCGGCCGGCCGAGAGCCCGCGGGCGATCTTCTTCCACAACAGCGGGCTGAGCGTGTAGCCGTACAGTCGGTCGAGGATGCGGCGGGTTTCCTGAGCGGCGACGAGGTCTTCGTCGAGTTGCCGCGGGTTCGCGATCGCCTCGAGAATCGCGTCGCGGGTAATCTCGTCGAAGACCATGCGTTTGACGGGGACCTTCGGCTTGAGCAGTTCCGCCAGATGCCAGCCGATGCTTTCCCCTTCGCGGTCTTCGTCGGTGGCGAGGATCAGCACTTCAGCGTTCTTGAGGGCGTCTTTGAGCTCCTTGACGACCTTTTTCTTTTCCTTGGGGATAATGTAATACGGCTCGAACGCCGACTCGGTGTTGACCCCCAGCTTGGTCCACGGCTCGTTCTTCTTGACGTCGGCGGGAACGTCGCTGGCGCTGGCGGGCAGATCGCGGACGTGCCCCATGCTGGCCATGACCTTGTAGTCGCGGCCGAGGTATTCGCCGATCTTGCGGGCCTTGGCCGGCGATTCGACGATGACCAGGCCTTTGAGTTTTTTCCCTGCCACGTCGTTGCAAGCCTCTATACGTTATCGTTGAAAGCTGGGGAATGGGGTGCTGGGTTTGTGGAGTGATGGCGAATTGACGGCCTGCGGGGGTACGGGGTCGGGTGTGGAAAATTCAAAATTGCGGAAGCACGGCAACTCGACGTCGAGCGAGTGGGCGCAATTTTGAGTTTTCCACACCCGACCCCATTGGTCAAAGTGCTTATTGCGCTTGCCCTTGCCTGTTCCGGGGGGTGGGCTAAAATGCGCGCCGGGTGTCGCTGCCGCCATCTGGAGATCGGCACTCCATAAATCATTCTTCCCGCCGGTGTCAAGGGAATCCTGTTGCGACGGCCCCAGGGACGAGGCGGCCGGCACGAGGAAAATCGTATGCAATCTCCGTTTCAAATCTTCCGCAAACACCAGAAAGTGCTCATCGTCGTCCTCACCGGGCTGGCGATGTTCGCGTTCATTCTGCTCGATTCGATTCAGAACGTTTCGCGGCTTCCCCCGACGCTGTGGGTGGTAATTGTCGCCCTGATGGTGGGCGGCGTGTTCTGGGTCTTCGGCCTGCAAGGCGGCAAAGGCAAACAGAGCGAGTACGGGCTGACCGGGGTCGTCATCGGCGTCGCGGTCGGGCTGGCAATCATGTTTTTCAGCCGGCCCAAACCGGCCGTCGAGACCTCCGCGGGCAAGATTTCGACCTCGGAGTTGCGGAACCTGGTCGAACGGCGGAACATCGCCGTCCGCTTCATGCGCAGCGCCTTCGATTCGTCGGTCCCGCAGCCGCAGCAGCCGATGATCTCCGAGCAGGACCTGTCCAATCTCATCCAGCGCAGTCCCCAGATGCGCTCGGCACCGTTTGTGCTCGATCTGTTCCGCCAGCACCAGGCCGTCAGACAGTGGCAACGGCAGCGGTACGAATCGTCGTTCCCGTTGCAGCCGATGGAGCTTTCCACCGGCGACCGGGCCGCCACCGAGCGCGACGCCGTGCTGCGGTTCCTGCTGCTGAAGGAAGCGAAGGAGCTGGGGATCAAAGTCAGCAACGACGCGGTCAACGCCTACATCAATCGGGTGACGAACGACCAGATGACGCAGCAGGTCTTCAACAACATCCGCCGGGAGCTGGGGCTGAAGAAGAGCAAGCTGTACGACATGCTTCGCGAAGAGATCGCCGCCCAGATCGTGCTCCGTCTGGAGCGGCCGCGGCACATGCGGATCGTCACGCCGGGCGAATACTGGGAGCAGTACCGCAAGCTGAACATCCGGCAGAAGCTCGAGTTCGCCCCGCTGGAAGTCAAAGACTTCACGCCGCAGGCGCCGCAGCCGTCCGAGGCCGAACTGCGTGCGTTCTTCGACAAGTACAAGCAGAAGGCCCCCACCGGCCTGGTCTCCCCGGAGCCGGCGTTCGGCCTCCCCGAGCGAATTCAGCTCGCGTACTTCAAGGCCGACTATGAAGAGGTCGAGCGGGACGTGCTGAAGAAGCTCGACCGGGAGTACCTGTCGGCCGACGAAATCGCCGCCGCCCTGAAAGACATCGACAAGGCCGTCGCGGACGTGCAAACGCGGATCAAAGACGGCACGATCAAGAAGGAACTGGCGGACAAGGAACTGCTCGGCGCGAAGCGGGAACAGTTGCGGAAGTTTCTCACCTCCGGCAAGAAACTGCGGCGGTTTGATTTCGATATCGTGAAGCATTACGAAGACAACAAGGCGACCGATTACCAGAACCCCGCGTGGAAAGCCCCGCATCCCGGTGGGGAACCGAAGGGCGACCCGTTTCTCAAGAAGTCGCCGCGGCAAGAGACCGATGACGGAAAACCGGCATCGAAAACTGGCGGCGGGAAGAATTCGGGGCCGAAGTTTCCCGAGACGAAGACCAAGAAGAGCGCGGAGAAAGCCAAAGAGAACTCTGGGGCGATGCACGCTCCGCGATGGCCGGCACGATTCGGCGCGTCGCCGTGGTCCCTTACGGCGTTTTTGGCGCAGCCGTCGAGGTCGGCGGCTAAGCCGGCAAGCGGCGCGGCGACGAAGAAAGCGGTCGAAGCGAAGCGGCCGGCGAAGGAGCGGTTTCCGCCGCTCCCCGATCCGCCGCCGCTGCCGGAAGGTCCGCCGCCGCCCCCCTTCCGGGAGCTCGACGACGACCTGCGTAACACGATCCGCGACCAGTTGCTGAAGAAGAAGGTGCAGGAGGAGATCGTCGCCCGCATGCGGAAGGCCGCCGCCGCGATGGAATCGCACCGCACGAAATACCTTGCCTGGCTCGAAAACTCCGAACGGACCTTCGACCGGGTCGCGGTTTCGGCCGCCTTGAAGGAAAAGACCGGCGAGCTCGGGTTGAATTACGTCGTCACCGAGCTGTTCGGCGAGCTGGAGTTCGTCCGCGATTCGTCCCGGTTCCCGATGAACGACGCGCAGGAAGTCTTCGACCTGGGCGAGACGGGCTTCCGCCGCCAGCCGCGGTTTCTGCAGCAGGCGCTGTTCCCCCGCGGCGACGAAACCGACCGGCAGCGGGCGTCGAGCCTGTACCAGGTGATTCTCGCCAAGGATTTCCAGGGCGCGTTCGGTTCGACCGAGCACGTCTACGTGTTGTGGAAGACCGCCTGGGAAGGCCCCAGAACGCCCGCGTTCGACGACAAGGGAGTGCGGGACGAAGTGCTCAAGACCTGGCGATTGGTGCAGGCTCGTCCGCTGGCCGAAAAACGGGCCGAAGAAATCGCGAAGCTCGTTCGAGAACAGAAAAAGCCCATGCGGGACGTGCTGACGGGTCAGACCGTCACCGGCAAACCCGACGGGCCGCCGCTGCTTCCCGAACGCACCCGCGAGTCGTTCACCTGGCTCACGCGGCTGCCGCAGCTCGCCGACTCGTCGGCCCCGCCGCTGGGGATTCACCAGCGCGTGTTTCAGATCGCGCCGACGCGGATCCCGGGGGTGACGAAAGCGGGGGACGACTTCCGGCGTTACGTCTTCGAGACGCTGAAAGACGGCGAGGTCGGCGTGACCCCCAATGCCGACAAGTCGGTCTATTACGTCGTGCGCGCGCTCGACCGGCAGGGGACGTCGCCGGAAGGCCGCACGCACCACATCCAGCAATTGCTCGATTCGCAGCCGACCGCGGAGCAGTCCGAACTGTACGGCCCGCTGAAACTCGTGATGAACCCCGTCAACCGGGCCCTGATCGACGAAACGACCGACCGCCTCTACAAGAAGTACGACGTGAAATTCAACCGGCCACTCGACAAAGAAAACGAATGAAGCCCACGGGTGGCACGCCCTGACGCTTTGGGAAAGGCGTGGAGTCGTTACAGCCACGCCCTTCGAAGACTCAGGGCGTGCCACCCGCCGTAAACCACAACGAAAGCAAATACATGGCCAAGGACCCGCTTCTGCCGGAGGTTCCCGGCGAAGGTGACTCGTGGGAGAGTCTCGCCAGCAATCTGCTGGGCATTCACCTGAACAAGCCGCTCGATTCCCAGAGCGTTTCCCCCGAAGAGTTCGAGTCGCTGGAATTCGATGTCGACGAGCCGCCGGCTGAGCAGCCGGCCCCGCCCGCCGAACCCCCCGCCGCCTTTCCGGAAGCCGTTGCGGCCGAGACGAAATCCGCGATCGAGGAACCGGCCGTCACGGAGTTCGAGCCGGAGAGCGAAACTTCAGCCGCTGCCTCGTCCGAGCCTGATCGGTCCGACGACCCGTACTGGGATCCTCTGGCGGAATGGGAATGGGACGTCGAGCCGTCGTCGAAGCGAGCCGCCCCGTCCAAACCCGCGAAGCAGGAAGCGCGGCCGGAACAGCGAGAATTGCCGGCCGTCGCCGGATCGGTCGAGGAATCGATCGTCAAGGGACCGGGCGCCGACGCCCGCCGCGCGGCGGATTCCTTCGACACGGTTTCCGATTACCGCGACGAGTACGAAGGCGGGGACGACTTGGAATTCGGCGCCGGCCTGCTGGAGGGGGTCGCCCCCTCCGAGCCGCAGACCCGAGACCAACGGCCCGCCGATGCCGAAACGCGGTCGCGTCCTGCTCCCCGGGAAACCCAGCCAGAACGCCGCGAACCCGATCGTCGCCGCGAGCGAGCCGGCGAACCCCGTCGCGAGCGGGCCGAACGGGCGAGCAGCCGGGATGAGCCGCGCCGGCCTGAGAGACGCGAACAACGCGAACGACGTGAGCCGGCACCGACCGGTCCCGCGGACGACGACGATGCGTTCGGGGCCGGGCTGATCGACGCGGGAGCGGCGTCCGAAAGTGCCGACGATGAAGAGTCGCGCGAACAGCGACGGCCGCGGCGTCGCGGCCGTCGCAGGGGCCGTTCGAAGGGGGAACCGCGGTCCGAGGAGTTGCAAGCCGATTCCGCCGACCGCGGCCTCGAGGTGGAGCAGGAACCGACGCCGCCCCGCGTTTCGACTGCCGATCTCGACGACGAAGAAGAGGAAACGTCGGACGACGCGAGCGCCGATTCCCCGTATCGCAACATTCCCAGTTGGGAAGAGGCGATCTCGTATCTGGTCAATCCCAAGCGCGCGGCTGCCGCTGAGGGGGAGTCGCGGTCCCCAAGCCGGGAGTCCTCACGGTCGGAGTCGGGCGGTTCCCATCAGGGTTCCGGCGGCCGCCGCAGACGCCGGCCGGCCCGCTGAGAGCGTGATCGCGCTAATTCGCGTCCAAACCCGTTAAGCGGTTTTCCACGTCGTCGGCGCGAAGAGCGACTTCGAGCACGCTGCGGCGGATTTCTTCCGGATCGACCGTGGCGCGGGGATAGGTGTCGACCATCACGAAGTACGTGCGGCCGTCGAGCTCGCGGAGGGCCAGCGCTCCGTGCGGCACGAGGGAATTCAACCGCAGCGCCTCTTCGTAGTATTCCGAGTCGGCCGGGCAGCAGACGCTGTAGATCAGCAACAGCTTTTCGGAGCCGGTGTGCTCGCTGGGTTCGAGGTACAGCGTCTGCCGGCGGCCTTCGGGGAGTTCGACGACGATTTCGTAGCGGTCGCCGGCCCGTCTCCACGAGATGCCGTCGGCGTCGCGGAACGCCTCCAGCAGCAGCGATTCGAGATCGCGGACCTGCCCGGCGATGGCCTGCAGCAGTTGGCAGGCCTCGATGCCGTCCTGCGGGCGGTTCTCCGGCGACTTCGCCAGCAGCAGGTTCACGCATTCGGCGATTTCCAGCGTGATGCCCTGCGCCGATTGGCGGACGTTCGGCACGGGATCGGACGTGACGGCCCGCCGCAGTTCGTGCAGCGTTGCGCCGGTGAACGGCAACCGTCCCGTCAGCATCAGGAAGTAGCAGACCCCCAGGGCGTAGACGTCGCTGGAGTTCGTCGCCTGTTCGCCGAGCAGGACTTCCGGGGCCATGTAATTGGGTGTGCCGACCAGCCGCTCGTTGCCGTTGTCCGCGAAGATCTGCTTGGCCAGGCCGAAGTCGACGAGCTTCGGCAGGCCGGCTTTGGTGAGCAGCACGTTGTCCGGCTTGAGGTCGCGGTGCAGCACGCCGCAGCGGTGGGCCTCGGCCAGCCCCTCGGCGATGCTCCGCGCCAGGACGGTTGCTCGCACCGGCGTCAGGCGGCCCTCGTCGTTGACGAGCTGCTGCAGCGAGCGGCCGGAGATGAACTCCATCTCGAGATAATGCCGCCCGTCCGCCTCGCCGGTCGCGTGAATCGTGACGATGTTGGGATGCAGCGTCGAGGCGGCGGAGCGCCCCTCGTTGCGGAACCGCTCGACGTAATCGACGTGGTGCGCCGCGACCCGCGGGGACAGCACCTTCAGCGCGCACTTGCGGTTGAGCACGGTGTTGGTCGCGAGATAGACCCGCCCCATCCCGCCGGCTCCCAGCAGGGAATGACATTCGTAGATGTGCAGCCGCCGGCCGACGAGCTCGTCCGGTTCCCCCTTCACGACCGTCTCGCCGGCGACGACCGAATCCGTCCCGTCGAGGGCGTCGTGGTACAGGAGCGTCTCGTTGAGCCAGTACGTCGGCACCTCGCCGATCCGCGCGCCGCACCGCGGGCACTTCGCGTCGTCGGTCCCCTGCACGAAACGTTCGTTACACCCGGTGCAGTAAATGGCCTTGCCTGCCTGATTCGATAGAGATCGGTCCCACCACGACAACCCAAGCCGACGGCTCGCCGTCGCGACCTGAATTCTATCGCGACGTGGAAACGCCGAACAAGCTGGCGCGCAACGGTCGTCGCTCGCGGCTTAGCCGTCAGGTCATAGCGACCGGCTAAGCCGCAAGCGGCGAGACTCCCGGTCAGCCTGGACAGGCTGACCTACGGCTTCTCCCAGACGGCGATGTACCGGTCGCGGCCGTTGACCGCGTAGCCCTGCACCTGCGCGGGGACGTAGCCCTTCTTCGTCAACTGCTCGTGCAGCTTATTCAGGCCGGCAGGCGTCAGGCCGACGCGGATTTCCTGCGGCGGGCCGTCGGCCTTTTCCCAGATGCAGGCGATCCGCACCCGGCGGCGGTCCACGTAGGCGAACGCCTGCCGCAGACGGAACCCCGTCTTCAGCCGGTTGCGGACCTCCCGCTGAAAGACCGCGTCCGAGAGGCCGAGCTGTAGCTCGCGGACGTCGCCGTCGGCCTGCTCCCAGGCGGCGGTGTACCGCACCTGCCCGTCGTCGATCGTCATGATGCGGTGGATCGCGTATTTCTTCCCGGTGAATTGCCCGTGCAGCTTCAGGATTTCCTTCTCCGGATACCCGAAGCGCACCGCCAACCGCTGCCCCGGCGTCTTGCTCCAGATGGCGGAGTATTGCGGCTTCCCGCCGGAACCCATCGCCGTGAGGTGCTCCAGCCGATACCCGGCGTCGGCCGACGATTTGATTTCCTTCTCCAGTTCGTTGCGGCTCAGCCCGGCCTTCATCTTGAACCGGCCGGTATCGCGCTTCTCCCAGATCGCCGCCACGACGATCTTCCCCCGCAGGCCGTGATGCGACGAGAAATCGAGCGGGGCGAACTTTGCCGCCACCCGCTTCTTGAATTCGGCTTGGAAGGCGTTGCCCGGCATTCCGATCTGCAGTTCCCGCGGCGGGGCGGCACCAGACGGGGCTGGAAGGGACAGCAGCAGGACGCTCACCCCGCTAATGGCAATCAGCGACGAGCGTGATTGTGAACGATGCATTTCGACCTCCCCCGGCGGCCCGCAGGATGCGAATTCCAGCGTACCGATTTCTTCCCGGAGATGCGATGCTGGTGTACCGGCTTCAGCCGGCAATGTGCGTGGCTCGATCAATGCTTGCTGATCTGCAAAGGCCGGCTGAAGCCGGTACACCAGCGTGTCGTACTTGCATTGCGCCGCGCGGTCGGGTGAAATTGGGGCCGACTCGGATGACGTTCACCCCTTTGAAGCCACCTGCCGCAGACTGGAACCGACCATGAATTCCCTTCGTTTCGCGTCGCTGTGTGCCGCCGCGCTGTTCGCGGCCGTTGTCTCTCTCACGCCACCCGCGAATGCCGCCGACGGTCCCGCGGCGGGCAAACGGCGGACGCTCGTCTACATCGGAAGCTATTCCCCCGCCGAGCAGGAGGGGATCCACTGCTACGAATTGAATTCGGAGACCGGCAAGCTGACGAAGCTCAGCGGGACCAGGGGGGTCAAGAACCCGTCGTTTCTGGCGATCCATCCCAACAAGCGGTACCTGTACGCCGTCAGCGAGGTCGCTGACACCGGCGGCAAACCGACCGGGGCCGTCTCGGCGTTCGCGATCGACCCCAAATCCGGCGGGCTGAAGCCGCTCAACTGGCAGTCGTCCGGCGGGGGCGGGCCGTGCTATCTCGTCGTCGACCGCCGTGGCGGGGCCGTGCTCGTCGCGAACTACGGCGGCGGCAGCGTAGAATCGATCCCCATCGGCAAGGAAGGGCGGTTGAACAAGCCGGCGTCATTCATCCAGCACAAAGGGTCGAGCGTCAATCCGGCCCGGCAGAAGGGGCCGCACGCCCACTCGATCAACGTCGACCCGTCGAACCGGTTTGCCGTCGCGGCCGACCTGGGGCTCGACAAAGTCCTCATCTACCGCTTCGACTCGTCAACCGGGAAGCTGAAACCCAACGATCCCGCATTCGCGAAAGTCGAACCCGGCGGCGGACCGCGGCATTTCGCGTTTCATCCCACTGGCAGGTTCGGCTACACGAACAACGAAATCACGTCGAGCGTGACGGCGTTCGACTTTGACGCGAAGGCCGGCAAACTCACGCCGCTGCAGACGATCTCGACGCTGCCGAAGCCCCACAAGGGGAACTCGACGGCCGAAGTGCAGGTGCATCCGTCGGGGAAGTTCCTGTACTGCTCGAACCGCGGGCACGACAGCATCGCCATGTTCCGCATCGACCAGAAGACCGGCAAGCTGACCGCGATCGGCCACGAATCGACGCAAGGTCGAACGCCGCGCAACTTCGGCATCGACCCGGCCGGCAAATTCCTGCTGGCGGCAAACCAGTCGACGAACAACATCGTCGTGTTCCGCATCGACGGCCGTTCGGGGAAGCTGAAGGCTACCGGGCATTCGGTGAAAGTCCCCCGGCCGGTGTGCGTGAAGTTTCTGGTCCAGTGACCGATACGATTCGGAATTTCGTTCGCGGCGGTTCCGACGGAGCGCGAAATGACCACCCCTTCCGCCCGACGCATGGTTCGCGCCTTGTGGCGGGCGGGAAGCGATTTTCTCTATCCCCCCTCGTGCCCCCATTGCGATACCCCGCTGGAGCGTGCCGACGACGCCGGCGGAGGCGATCGCCTCTGCGAAACCTGCCTCGACGAATTGCGGCCCGACGCCCGCGATTCGTGCGCTTGTTGTGGTGCGCCGGTGGGTCCGTATCTCAACTGGTCCCCAGGATGCCACTACTGCCGGAACGACCGCTTCGCGTTCGATTCGGTTGTGCGGTACGGCGTCTACGACGGGGCGCTGCGGAACGCGTGCCTGAGGATCAAGCACCGGTGCGGAATCCGGCTGACGTTCTGCCTGGCCGACCTGTTGTGGGATTCCGCGAACCGGGAAATGCTGGCAACGAACGCGGCTGCGGTGGCAGCCGTTCCGCGACACTGGTCGCAGGCCCTCAGCCGCGATCATTACGCCGCGGAGACGCTTGCGGCCGCGCTCGCCCGGCGGATGGACGTGCCGTTTCGCGGGGACGTGTTACGAAAACTCCGGCGGACGGCCCGGCAATCGAGTCTGCTTCCCAACGAACGGCGGACGAATCTGCGGGGGGCGTTTGCGGCGGAACTTTCCGAGGACCTCCGCGGGGCGACGCTGCTGCTGGTCGACGACGTGCTGACGACGGGATCGACGGCACACCAGTCCGCCCGAGCGTTGCGTAACGCAGGGGCGGGCCGCGTCGTCGTCGCCGTCATCGCGCGCGGCCTGGGAAGATGAATCGTCGGCGACGGTCGCTTCGCGTACAATGCGAAAGGCACGTGATCGTTTAGCCGCGACTCGCAGTTGGTGTACCGCCTTCAGGCGGCCCATTGTGCACTCAATGATCGCAGGACGCACACCGGGCCGCCTGAAGGCGGTACACCAACTGCTAATCAGCCGATCGTTGTTCGAATCGTGAATCCTTCCCTCCTTCGCATCGCAACTCGCGCCAGCCAGTTGGCGTTGTGGCAGGCGAATTACGTGGCCGACCGGCTGCGGGCGGTCGCCGGAAAGCGGGACGTGGTGCTGGTGGAGGTTTCCACCAGCGGGGACCGCGACCGCGGGCAGCCGCTGGCGGCGATGGGGGGTGCCGGCGTCTTCACGCGGGAAGTGCAGCGGGCCGTTCTCGACGGCCGCGCCGATCTGGCCGTGCACAGTCTGAAAGACCTGCCGACCGAACCGGAAGAGGGTCTGCTGCTGGCCGCTGTTCCCCCAAGGGCGTCCTCGATCGACGCGTTGGTTTTGCCAAAGTCAAATGCGGCGGCTGGTGAAAACGCCGACCCCCTCGGCCTGCTCTCTCCCGGTGCGCAGGTCGGAACCGGCAGCCCCCGCCGCGGCGCGCAACTCCGGCACTGGCGGCCGGACCTGGCGATCCGGGAAATCCGCGGCAACGTCGAAACGCGGGTGCGGAAGCTCGACGACGGCGAGTTCGACGCCGTCATCCTCGCCGAGGCGGGACTGCAACGGCTCAATCTCGAAGACCGCATCTCGGCCCGTCTCTCCCCTCCGCTGCTGTATCCCGCCGTCGGACAGGGGGCGCTGGGGATCGAATGCCGCCGCGACGACGCCGAGACGCAGCGCCTGCTGAACGCCGTCAACGATTCCCCGACGTTCTCAGCGGTCACGGCGGAGCGAGCGTTGCTTTCCACGTTGGGCGCCGGCTGCCACGCCCCGGTCGGTGTTATCACGACCGTTGCGGAAGAGCGGTTATCGCTTTCGGCCGTCGTGCTGAGCCTCGACGGGACCGTACGGCTGTTCGCCGAGTCGGACGGTCTGCTTTCGGAACCGGTCGTGCTCGGTCAACGCGTCGCCGGGGACCTGCTGCGACAGGGGGCCGACGCACTGGTGCGCCCGCGAAAGCTGTAGTGCGAAATTCATTTCGCACACGATACGCTTCGTGCGAAATGCCCTTTTTCAGTCATAAAAGGGGCGCACTACGTCTTTTCCCAACCCTTCAATCCCGCCGTTGCGTACCCAGCACGAGCAGCAGGATGTAATACGTCAGCGTCAGCACCGATTGCAGCGTGGCCGCCACGTAGGTCAACGCGGCGGCGCTGAGGACTTTGCGGACGGCGTAGGCCCCTTCGGCGTCGACGATCTGGTGCTCGTCGAGAATCCGTTTCGCCCGCGCGCTGGCGTCGAATTCCACCGGCAGGTTGATGAGCTGAAAGAAGACCGTCGCTCCGAAGCCGATGATCCCGATGATCAGAATCGGCCTGCCCAATACGGGCATTGAGAACAGCAGCATCGCCCCGATGGCGGCCAGTATCAGCGCGAACGACGAACCGAAGTTCGCCAGCGGAACCGCCGCGTTGCGGATCACCAGCGGCGCGTAGCGTTCGGCGTCCTGCAGGGCGTGGCCGGCTTCGTGGGCGGCGATGCCCACGGAGGCCGCGGTCTGCTCGTAGAACACTTCCGGGCTGAGCCGCAGCACTTTGGCCGACGGGTCGTAATGGTCGGAGAGGAACCCCTCGGTCATTTCGACTTCGACGTCGTGCAGTCCGGCGTTGTCGAGGATATAACGGGCCGCCGCCGCCCCGCTCAGCGGCGTGGGCACTAACTGCCCCTTCTTGTAGTTGGCGTTGACCCTCCAGCTCGCCCACGCCGCCAGCAGCAACGCGGGCGAAATGAACAGAAAATACATCGGGTTGAAGAACAACATCGGTCGTCTCCTGCCTACGGGTCGACGTGATCGCGTGCGGGGAGGGGGACAGGTCCATTTTTCGGATTGACGCTTCTTTCGCGAAACGCGCATTCATCCGAAAAATAGACCTGTCCCCGTTTTCGCCTCGCTTCCCACAGGTGCTTCGCCGGAACTTACCAGATGTTCGGAGATTCCGGCAATCGAGGTTGCACGGCCGCCGGCCGTGCGGTGTGGGAATTATAGCACCCGGTTGTTCCCCGAAAACGGCCCACAGGGAGTCGAAAGTCGCAAGGTCGAATGTCGAAAGTCGGCAAGCGACGCCATCTAGCGACCTTCCGACCTTCGACCTTCCGACCTTCGACCTCAATGGGAGTCGCACGGAATCCGTCCGGCCGCACGCCTCGCACTCGTTGTGTGAAGGTCGCTCCAGCGGTACCATAGCCCAATCTTGCTGATCCGTCCGATGGGGAAGTTCGACGTGATGAATCCTGGGACGGATGGGCAATCCGTCCTACGGGACTTCATTCGGATTCGAGCCATGAGGGACAACCGCATTCCCGCCATCGTCCTGTTCGGCGCGCCGGGCGTCGGCAAAGGGACGCAAGGGGCGGTGTTGAATGCGATTCCGGGCTTTCTGCATGTCTCCAGCGGCGACATCTTCCGCGCCCTCGACCCGGATTCCCCCGAAGGCCGCGAGGTGGCCCAGTACGCCCCGCAGGGAAAGCTCGTTCCCGACGAGTTGACCATCCGCGTGTTCAATGCCGTGCTCAAGGAGATGATCCGCCGCGGCGAGTTCGACCCCGACAAGGAAGTGCTGGTGCTGGACGGGATACCGCGGACGGTCACGCAGGCGGAAATCCTGAAGCAGACGATCGACGTGCTCGCGGTCGTGCAGTTCGACTTCATCGACGACAACGTGATCGTGGAGCGGATCAAGCGCCGCGGGGAGCGGCACAACCGCCCCGACGACGCCGACGAAGCAACGATCCGCCACCGGTTTGAGGTGTACCGTCGCGAGACCGAGCCGCTGTTGCAGTGCTTTCCGGCCGAGCGGGTGCACCGCGTCGATGCGGACGCCACCCCGGTGGAGGTCGCGCGGAACGTGCTGGACGCGCTGATTCCGGCGATCAGGATTCCCACGGCGGTGGAGAAAGGCTGAATCGGCCGGAACGGGCGCGCGACGATGAGCATCAGACTGCGAGACACCCGGGGCCGGTCGCTGGCGGTGAATGCCTGGAACTGGGGGGTCCTGCATTTTGCGGTTGAGTGTTCGCGGCCCCCGCTTTTCCCAGACGAAGGCTTCCGCGAGTTGCTTCGTTCGGGGGGGACGGAGCTGTCCGCTGAGCAGGCCGACGAATTGCGGCAGTACCTGGAAGAGGTTGTGCTCCCGTTGCTCGCGCCCGGGCAGCGTCTGCTGCACGATCTGAGCGTGACCGACGAGCCTGACGACGGCGCGTTTCATCGAGACCGCTTGGAAAAGAACTACAGCCTGCATCACGACGTGCTGGTAGCGGTGATTCAATTCCTGCGGGAGACCGGCGGCCCGATCGCCGTGGAGTGACGAAGCGACGTCTATTCCCCGCACTGCGCGCTGCGCGAACAGGGGGAACGCAACCCATCATTGCACGTTCCACGAGCGGAACTTCACCATGCCCGCCGCACTGCAGCCCATCCATTCCCATCCGTACGGTGCGACGCAGATTGACGGCGGGTACCAGTTTGCCGTCTTCAGCCGCTCGGCGACGGCGATGCGGCTGTTGCTGTACGATGATGCGGCCGACCCCGATCCGGCGCGGATCATTTCCTTCGATCCCACCCATCGCTGCGGAGACGTCTGGTTCGCCTTCGTGCAGGGTGTGCGGCACGGCCAGTTGTATCACCTGCAGGCCGACGGACCGTTCGACCCGGAAAGAGGCCAGCGGTTTGACGGAAACGCGCGGCTGATCGACCCCTACGCGGAGGCGCTCGCGGGACAGTTCCTTCCCTCAACCGACGGCATCGTGCGGCCGCCGAAGTGCGTGGTCATCGACGAGCATTTCGACTGGCGGGGGGACCGCCAGCTCAACCGCTCGCTGTCGAAGACGGTGATCTACGAGATGCACGTTCGCGGGTTCACGCAGTCGAAGACGAGCGGGGTGGAGCATCCCGGCACGTTTCTGGGGGTCGTCGAGAAGATTCCCTATCTGAAATCGCTGGGCGTCACCGCCGTCGAACTGATGCCGGTGTGTGAATTCCCGCTGAATCACTGGAACGGCACGGCCCTGGACCGGCCGAACTACTGGGGCTACGACCCACTGGCGTTCTTCGCGCCTCATCGCGGCTATGCGACGAGTTCGGAGCCGGGCGCCCAGGTCCGCGAGTTCAAGCAGTTGGTCCGGGCGCTGCACGCCGAGGGGATCGAGGTCATCATCGACGTGGTCTTTAACCACACCGCGGAAGGCAACGAATACGGGCCGACGCTGAGTTTCAAGGGTCTGGAGAACTCCGTCTATTACATGCTCGAACACGACCGCGCGCGGTACCTCAACTTTTCCGGCTGCGGGAACACCGTCAACGGCAACCACCCCGTGGTCCGGCAGATGATCTTCGATTGCCTGCGGCACTGGGTGGTGAATTTCCACGTGGACGGTTTCCGCTTCGATCTGGCGTCGATTCTCAACCGCGACCGCAAAGGCCGGCTGGTCCCGAATCCGCCGGTCGTCGAGGTGATCGCGGAAGACCCGCTGCTGGCCAACACGAAACTCATCGCCGAGGCGTGGGACGCGGCGGGGGCGTACCAGGTGGGGTCGTTTGCCAACATCCGCTGGGCGGAATGGAACGGCCGCTACCGCGACGACGTGCGGCGGTACTGGAACGGCTTTTCGCGGCAACTCAACGACCTCGCCACCCGGCTGGCCGGCTCGGCCGATCTGTACGAGAACAGCGGCCGCGAGCCGTTCCACGGCATCAACTTCGTCACCGCGCACGACGGCTTCACGCTCAACGACCTCGTGAGCTACGAGACGAAGCACAACGAAGCGAACGGCGAGTCGAACCAGGACGGGGAGAACGTCAACTACAGCGTGAACTTCGGCGTGGAAGGCCCGACCAACGATCGCGAAATCGAAGCGCTGCGCGGCCGGCAGATCAGGAACCTGCTCGCAACGCTGTTCGTTTCGCAGGGGGTGCCGATGCTGTTGCATGGCGACGAATGCCGCCGCACGCAGAGGGGGAACAACAACACCTACTGCCAGGACAACGAGCTGTCGTGGTTCGACTGGTCGCTGGTGGAGAAGAACGCCTCTCTGGTGCGGTTCGTGCGGGAATTGATCCGCCTGCGGAGCGAAGAGCCGACGCTGCGGCGGCGGGAGTTTCTCCGCGGGCAGATGTACGGCCACAGCCAGTTCCCCGACGCGAGCTGGTACAACGCCGCCGGCCTGCCGATGATCTGGGACGCCGACCGGAACAGCCTGGTCCTGCTGCTGGGGGGCGTGCCCGCGAACGGAGCGAACCCGCCGGGAAGCGACGTGCTGATCCTGCTGCATGCCGGCGACTGCCCACAGGAATTCCAACTGCCCGGCGTCGCGCTGCCGCGGAAGTGGCGGCTGACGATCGACACCGCCGCCGATCCCCCGGCGGACATCTTCTCGACCGACACCGGCCCGCTGCTCGAGCAATCGGGCACGTTGTTGCAGCCGCGCTCGCTGAAATGCTACCGGGTGGAGGCGGCGATGTAGCGGAGAAGTAGGTCCGGACGGCCCGTCCGGACCTACTTTCCTCACCGCTGAAAGATCGGCAGATAATTCATCGGCATCTGCAGCACCAGGCACGCCATCGCGGTGGCGTATTCGGGGCAGACGTATTCGTCGGCCCAGCGGCCGTCGCTCTCCTGCATGCCCAGCAGTTCGTCGCGGATCGCGGGGTACCATTCCTTCCAATAGGTCCCGCCGGCGTGCCACATCGCCTGGACGGCGTAGTAGTGTCCGTAGAAGTAATACGATTCCCGCCGCGACCCGCCGCCACGGGGGACGTAGCGGCGGAGGTAGTTCAGCCCCATCTCAATTTCCCGCCCCTTGTAGATGCCCGCGCTGTACAGCGCGACCACGCCAGCGGCGGAGCGCGGGAACAAGCTGCGGACGCGGACCGTCGTCTGGTAACGGAACCCCCCGTCGCGGTTCTGGCATTTCCTCAGATAGGCGACCGCCTTGTCGATCGTGTCTTTCTTCGAGACGTCGATGCCGCAGTTGCGGGCCGCCCGCAGCGCCATCACCTGGCAGACGGTGACCGACACGTCGGCGTCGGTGCTGTCGGGCTGGTACCGCCAGCCTCCTTCCTTGTTCTGCGAAGAGACGATCAGGTTCACCGCCAGCCGTAGCTTGGTCTTCAACCGCTTCTTCAGCGCCCGGCTGGGGGTCATGCCGCAGACCTCGGCCAGAAACAGCGTCGCGAAGCCGTGCCCGTACATCGGTCCGTGGTAGTAGTCGACGTCCTTTTCGACGATGTAACCGTTGGGCTGCGTTCGCGACAGGATGTACTCGACGGCGTTCTGCACGACCTTGCCGTACTTGCCGCGGCCCGGCGTGTGGCCGTTGGAAAGGAACGCCATGCCGGCCAGCCCGGTGACGGCGACGTTTCCGCGGAAACGGCCGCTGCCGAACGACCCGTCGCTCTGCTGCGAGCGGGCCAGCCAGGCGAGCGCGACGTTGATGCGGCTCTCGGTGCGGGGAGTGTAGAACGACCTGCCGGTCGCTTCCACGCCGGTCTGCGCGCCGCCTGGGGACTGCCAGTAGGCGGGGGAATGCCGCGAGAGCATCCCGCAGAGCACGACAAGGCCCGCGATCGCGAATCCTCTGGCCATGGATTGCCCCCTGCGATGTGATCAACGTCACCAATTAACACAGAACGGTGATGTTGATTATAGCAACTTCGTGAGACGGAGGCGTGTCCCACATGTGCATCGAGCTACGCGCGGTCACGAACGAGATACGCTCGAAGAGAATATCGAATATCGAACAGGGAATGTCGAATGATGAAGGATTCCCCGGATATGCCCGTCTTACTTCGACCTTCATCATTCCCTGTTCGATATTCGATATTCGAGCCACGTCGGATCACCGCTTCCGCTTCGCGAACTCCACGCCCAGCACGAAGCCGAGGTCCTGGTCGTCGAGCTGCCCGAGCAGTTTCTTTTCGACGGCGAACACCAGCGACAACTGCCGGCCGTCGGGGGCGGCGCACAGGTAGTAGTGCCAGCGCATCGCGATGCCGTTGTCGCTGCCGTCGACGAGCACGCGATACAAAAAGCGGCGGTCGTCGCTGCGGCCCTTGTGCTTGATCTGCTCGGCCCGCACGACCGACTTGACGCGCTTGCCCAGCGCCGCCGTGATGTCTTTCTGGAACTGCTCCTCGGCGATGTGCTTGCCCGGTGCGGCGTCGGGCAACGGACGGACCGTCGCCTGGGCCAGCAGGTTGCCTTCCTTCAGCAGCCGCAGGATCGACAGCTTGTCGCGGTGATGCGTGACGTGCCAGCCGCGGTCCACGAGGAACGTGACCCCCTCGACCGGCTGGAAGCGGATTTTCAGCAGCGATTCCTTCGGTTCCAGCTCGACGCCGGCGACGGATTTCGGCGAAAGCGTGCCGGCGTCGGCAGCCGGCTCGCGGTGCAGCTCGATCCGGGCGGTGATGTCGAGCGCCGGGGAAACGGGTCCGGTGCGGCTGGATTCCTTCTGCGTGAGCTTCAACCCGGAGACGTAATTCCGCGCGAGGTGGTACGAGATCTCGCCGTCGAGGTCGATCGACGTCGGCGCGCCGTCGCGGGCGCCCTCGACTTTGCCGGCCAGCGTGATGACAGCTTTCCCATCCGCCGCCGATTTCAGCTTGCACGTCACCGTCGATTTCGCGACCGCGTCGATGCCGGTCAGCATCTGCACCGCGAAACCGGCCGGCGCCCACGAACTGCCGACGCGAGTTTTTCCCGGCGGCAACAGCGGCAGCAGCGACAGGCTGTCGCCGGGCATCCGCAGCAGTTCGAGGTCGTCGTAGGTCAGCGGGCCGGACGGGCTGTAGACCGACAGCCCCGCCGCGCCGCCGTGCACGACCATCAGCCGCGACCCTGTAGGGATGCGTCGCGGCTCACCCATCCAGGGCCGCGACGCCGCCGAGAGTGACTTCTCCGTCCTTTCCGCCGCGACCGTGACTTGTAATCGGGCCGAGGCGTAGCTGCGCAGCATGCGGTACGCTTTCGCATCGCGGCCGCGGCCTTCCAGCCGGCGTTCGCGGAAGGCCTGCGTGACGGTCCCCTTCATATCGAGCGGAATCGACTTCCCGCCGGGCAGCGGCGCTTTGAGTTTGCCGGCCAGCGTCATCGTCTGCCGCACCGAGAACACGCGCGTGTCGGTGACCGGCTCGTCGATTTCAAACGTCTGGGCCGCCGCGACCGCCGGGAGCGACAACACGGCGGCGCACGTGAGAAGGAGTCTTGGCAATTGCATCCTTGCGTCTCCGATTGTGCCGCTTGCGGCTTAGCCGTCGGTTGCGAACGATCTGCTCCGAAGGAGCGGCTAAGCCGCAAGCGGCGGAGGGTCATTCGTTCTGTGGGACGCCGCCGAGCGAAAAATGAACCCGTCGCCTCTTTTGCGCCATCGAATGCGCGGTCGCGGCGATGCCGTCGACGTCGAGGCCGAGTTCCGCCAGCAGTTCGCCCCGCTCGCCGTGCTCGATGAACTGGTCGGGGATGCCCAGGCAGCGGACGTGGTCCGACCGCATCCCGGCCGCGTTGACGGCTTCCAGCACCGCCGACCCGAAACCGCCGATCAGCGTCCCTTCCTCGACCGTGATCACGAACTCGCTCTGCTCGACGGCCTTGAGGATCGTCTCGGTATCGAGCGGCTTGACGAAGCGGGCGTTGATGACGCCGACGTCGAGCCCTTCCTCGCGGAGCCGGTCGGCGGCCTTCACGCAGGTGGGGAACAGCGACCCGTAGGCGACGAGCGTGCCGTCGTGCCCCCAGTCGTAGACCTCCGCGACGCCGAGCCGTATCGGGCAACGCGGCCGCTGCACGGTTTCGGCCGTCGCTTTCGGGTACCGCAGCGACACGGGGCCGTTGTGTTCGAGGGCGAACTCCAGCAGCGGCTCGACGTCGCCGGCGTCGCCGGGGGCGGTGACGACCATGTTGGGGAAGACCCGCATGTAGGCGTTGTCGAAGACGCCGTGGTGCGTGGGGCCGTCGGGTCCGCACAGGCCGGCACGGTCGAGACAGAAGGTGACGGGGAGGTCCTGCAGGGCGACTTCCTGGAAGATCTGGTCGAAGCTGCGTTGCAGGAAGGTGCTGTAGATGTCGACGATCGGCCGCATGCCCGCCTTCGCCATCCCGCCGGCGAACGCGACGGCGTGCCCTTCGCAGATGCCTGTGTCGAAGAAGCGGTCGGGGAACTCTTTGCGAATCGTGCCGAGCTTGTTCCCCTCGCACATGGCCGCGGTCAGCACCGCGACCCGTTCGTCCCGCCGCATGGCGGCGTGGATCGCGTCGCTGACGACGTTGGTATACGCCTTCGACGAGCTGTTCTTGACGGGGACGATCTCATTGTTGTCGACCCGCTGGAAGGGGGCCGGCGTGTGGAAGGCGACCGGGTCGGCGCAGGCCGGCTCGAACCCGTGCCCTTTCTCGGTGAACACGTGCAGCAGCACCGGGCCTTCGACGTCTTTGACCAGCTCGAGGTAATCCCGCAGGGCGAACAGGTCGTGGCCGTCGACCGGGCCGATGTACTTGAAGCCCAGCTCCTCGAACAGCATCCCGCCGTGCAGGAACCCCTTCAAGGCATCCTTGGCGTTGGAAAGAAAACTCTCGATCGACCCCCCGACCAGCGGGACCTTGTTCAGAAACCAGGCCACGTCGCGCTTCAGCCCGTTATAGAACGGCTTCACGCGGGCGCGGTCGAGATAGCCGGCCAGCCCGCCGACCCGCGGGCAGATGCCCATCTTGTTGTCGTTCAGAATCACCAGCAGGTTCTTCTTCAGCCCCGCCGCGTTGTTCATCGCCTCGAACACGATGCCCGACGGCAGCGCCCCGTCTCCGATGACGGCCACGGCCCGGCGATTTTCGTCGTGCAGCAGGTCGTCGGCAGTCTTCAGCCCCAGCATGGTCGAGACGCTGGCGCCGGCGTGCCCCGTCATAAACAGGTCGTAGGGGCTTTCGGCCGGGTTGGGGTAGCCCATCAGCCCCCCCTTGCGGCGGATGGTCTGAATCTCCGGAAAGCGGCCTGTGACGAGCTTGTGCGGATAAATCTGGTGCCCCGTATCCCAGATCAGCCGGTCTTGCGAGAAGTCGAAGACCAGATGCAGCGCCACGCACAGCTCGACGACGCCGAGGTTGCTGGCGAAATGCGCCGGCCGGTCGGTGACGATCTCGCACAGCGCCTCGCGGATCTCGGCGGTCAGCCGGACCAGCTCTTCCATCGAAAGCGCCCGCAGGTCCTTCGGCGATTCGATTCGAGGGAGGATGTCGAAGTTCATTCGGGGCGGACTCGGGCAAGGAACGCGAACAGGAAAATGGAACCAACACGGCGATTCACGCGGGGTAATGGGTGTGCCGGGAAGAGAATCAATACCCCATTTCTCCACCACCCCATTACCCCGCAGGATTCGTGGGTACGTTAACTCTCGCTCAATGATCTCTTTCCAGCACGAACTCCGCGAGCGCCTCCAGCGTCGCGCCGCGTTCGCCGAAAACGCCCAGCGCGTGCCGGGCGTCTTCGATGAGCTCGCGGGCCTTTCGCCGGCTTTCGTCTGCTCCCAGCAGGGCCGGGTACGTGAGTTTTCCGTGGTGGGAGTCCTTGCGGACGTCCTTCCCCATTTTGACGTGGTCGCCGACCACATCCAAGAGGTCGTCGGTAATTTGGAAGGCCAGGCCGATGCATTTCCCGTAGGTTTCAAGGGCCGTGCGGAATTCGGAAGATGCGCCGGCAATGCGGGCGCCCAGCGACAACGCCGCGCTGAGCAGCCGGCCGGTCTTTCTACGATGGATCGCCTCCAACTGCTGGAGCGAAGCAGGTTCGTAGTGACCGGCTTCAGCCGGTCCAGTGCCGGCCGTCCGGCCGGATTCGACCGGCTGAAGCCGGTCACTACGAACATCGACCGGCTGAAGCCGGTCACTACGAACGTCGCTGCCGGCATGCTCAGACTGCAGGTCGGCCATCTGTCCCCCGACCATGCCCCCCAGACCGGCCGCCGACGCCAGCTCGGCGCAGCAGGCGGCGGCCAGTTCGCCCGGATGAATTTCGCGGGCCAGCAGTTCGAACGCCAGCGTCAGCAGCGCGTCGCCAGCCAGAATCGCCGTCGCCTCGTCGAACTGAATGTGACACGTGGGCCGGCCGCGGCGAAGGCGGTCGTCGTCCATCGCCGGCAGGTCGTCGTGAATCAGCGAATAGGTGTGCACCATCTCGATCGCGCAGGCCGCCGGCAGCGCGTCGTCCGTCGACCCGCCGCACGCTTCGCAGGCCAGCAGCACCAGTGTGGGCCGCAGCCGTTTCCCCCCGGCCAGCAGGCTGTACCGCATGGCGTCATACAACCGGTCGGGGCACGCAGATCCCTGGGATTTCGGAAAATCCCAGGGATCTGAAGCCGCACCGGCTCGATAGCGTTGCAGCGCGTCGGCGAGGGCCGCGTCGATGCGGGCCTGCAATTCGCGGCAGGTGGCTTCGAACGAAACGACCGGGTGGGGCATCGTGATCACCAGCGGACCATCCCTCGCCGCCGATTCAGAAACGCGGAAACTCCGGCAGGCAAACCGGATAACGGTGTGGCCGCCGGATAATCTAGCGGATTCCCGCCGTTTCGGAAACGCCGAGTGCCGGTTTTCGGCATTCGTAGGACGGATTGCCAATCCGTCCGTCCCCAAGTCAGTAGCGCATTCGGACGGATTGGCAATCCGTCCTACGCCGCCCGTCGGCCGTCACGATTCGAACTGCTGGAAGCGGTTGAATTCTTCCTGCAGCTCGTTTTCCGAGAGCGGCTCGACGATGGCGTAGCGGCCGGTGCACCAGCGGTAGAAGTCGATCTGCCGGCAGCGCGCACTGCAGAACGGAAACCGCCGCTCGGCCGCCGGGGCGGCGTCGACGATTTCCTTTCCGCAAATGGGGCAGGCGAGGGGCTTGTTCATGACGTTTCATGGTACGAAGAACCACCGGGCGAGGCGAGCAAACTCGAGTGCGGGACAGGGTTCAGTTTTCTCGTACCTTGGGTATCTCTGGCAATTCAGCAAACTCGAATCGGGGCACACCTTCAGCCTGAGCCCGAACCCACCCCCAGAATAAATAGACAATTCTTACCGAATTGGTTTATCTGGTCGCAGCAGACTGCCTATTGCCACAAATACTCTGTCGAATTCTGGGGTTGACAAAAATCACCTGCTCGCACGGCGGCCGAACCCTGTCCCGCACTCAGCAAACTCCAACTTGCTCTTGACCGGATTCGTCGGATGGCGAAAATTCGCCGCGCTTGCTGGACCGCTCGATGGTGCGGGCGCAGCGCGGCGGGACACGCCGGAGTCATGGCGGCTCACTCGATGCGGCTCTCACGTGACCGTGCCGTCAGCCCGGATCATTCATCAGCCGCCAAGCGCTAGCCCCCGGTTGTTGCAATCGACGCACAAACCGGACGCTAGCGCGTGCCGGCTGATGTTCGCGGCGCATCGGGCAAGTCAATCGCCGATTCGAACGAAGGATTCCGGAATGAAGAAGTGGCTCGTCAATTCGACCATCGCGGTCTACCTGCTGGCGTTGAGCTGGGGGATCGTCGCCCATACCGTCGGTTACGGCACCGGCGCCCACCCCGTGATGTACTTCCTGGTGTGGGACATGTTCGGCGGCTGGGCCTCTTATGAGAGCCGGATGGTGATCATCGGCCAAGGGGAAAGCGGCAGGTACTACGAGCTGGCTCCCGGGCCGTGGGGGGAGTTCAAGCCGTTCGGCAACATCGGCCGGCGACATTACGACCCGTTCGGGGGCCACGCGCCGAAGCTGGCGCTCAACGCGATCCGCCAGACGCAGCACGAGCCGATCACCCGCGTGATCGTGGTCGAAGCCTGCTGGGCCAAGAAGTACAACCTGCCCGACAATCTCTGGGAGCAGCGGTACGAAGAGCCGAAAGACCGCAAGAAGTACTACAACGTACGGCACATCTTCACCCCGGACGGCGTGCTCGTGCACACGTACCCGAACTGGCTGACGCTGCAGTATTCCTATGCCGTGGGCAACAACCCGCGGCTCAAGCGGGACCAGAGCCGGGGGAAGCCGTTCTTCGCCTGGCAGTACCAGAATCGCCGCCGCTCGACGTTCACCCCGGGGACCGCGTACACGCCGGATTCGACGGCGTCCGTCGGCTCGCGGCTGGGAAACGGAAACTGACGCACCGTTCGTAGTGACCGGCTTCAGCCGGTCGAGTGCAGGCGTGAAGCGAACAACGAAAACTGGATTCCGGGACAGATTCGAAACAAGGGGGCGCAGCCGAGGCGACCGGCTGAAGCCGGTCACTACGAACGAACCACAGTTCCAGGCACGGACGCCGAACATGAAATCCCGATCGCGCACCGCCGAACCGTCGCTGTTCGCGCAGATTCGCACGTTCTTTCACGGTGAGGAAGCGCCGTTCAACCTGGCGCTGATGCGGATGGTCCTGCCGCTGGCGTTGCTGGTGCCGATGGTCCCCCGCTGGTTGCGGGCGCGGGAGCTGTTCTCGACCGACGGCGCGACGACTCCACTGTGGAACGGTTACGGCTGGCCGGACCTGCTGCCGGAAGTTCCGGGGACCGTGGCAGTGATCATCATGACCGTGCTGCTGGTGTCGCTGGTGACGGCGAGCCTCGGCTGGTGCACGCGGGCGTCGCTGGTGATTTCGTTTCTGCTGTACACCTACGTGAACCTGGTCGACGCGATCAGCACGATGACGAAGTACTCGGTGATCGCCTCGCACGTGCTGCTGATCCTCTCGATGTCGCAGTGCGGGCTGGTGTGGTCGGTCGACAGTTGGCTGAAGAACCGAAAACTGAGGCGCGAAGGGCGGCCGTCGTCGGCATCGTGGCCCCCGCGCGCCCCGATCTGGCCGCGGCGATTGCTGCAGTTCGTCATCGGCTACGTGTATTTCGGGGCCGCCATCACCAAGCTGCATACGCCGGCCTACTTCAGCGGCGACCAGCTTCTGACGTGGATGCTGACCAACGTCAACCACTCCAATCCGATCGGCGAGTACCTGGCGCTGTTCCCGGCGATGCTGGTGCTGTTCGCTTACATCACGATCGTCTTTGAAATCCTGTTCGTCTTTCTGGCGTGGCGGGGCTGGGGGCGGACCTGCATGCTGACCATCGGCGTCGTCTTTCACGTGATGACCACGCTCACGCTGGGATTGATCGTCTTCCCGATGGTCTGCCTGTCGATCTACTTCGCCTTCCTGAATGAACGCGAGTTGCTGCGAGTTTCCATCGCCTGCCGGCGAATGTGGCGGCGACTGACGGGCAGTTCGCACGCTCGGGCCGATCGCGCCGCAGCGGCCTTCGCGGCGCCGCCGAAACCACGTGCCTTTGCCGTTCCTTCCCCTGCCGTGTTCGCCGCGGTTCTGGGGGTCGCGGCGATCGTCGGCGTGGAAGCGGAATACCGGCTCGATCCCTACGGCGAACGCCGTCCCGAAGGTCCCTATGCGCTGAAGGAGCTCGACAAGGAGTTCGTCGAGCGCGAACTGCTCGCCGAGCCGGTGCCGATTCGCCCCGAAGACGTCGTGCACAACCTGGAAGCGGGCACGATCGTCGTCGGGGGGCAACTTCTCGACGCGCGGAAGGTGTTCCGGCACGGCGAAACCCTCACCGCGCAGGCGACGCTTAATTCGCCGCACGAGGACATGTGGGTCGAATGCGCCCTGCGGGACGACGGCGACCACGAGATCGCCAGCAAGCCGGCGACGGTCCCCCGCGAAATGCTGCGGACGTCGTTCACCTTCCCGCTCTCCGAATCGCTGCAGCCGGGGACCTACTACCTGGTCCTGAAATGCGCCGGCCGCGACGTCATCCGCCGCACGTTCACGCTCAAACCCCGCGCCAACCGCCAAGTCGCGAACTGAGCCCGCCGGTGGTGCCACGCCCGAGGCATTCTTCCTGCTTTCCACCCGGGCCGAAGTTCGATATTATCGTATCCACGATTACCGATTCGAACTCAGGCCGAAGGGGCGGACGATGGCTCAACGGCGACGCTACTGTGACGGTCTCTCCCGCCGCGACATGCTCCGCGTGGGCGTCGCTTCGACAATCGGGGCCTCGTTTTCGCTCCCGGAATTGCTGCACGCGGAGACCGCAAAGCGCAAAAAGGACGTCTCGCTGATCATCCTCTTCCTGCAGGGCGGCCTGAGCACCATCGACACGCTGGACCTGAAGCCGAAAGCCCCGGCGGAATTCCGTGGCGAGTTCTCCCCCATCAAAACCAACGTCGCCGGCATCGAGGTTTGCGAGCACCTGCCGCGGCTGGCGAAGACGGCTGACAAGTTCTCGCTGTTGCGGAACTTCACGCACACGAATTCCGGGCATGGGCCGGCCGACCACTGGATGCTCACCGGCTACGCGCCGCGGCCGGGATTCAACCCCACGCTGAAGCCCAACAACCAGCGGCCCTCGCACGGTTCGATTGTTGCGTGGAAGAAAGGCCCTCGCGGCAGCGTACCCCCCTACGTCTGCCTGCCGAAGATGCATAATTCCTGCGGTGCGGCGTATCTTGGTTCGAAGTACGAACCGTTTACCGTCAACGCCGACCCGAATGCGCCGAACTTTTCGGTGCCCGACCTCGCCCCGCCGCTGGAGATCGGCAGCGACCGCCTCAGCGACCGCCGGGCGTTGCTCTCGATCGTCGACCGCTATCGCAAGTCGGCGGACGTGAAGGCGAACCAGTCGGCCGGCGCGTTGGCCGCGTTTCAGCAGAAGGCGTTCTCGCTGATGACGTCTTCGGCGACTAAGGCCGCGTTCGACATCACGCAGGAAGGCGATTCCCTTCGCGAGAAGTACGGCCGGCATTCGCTGGGACAGTCGTGCCTGATGGCCCGCCGCCTGGTGGAAGCCGGCGTGCGGTGCGTCACGATCGACCACACCAACTGGGATACGCACTACAACAACTTCCACGTGCTGAAGACCGACCTGCTGCCGCACCTCGACAGCGGCCTCTCGACGCTGCTGACCGACCTCGCCGACCGCCGCATGCTTGACGAGACGCTGGTCGTGGTGATGGGCGAATTCGGCCGCACGCCGCGGGTCAACAAAGACGCCGGCCGCGACCACTGGGGCCCGTCGAACACGATCCTGCTGGCCGGCGGCGGCGTCAAAGGGGGCCGCGTCGTCGGGGCCACCAACGCCCGCGGCGAAAAACCCGCCGCCAACCCCGTCGGCCCCGCCGACCTCGCGGCGACGATGTTCCGCTGTCTGGGCATCAACCCCGACGAAGAGTACCATACACCGGATGGCCGCCCGGTGACGATCGTCGACGGCGGCAAAGTCATCCGCGAGCTCTTGTAGTCGGTGTCCCGCCTTCAGGCGGCCCGGTGTGCGTTCGACGGCCGTTGCACCAACACCGGGCCGCCTGAAGGCGGTACACCAACTCCGATGCCCACGTCGCCATCGCAACTCACCGAGCAACAGCGCACTGCGATCGAACTGCGGAACACCTCCGCCGCGCTCTCCGCCGGCGCGGGCTGCGGAAAAACGTTCGTCCTCACGCGGCGGTTCCTGCGCGAACTGGAGCCGGCCGTCGGCGGGGAACTGGCCGGTATTGTTGCGATTACGTTCACCGAGAAAGCCGCCCGCGAGATGCGGGACCGCATCCGGGCCGCGTGCACCGCCCGGCTGCGCGAATGCCCCGCCGAGGAAGTCGACCACTGGCTGACGGTGATGCGGGCCATCGACACTGCCCGCATCAGCACGATCCACGCCTTCTGCGCGGCGTTGCTGCGAACGTTCGCCGTCGAAGCCAGCCTCGATCCCCAGTTCGGCGTCCTCGAGGGGGCAACCGGCCGGGCGCTGCTGCGGCGGGTCGTCACCGATGCCGTGCACAATCTGCTCACCGCCCACGACGAAGACTGCATGCAGTTCGTGCAGCACTTCGGGCTGGAACGCACGATCGATCTCTTGATCGCGCTGGCCGGCGACCGCTTCCACGGCCGATTGCATCCGCTGGAGGAACTCTCGCCGCAATCGCGAATCGACGAATGGAACGAGCGCTGGAAATCGGAGTTCGTTCCGCTGCTGCTGCGGCGGCTGCTGGAAGAACCGTCCGCCCGACGAACGATGGAATTGCTGACGGCACACCCGACTTCCAACAAGGAAATGCGCCGCCGCTGCGACGTCCTGCGGAATGCGCTGCCGTCGCTGTGCGAACATCCCGATCCCGTTGCAGTTCTCACCGAATGCCGCGAATCGGCGAAGGTGCAGGGGGGCGGTGGAAAGTCGGCCTGGGACGACGAGCAGATTTATGAGGACGTCAAAAACGCATTGACCGAATTGCGCGGGAAGATCGACCGCCTGCTGCAGGATCTGTCGATCTCCACCGACGACGTTGCCGCCGCCGCCGAGTTCTCCGTCCTCGCCGAACGCATGCTCCACCCGGTGCTCGAGCAGTTCGAAGCCCGCAAACAGAAACTCGCCGTCGTCGACTTCGACGACCTGCTGCTGAAGACGCACGATCTCTTGCGCGACCATTCGTCCGTTCGCGAGCGGGCGGCGGCGGGGATCGGGTTCCTGATGGTCGACGAATTTCAGGACACCGACCCTGTGCAGGCGGAGATCGTGCGGTCGCTGTGCGGTGAACGTCTCTTTGACGGCAAGCTGTTTCTCGTAGGGGACGCGAAGCAGTCGATTTACCGGTTCCGCCGGGCCGACCCACGGGTGTTCGCCGCGCTGCGCGACGAAATCCCGGAGACCGGCCGACTGCCGCTGACGCGGAACTTTCGCAGCCAGCCGGCGATCCTCGATTTCGTCAATTGCCTGTTCGCCCCGGCGATGGGGGACGACTACGAGCCGCTCGTTCCCAACGTCGCACAGCTTTCGCCGCCGCCGTGCATCGAATTCCTGTTCGCCACACCGGACGCGGCCGACCCGCTCGTAGTGACCGGCTTCAGCCGGTCCCCGGCGGCGCACGCCGCCGGGAGCGCCGAAGGCGGCGAGCCGCATCGACCGGCTGAAGCCGGTCACTACGAACCTTCCGGCAAACCATCGAAGGAAACCGCGGAGGACCGCCGTCGCCGCGAAGCCGACTGGATTGCCCGGCGGCTGCGGCAACTGCTCGACGACCCCACGCCGCGGATCCGCACGAAGGAATCCGATCTGCGGCGGGTCCAGTCCGGCGACGTCGCCATTCTGTTCCGCACGCTGAGCAACGTCGCGCTCTACGAAGAAGCGCTGAGGGAATACAAGATCGAATACTACCTCGTCGGCGGCCGGGCGTTTTTCGCGCAGCAGGAGGTCTTCGACGTGATGAACCTCTGCGGCTGGCTCGACGACCCCGACGACGAGGTCGCGCTGGCCGGCGTACTCCGGTCGCCGATGTTCGGTCTGACCGACGAAACGCTGTTTCTGATGTGCGATGCCCGGAAAACGCTCGGGGCGGCGCTCGGGCAGGCGGCCGAAATCAAAGTCGCCCCGCAACAGCGCGGCCCGCTGCGTTTCGCTGCCGACGTCCTCGCGGAACTGCGCGCGAAGAAGGACCGCTTGCCGCTGGCCGAACTGCTGGAGCTGTTCCTCGACCGCACGGGTTACGACGCGGTGCTGTTGACGGAATTCCTCGGCCGGCGGAAGCTCGCCAACCTGCGGAAGCTGGTCGACATGGCCCGCGACTTCGACCGCGAAGGGCTGTTGACGCTTTCGGAGTTCATCCAGCGCCTCCGCGATTCCGTCCTCGAAGAAGCCGACGAGGAACTGGCCGCCACGTCCCCCGAATCCGGCAACGTCGTGCAGTTGATGACGGTTCATAAGTCGAAGGGGCTGGAATTCCCCGTCACCGTCGTCGCCGACATGGACTGGACCCGCGGCGGCGGATCGGCCTCGCCCCGGTTTCACCCGACGCTCGGCCCGCTGTTTTCGCTCCCCGCCGAGCAGGGGGAACGCCGCCGCAACCTCGGCCAGACGATGCACAAGCTGGAAGAGGAAACCGAAGACGACCGCGAGACCGTGCGGCTGCTGTACGTGGCCACGACGCGAGCCGCCGACCACCTCATCGTCTCCGCCGGCCTCCCCGAACCGGGTCGGGTGAGTTCGCCGTGGCTGCGGCTCGTCGCCGAGCGGTTCGATTTGGGCACGGGCCTGCCGGCGGTCGATCCGTATCTGGGACGAATCGCGCTCGGCGACGTCGCGCCGGAAAACATCCCGGAGATTCTCGTCCATCACATCCCGCCGGTCGTCGGCAAGCCGCCTGGCGAATCCGACAGCCGTTTGCGGCTCAGCGACCTGCGCGACGCCGTCGAAACCGCCGATCCGGCGCCGGTCCCGGCACTGCTGCCGGCGTTTCCGCCGCGCGTAGGCTGCCGGCTCGAAATCAGCGTGACGAAGATCCTGCAGGCCGACCGGGCGCTGCGAAGGCCGGCCGGCGGAGCAATTCCGCATTCCGTCGTCGAGAACGACGGCGACGAAGACCCCGCCGAGTCCCCCGACGCCCGCACGCTGGGCACGCTGATTCACCGCGTCGTGGAGCGCTGGGACCCGGCGACGGCGAGCGATCTCGAATCGTTCGTGCGCACCGTTGCCGATGGGATGGACGAACCAGCCGACGAGGCCATGCGAGCCGTCGCCCTGCGGCGGGTGACGGCGTTATTCGGGTCCCCGCATTACGCCGGCATCGTTCAGGCCGTGCAATGTCTGCGGGAAGTCGATTTTCGATTGCGGCGCGTCGTGCCGATTCCCGACGGCGAACCGCTGGAAGTGCACATCACCGGGCAGATCGACTGCCTGTACCAGTCGGCCGACGGCGCCTGGCGTCTCGTCGACTTCAAGACCGGGCATCTCGATGAGGCCGATCCGGAGTCGCTCGTCGAGAGTTACGCGGTCCAACTGCGGATCTACGCGCTCGCGGCGGAGTCGCTGATCGGCCGACCACCGGACGACATGGCGCTGATCCACGTGGAAGACGCGATCCGCCGGTTGCCGATGACCGACGGGAAGTTTCCCGCGGAATCGATTGACCGGCGAATTGATGCGGCGATTCGTAGGTCAGGCTTTCCAGCCTGACCGGGCGCGTCTCGTGCGTTCGAAGTCGTTCAACCGTTCGGGTCAGGCTGGAAAGCCTGACCGACGGGTTCGCGCTGCCGGCCGCCGGTGCGTTCGGCGACGCTGTAGGTGTCGGTTTCGCGGCCGGTGTAGGCGACGAGCAATTCCGCCAGCAGGCCCAGCGAAATCGCCTGCGCTCCCAGCAGGGTGGACGCGATCGAATACGCCAGCAGCGGTCGCGGCCCGATGGGGGCGAAGTCCATCCCGCCGACCTGCGTCAGCAGCCAGACGGCGCCGAGGTATCCCAGCCCGAGCATCCCCAGCAGAAAGAACAGCAGCCCGAACGCCCCGAGCATGTGCTGCGGGCGCTGGCCGAAGCCGGTGAGGAACTTCACGGTCAGCAGATCGAGAAACCCGCGCAGGAACCGCCGCACCCCGTACTTCGAACGGCCGTGCTGCCGGCGGCGGTGGTTGACGGGAATCTCCGCCACACGAAAACCGCGGGCATGCGCCAGCACGGCGATGAACCGGTGCAGCTCGCCGTAGATGCGGATTTCGCGGGCCACCTCGCTGCGGAACAGTTTCAGCCCGCAGTTGTGGTCGTGCAGCGAAAGCCCCGTCAGCCGGCTGACCATCCAATTGAAGACCCGGCTCGGAAACACCTTGTGCCACGGATCGAGCCGCTTTTGCTTCCAGCCGTTGACGACGTCATAGCCTTCGCTCAACTTCGCCAGGAACGCGGGGATTTCCGCGGGGTCGTCCTGCAGATCGGCGTCCATCATCATGATGACCGACCCGGTCGTGGCCCGCATCCCGGCCGTCAACGCCGCGGCCTTGCCGAAGTTCCGCCGGAAACGAATGCCGGAGACGCGCTCGTCGATGGCGGAAAGCTCGGAAATCACGTCCCATGAACCGTCGCGCGACCCGTCGTCGATGAAGATCAGTTCGACGTCGGTATCCTTCGCCGCGCAGGTCTCCGCGATCTCGCGGTGCAGCTCCCGCAGGCTGTCGGCTTCGTTGTAGACCGGGATGATGATGGACAGCATGCGATCGGCCGTTCGGTCGCCAATTCGTAGGACGGATTTCCAATCCGTCCGGACGGTTTGAAAAACCGTCCTACGTTTCAGTCGTCAGATCTCCGTTTCCCTCCCAGCCAGTATAGTCCTGCCGCGGCAAGGATTTCAGCCGAAACCCAGACGAGCCGCAGCAGCAGGGCGGCAATGACGGCGGGGCGTTCGCCGACGGCGGGTTGAATTCGCAGGATTTCCATCAGCAATCCCTCGCGGACGCCGATGCCGCCGGGGGCGAATATCGCCAGGAAACCGACGGACGCCGAGAGTGCGACGGCCCCGGTCCACATCGGCCAGTCGCGAAGGTCGAACAGGTCGGGGTCGAACGCCGCCAGCGTGCAGCCCAGGCTCAGGCCATGCAGCGGCCAACTGAGACAGAAGACCCCCAGACCCAGTAACACAAGTTTTACGTCGACTCTTTCGACACGCTTCTCGCCGGCGAGGTCGCGCGGCGTCATCATCGCGGCAAGGTTTCGCAGCAGGAACGCGATCACCGGCAGCGAGACGCCAACGGCGACGACGATGCCCAGCGGCATCATCGCGGGATGCGGTATCCGCCGGGCAATCGCCGGCGGCCAGTTCGTGAGGGGAAACAACGCGAGGCCGATCGCCAGGCCGGCCCCCATCATCAGCAGAGTTTCGAACGTGGCGGTGACGGCGGCGACGGCGGCGCTGTGGCCGCGGCCTTTCAACATCCCGGCACGGATCAGCAGCACGCCCGCCTTTCCGGGAAAGTATTTGCCCAGATGTCCGCAGAAATACGCGCGTGCGGCGTCGGCGAACGTGACCCGTTCCCCGAACGCCGCCATCACCCGCCGCCAGAACCAGGCCGACGGCAGCCAGCCTGCGAGATACGCAGCGGCGGCAGCGACCACCCACTGGGGAGAGACGGTGATTTCGCGGAGGTCATCGGTCTGCCACAAGTCGCGCGCCCGCAGGCCGACGAACAGCAGGACCGCCGCGCAAAGACCCCATTTGATGATCCGCCACATCCATCGCCGGCGGCGGTCGGTGATTGCAGCGGAATCGACGGGGGTGGCATTCATGCCAGGATGTTAGCCCGGATTCTGTGACACTGCACTACGGTCGCTGGCGGTCGTTCGTGCGGTGATGAAGCATGCGGGAACAGGCGTCACGTCACGGCGCCCAGACCGGGAGGCGTTTCTCCAGGAACGCGGCGAGTCCTTCGCGGGCGTCTTCGGTTTCACGGGCTGAGGCCGAGACCTGCATCGCGAAATCGAGTTGCCGCGACAAGTCCTCCGCGGCGCAGCGTTGCAGCGTGCTCTTGGTGAGGGCCAACGCCGACGGCGCGCCAGCGAGGATTGCCGCCAGCAGCGCGTCCCGTCGTGCAGCCGGCGATACCCCGGCGGCGAGAAGCTCATGGCACAGCCCCATCCGCAATGCGTCGGCCGCGGAGACGGTTTGTCCCGACAGCAGCACGTAACTCGCCGCCCCGGGACCGAGTCGATAGTTGAGTAACGGCGTGACCACCGCCGCTGTAATTCCGCGTTGCGGCTCCGGCAGCGAGAAAGACGCCTCCGCCGCCGCCAACACGATGTCGCAGGCCAGCACCAGTCCCACGCCGCCGGCCAGCACCGGTCCCTCGACGACGGCCATAGTAGGCATCGGCAGTCGGAACAACCGTTCGATCAGCTCGCGGTAAATCCTTGTGTCTTCCCGCCAGAGTTCCGCGGCGTCGGGCCGGCCGGCGCGGGACTGCATCTCGGCGAGGTCCATCCCCGCGCAAAACACCGGCCCCTCGGCTTCCAGCACGAGCACCCGCACTGACGAGTCGCCCTCGACCCGCCGCACCGCGTCAAGCAACTCGTCGAGCAATTGCCGCGAGAGGGCGTTGCGCTTGTGCGGGCGGTCGAGGACGAGCCGGGCGGTACCGTCGTTGGTGTCGTGCCGGATCAGCGATTCAGCCATTGGGAATCCGTTTCAGCGGTCACCTTTCCGAGTCACAACAGCCAAACTTCGTAAAGTCCGCCAGTCTCTTCTTCGTGAAGGGATGGGACCGTCCCCACGACCGCCTCGTCCGGTGCGAAACCCATTTCGTCCACCAGCCGGTAAATCTCATCGACGGAATCGGCGTAGCAGTAGGTCTGAAGGCCGTCCAGGCTTCGCGCCACGAGCTGTCCGGCGTGCTGTTGCATCTCCGCCAGCAGCTCGGCATCCGAAACGGCGGCGCGGTTGGCGTTGTACGATCGGGTGGACGTGTTGGAAGACATGGCGAAGTCTCCGGGTTGAAGCCCGCTGTTTTGATTCTACCGGGCACGAACAGATGCCGGCAAGGTGCCTCCCGCTCCGCGCTCCGCCGCCGGTTCGACGATTACAGCATCATCCTCAGCATCGTCGACGCATTGAACAGCGCGTGCAGCACCACCACCGACAGCCAGCTTCGACGCCGTTCGAACACGAACCCCAGCACGACGGCCAGCGGCAGCAGCGCCAGCGAATCGGGAAAGCCGTGCACGAACGCGAACGCGGCCGACGACAGGCCGATCGCGGCTGCGGCGTTGAGCTTCGACCGCAGCGCCCCCTGCAGGATCACACGGAACAGCAGTTCCTCGTACAGCGGGGCGGCGACGATCACCGAGGCGGCCACCCACGCGTACGTTTCCGCCGTCGGGTGCTCGCTCAGCAGTTGCACCAGGCGATGGGTTCGCTCGCCATTTCGCCACGGGGATGTCACCAGACCGATCGCGACCACGGCCGGCATCGCGGCCAGAAACCCCAGTCCCCCCGCCGCCAGGTCCCTGCGCCAACTGTCGCCGCGGACGCCGAACGGCACGAGGGAAACATTCCCGAACTGCGACAGAATCAACAGCAGCAGCGCCAGCAGCAGAGCGCTCTGCAGGACGACCGCCTGGAGATTTGCGACGGCTTCGCGGATCGTCAGCGTCCCCGACGGCGGGGCGGACTCCGTCAACAGTTGCCATTCGCGAAGCAGCCGCGACCCCAGTTGAAACGCCCACAGCGCCGCCGCCACGACCACGACGCCGGCGTTCCACGGCGGGCGTTCGTCGGGCATCGGATTGAGCAGCGGCTTACCACGCCATGCGCGCCACGCCAGCGCACCCCACACCGCCAGTCCGGCGACACTGAGGGCGATGACAAACCACAGGTCGGTCGAAAGCTGCAAATCATTGCTCCATAAGACAGATTGAGACGAGTTTCCGGTGGGCGTATCCGCTGCTTCGGGGAAAGCCGACTCCGTCGTGGGGGACGCTGCCAGCGTCCGCGCGGATGCTGGCAGCATCCGCCACGGCCCCCATCAGCGGATGCACCCGTTCCCGGTCAACGGCGAGTCTTCAGTTTCAGACGCCTGCACACTGCGTTATGATCGCTTCTTCCTCAGGGAATTCCACCGTCGCCGTGACTACGATTCTCGACAATATCCTCGCCCGCAAGCAGGCGGAAGTCGCCGCCGCCAAAGAGCGCGTCCCGGAGCGCGAACTGGCGGCCCGGATCGCCGACGCGCCGCTGGTACGGGATTTCGCCGCTGCGCTACGTGCCGCGACGGGCGTCGCGCTGATCGCGGAGATCAAGAAGTCGTCGCCGTCGGCGGGGATCCTCCGCGAGGACTTCGATCCGGTCGAGATCGCGAAGACCTACGAATCCCACGGGGCGGCCTGCATCAGCGTGCTGACCGACCAATCGTTCTTCCAGGGAAAACTGAGCGATCTGACAGACGTCCGCCGCGCCGTCGGAGTCCCCGTGTTGCGGAAGGATTTCCTCATCGACCGCTACCAGGTCCTCGAAGCCCGAGCGGCGGGAGCCGACTGTGTGCTGCTGATCGCCGAATGCCTCGACGACGTCCGCCTCCGCGAACTGCATTCCTTCGCGGCGGACCTGGGGATGGAATCGCTGATCGAACTCTACGCCCCGGAAAACCTCGACCGCGTGCTGCAATTCGGGCCGCGGCTGGTCGGCGTCAACAATCGCAACCTGCGGACGTTCGTCACCGACCTGGACCATTCGCTGTCGCTGCTGGACCGCATCCCCGACGGGATGCTGTTCGTCAGCGAAAGCGGCATCCGCACGCGGGCCGACGTCGAACGGCTGCAAACGGCCGGCGTCGACGCGATCCTCGTCGGCGAATCGCTGATGCGCTCGCCCGACGTCGGCCGGGCCGTTGACGAGTTGCTGGGACGAACGTGAATCTGTGATCCCAAAACTTCAACCAGAGGAAAGAACCCATGCGAACGAGCCGTTGGATCGGTCTGTTTCTGGTGATCGTCGCCGGCGTCGGCCTTCTTGCCGCCGACTCGTTGCGGTCCCGAACGACCGCGGCCGAACAGGCGCCCGCTTCCGCGGCAGCGTCAAAATTCCAGCCGGTCGACGACAGCATGCACGAGTTCATGGAATACCAGTTTCAGCCGACCTATCTGCGACTGAAAGCCGCGATGGCGAAACCGCCGACCGACCGCGCGGGCTGGAAGCCGATCAAGGCCGATTCGATGATCCTGGCCGAAGGGGGCAACCTGCTGCTGATACGGACCCCGGCCAAGGGGGGCGCCGAATGGAACAAATGGTCGATCGCCGTCCGCACCCGGGGCGGCCAACTGTACCGGGCGGCGAAGAAGCAGGATTACCCATCCGCCCAGACGCATTACCGGGCGATGCTCACCTCGTGCAACGCCTGCCACAAGGCGTTCGCGAAGGGGAAGCATCAGTTGAAACCGTAGCAGGATTCGCCGGAAACGACAGCCGGCTACAGTTTTTGCGACACCTGCCGTCGCATTTGACAGTAATGTTGTCGAGCACTCCCTTTGCCGAAATCGAGGTGCCGGATATGATGGCGTCGCCATGACCGGCGTTGGGGGAAACCAACTCGTCCGTCACACGAAATGTCCCGCCGAGACTCGCCGGCGGGCGCCCCGAAACGATCAGGAAACACCATGAAACCGCACTCCCTTGTCCGAACGGCGGCCCTCGCCGTGATGTTCGCCGCCGCGGCGGCGTGCCTGCCGCGGGCGGCCTCGGCACAGACGACGAAGGTCGCTATCGACCGCCGGCTGCCCCCGGACGTATACGCCTACGTCACGATCCCCAGCGTTCCCGAATTGAAGAAGCGCTTTAAGGCGTCGTCCTACGGGGCGCTGCTGCGGGACAAGGCGTTCGAGCCGTTCCTGAAAGACGTCGAGGTCGCGATCAAGAAGGGTTCGGCGGAGATCGAAAAGCAGATCGGCCTGAAGCTGGACGACCTGCTTGAGATCCCCAGCGGCGAAATCGCGATCGCGGTGGCCAAAAGCGGCCGCGTCGTGCCGGCGATCGCCGTCTTCGTCGACTTCGGCAAGAAAGAGGCCACCGTCGACAAGCTGCTGGAATTGGGCAGCAAGGAAGCGGCCAAGCACGGGCTGAAGCGGACCGAAATCCCCGTCAAAGACACGAAGATCGTCGTCTACGCCAAACCGGGTGAAGACGCCGATTCGAAGAAGAAGCTCGACTTCGCCTATTTCATCAAGGATTCGTTCTTCGTGTTCGCGACGAACGTGGATTTCCTGAAGGGAGTTGTTGACCGCTGGGACGGCAAGCACGAGTCGACGTTCGCGAAAAACGAAGTCTACAAGTACATCAAGGAACGCACCCGCACCGGGCGCGAACCCGTCATCACCTGGTACGTCGATCCTCTGGGGATCGCCAAGGCCGTGCTGCTCGACAACCCCGACGTTCCCGCCCCCGCGAAGATGGCGTTCGGGTTCCTCCCCGCGCTGGGGCTCAACAAGTTCCGGGCGCTGGGGGGCAGCGGCGACATGGTCGTCGGCGAGTACGAAACGATCAGCAAGACCGTGCTGTACGTCGATCTGCCCGCGACCGGCGCGCTGAACCTGTTCAACTTCCCCGCCGTCGACCAGACCCCGCCCAAATGGGTCCCCGAAAACGCCGCCGCCTACACCGCGATGAACTGGGACCTCGCCAAAGCCTACGACGCGGTGGCGAAGCTCTACGGCACCTTCTCGTTCGGCGGCCCCGAAGCACTTGGAAAGAAGATCGACGAATGGGCCAAGGACCCCAACGGGCCGAAAATCCATCTCAAGAAAGACGTGCTCGACAACCTCACCGGCCAGGTTCAGGTGACGTACGACTTTCCGGACCCGAAAGACGCGTCCTCGATGCGGCTGCTGGTCGCCGCGGGCGTGAAGAACGAAAAGAAGACCAACGCCGTGCTCGACAAAATCGCGAAACTCCCCAATTTCCCGGGCAAAAGCCGCGAGATCGGCGACCTGATCGTCTACGAGCTGGATTTCGGCGGCATTCCGGGTCTGCCGGGCGGCGGCGCGCTCGTCGTGGGCGTCGTGAAAAAACAGTTGATGTTCTGCACCAACGTCAAGCTGCTGCAGCAGGTCGCCAAGGCGGACGACAAATCCAAGTCGCTGGCCGACTCGGAGGCCTACAAGCGAATCGCCGCGAAGTTTCCGAAGAAGACGTCGCTGATCTCGTTCGAGCGCGGCAGCACCCAGATTAAGACGATCTACGACCAGGTCCGCAGCGGCGTGCTGGGAGACGCGGCGGGGATCGACTTCACGAAGCTGCCGCCGTTCTCCGCCGTCGAGAAGTACCTCCGCGCCTCCGGCAACTACGCGGTTCCGGACAAGCGGGGCGTGTACATGGAAGGCTTCAGCCTGCGGAAGAAGAGCGAGTAGTGGCCGGTCTGCTTTCGCTGAATTCGCAAGAATTCAGATCAATGGCTGAAGATCGCAATCTGCCGTCCGCCCCCAACCCCGGGGGCGGACGGTTTTTTGTCGTGCCGGCACGGTTCGCTCTTCGTTGTGCCGGAGTCGGTCTGGTATACTTTTTCTGGGCTGTACGACGGCCTTCCAAGGCCGTCGAGGAAGCCTTCGATTACCGCGACGGCCTTGGAACGCCGTCGTACGCCACCGCATCACACGCCGGGACGCCAGGTGCATGAATCAGCCACGGCCGGACGGACGTCCGACGAAGCCCCGTAGCGTGGAATTTATTCCACGCGATCCCTGCCACTCGCGTGGAATAAATTCCACGCTACGGCTTGCGATCATGGGCGTTCTGGCGGCGTGGGTGCTGTTTGGGGTGCGTCCCGCGGTTGAGGCGCAACGTCCCCCCGCGGGAAAGACCGAGAAGCCGCCGCTGCCCGACGGAGGGGCGGCTTCCTCCGCCCAGGCGCCCGCCGCTCCCGACGCGGCCCGCGCCCGCCGCTACATCTCGCAATCGCTGCATTTCCGCGAGCGGCACCACAAGCAGATGCTGGACCGCGCCGCTTTCGAGTTGAAGAACGGTCGGACCGTCAACGGCCTGCGGTACGTGCAGCGCCTGCTCGACCTGTCGAAAGACCGCTTCGCCTGGCCCGCCAACGTAGGACGGATTGCCAATCCGTCCCACGACGCGGCGGAACCGATCGGCGTGCGGCAGCGTGCGGCCGAGCTGCTGGAAGCGCTCGACGACGCCGGCCGCGAAACCTACGAGCGGCTGTACGGCATCGCCGCGGGGCAACTCGCGGAGCAGGCGGTCCGCGACGGCGACCCCTCGCAGCTTCGGGCGGTCGTGCGGCGGTTTTTCTACACGAAGGCTGGGTTCGAAGCCGGGCATCGGCTGGCGCTGCTGGCGTTCGACCGCGGCGAATTCGAGCGGGCCGCCCGCATCTGGGAACGGCTGTTTCGCGTTCCGATGCATCGGTCGCGATTCACGCCGGCGATGCGATTGCAGCTCGCCGTCGCCAGCCGCAAGGCGGGCCGCACCGACGAGGCCGACCGCATCGCGCGGCAACTCGGCGGGAAGCTGTTCCGCATCGGCGGGCGGCAGATGACGGCCGGCCGCTTCCTGCAGCGCGAGGTCCCGGCGGTCATCAATTCCGACTGGCGGTTGCCGCTGGGGAATGCCCGGCGGAACCGCACCGCACCGGTGTCGGTCCCCTATCCGCAGCCGTTGTGGACGTTCGAATACACGCCGACGGGAAAATCGGCCGTCGCGCAATTGGCGGCGAACTGGCGGCAGGAACAACGCACCCGCGGGCGATCGACGGCGGTGGTCAATTCTCCGCTGGTCGTGGGGAACGCGGTCCTGCTCCGCGACTTCAACAGCGTCAAGTCGCTCGATCTGCGGAGCGGCCGCGTCAACTGGACCTGCCCATCGTCCGTCAATCTGGCGGATTCGCTCAAGGGAGGCAGCGGGCCGGCGGGAGACAGCGACCCGTTCCGGCGAGTCGTCGAGTCCCAACCCGAGTTCGGCCGCGACTACGCCGCGAATTCGCTGCTGCACTCGCTGACCAGCGACGGCCGGCGGGTGTTCTTTGTCGACGACACGTCGCTGTCGTTCCCGGCCCGCGACCCGCGGCTGCGGTTCGGCCGCCGCCGCAGGCGCTTCCGCCGGCTGCGGCCCGTCGAGCCGGCGCAGACCTGGAACCGGCTGCTGGCGGTCGATCTCGCGGCGAGGTCCGGTGGCAAACGCGAGGCGCTGTGGAGACTCGGCGGACCGGACGACGATAAGATGAGCGGGCCGCTGGCGGGGCATTTCTTCCTCGGTCCGCCGTTGCCGGCGATGGGGCGGCTGTTCGTTCTCAGCGAATTCAAGCAGCAGATGCGGTTGCTGTGTCTGCGGCCCGAGAGCGGCAAGCTGGTCTGGTCGCAGCCGCTGGCGATGATGGACCGCGGCGTCGCCCTCGACCGCTTCCGCTACACGCGGTCGTGCACGCCGGCGTTCGCGGACGGCCTGCTGATCTGCCCAACGCGCACGGGCTTCCTGACCGCGGTCGACGCCCTGACTGGAACGTTAAGGTGGGCCGCCATGTGCGGCGACGACCCGCAGGATTTGCAATTCGCGGAATTCGCCTACGTCGACCGCGTCGCGAGAGGGCACGGCGGTTTTCGCTCGCTGCCGATGATTCACAACGGCCGCGTCTACTTTCTGCCGGCCCAGTCGAACCACCTCTTCTGCTTCGACCTGCGGAGCGGCAGCACGTTATGGAAACGGCCCCGCGACAACGCCGAATACCTCGCCGCCGCGGACGACGAAACCGTCGTCGTCGTCGGCCGACGATACGCGCGGGGCGTCTCGGCGGCGGACGGAACGACCCGCTGGCGGACCTACACCGGTATGCCCTCCGGCCGCGGCCTCGCGACGCGCTCGCAGTATCTGCTCCCCGTCGAAACCGGCCGCGTCCTGTCGCTGGACCGCCGCACCGGCCGGCTGGCGGGGTTCGGTCTGCCGGGATTGACTTCCACCGAGAACCCAGGGATTTCAGAAAATCCCCGGGTTCTGTCCCGCGACGTCGACGCCTGGCAGCCGGGAAATCTGGTCGCCGCCGGGGACGGCATCCTCTCGGCCGAGCCGGACCGCCTGCGGCTGTTCCCCACGGCGCGGCGCAGGCTGGACGTCGTCGAGCGTTCTCTGAAAGCGGGTCGGCCGTCCGTCGCAGCGCTGCATCGCGCCGCCGCGCTGGCCGCGCTGGCCGGGGAATTCGACAAGGCCGACCGCTGGCTGGCGATCGCGCTCCGCCGGCTCGACGCTGTTCCCGACGGCGACCCGCAACAGCGCGTCGCGACCCAGAGGCTGTTACGCGAATTGCTGTTCACCCGGCTGGAGTTCGGCACCGAAGACCCGTCGAAGCTGCTTCCGCGATTGGAACGGCTGGCCGTTTCCGCCGAAGATCGCGGGCGCTATCTGATTCGCAAAGCCGAGTTCGACCTGCTCCGCCGCAACGGCGCCGACCTGCTGCGGACCGTCGAAGAGTTGTGCAAGCTCGACGGGAAACGGCTGCTCACGACGCCGGGGCGGGAATCGCATCTCGTTTCGGCGGCGGCCTGGGCGCCCGCCATTCTGGAGCGGGCGCGGCAGACCGGCGACGGCGGCCTGATCTCCACGATCGGCCGGGTCGAATCGCAGCGGCGGCGAACCGCGCTGGAATCGAAAGGCCTCGCCGCGCTGGAACAGTACCTGCGGATTTTCGGAACGTGGCCTCGTGCCGGCGCGGTCCGCAACGAACTGGCCCGGCGGCTGATTCGCCGCGGCGACGATCAGCGGGCGGAACTGTTGCTGCTCGGAAACCGTTCGCACCCGGATACGGTGACCGCCGCCTCCGCCACGCAGATGCTTTTCGAATTGTGGACCACTCACGGCCTGCACGATCGCGCGGCCGTATTACTCGCCGACCTCAAGGGACGATCGATGATCAGCCGGCGGGCGCTAGCCCCCGGTTTCGGTGAATCAGACGGCAAACCGGAGGCTAGCGCCCGCCGGCTGATGACGGAATTCGCCCAGCGGCGGTTGGCGGGTCCGCGATCCGTCCGCCGCGTTTCCATCCGCGAGACGATCTGGGACGCCGGCGACCTGACCGCGGCCAACGCCTACGCCCGGTTCCGGCAGCTCTTCCCGACGCCCCCTGAGAGTCCCTACGATCTGCTCGACCTGGGGGACGGTGTGCAGACGGAGCTGGCGGTGGTCCACCGCGCGACGGGGGTCTCGGCAGGGAAGATCGCGATCGCGTCCCGCAATTCCTATCCCACGTCCGCCCGGTACGCGCACGTCGGCCAGTTCCTGTCACTGGGGAGCGCCGGCAAACTGCACGGGCTGTCGCTGCTGGAACTGCATCACGGCGAACCGTTCTGGACGGCCCGGCCGCAGGGGTTCGAGAACCGGCAGGACATCCTGCTGGTCGGCCCGGCCGGCGCGACGTTCGCCGTCTTTCAGGCGCGGGAAACCCTGCTGGCAGCCGACCCCGGCACCGGCCGGCTGCTGTGGCAGCGGAACGACCTTCCCGAATCCGCCGGCCTGCAAAGCGACCCCTACAGCGGACTGTTCGGCGACGAACACGTGCTGACCGTTTTCGACGCCGACGCGGCCGGCTACACGACCTACCGCACCGCCACCGGCGAGGTGCTGCGACGCGGGCGGTTGAACGCCAGCCCGCGGTTCGAGCGGCGGCTGTTCGGTAGGCTGCTGGCCTACGTGGCCGAAGAGCAGGGAAAGGCCCGGCTGCGAATCTGGGACCCGCTGTCGGGGCGGCCGCGGACGGATGTGCCGCCCCGCACCCATCCAGGGGGGCGGCACCTGCTCGATCGCGAAATTCACCCCGCCTCGCAGACGACGACCAGCTCGGAATCGGAGCTGCTCGTCCTTTCTCCCGACGGCGAACTGCTCGTCGTCGACGTGCCGACAGGAAAGGTGCGGCAGACGATTCGCTTCGAGGCGGACGAAATGCGGGGCATCACGTACCTCAAGGCGTTCCGTAGCGGCGGCCGGCTGTTCGTGAACGTGCAGCGGCCCACGCGGGTCGAGGACCGCTTCTTCAGTTTTTACGCCGGCGATGCCTTCGGGCGGACCGAGCACATCCGGGGCGAGCTGTACGCCTTCGACGTCGCCAGCGGCAGGCGGTTATGGTCGCGGACGTTCCCGCAGCGGACCGTGCTGCTACCCCGCACCGGCAAGCTGCCGCTGCTGGTGATGATCAGCCGCATCCGCGATCGCAGCCGGGGCACGCGGGCCGCGTTGCTCGTCGAAGCCGTCGACGCCGCCACGGGCACGACGCTCGGCCGCCGCGACGACCTGCTGCCGGACCGCATCCTGCACCTGTCGTACGATCCGCAGCAGAACGCCGTCGAGTTGCGGGGCATCCAGCACCGCATCCGCCTGCAGCTCCACCACCGCCGCATTCTCGGCCCGCGCGACGACGTCGGGTTGTGACCGTGAGTGGTGTGAGAACGTAGTGCGAAATTCATTTCGCACGAGATGTCGAGCGTGCGAAATGAATTTCGCGCTACGTCGTCAACCTTCCGACCGTCGACTACGCGACGCGCGGCACCTGCTGCGTGAGGCAGTGAAACGCTCCCAGGCCCCACACGAGATCGGTGCAGTCGATGCCGATCACCTCGCGGGTCGGAAAGCAGGATTGCAGCACTTCGCGGGCAACGGCGTCGGTCGGGCCGCCGTAGAACGGCAGCAGCACGACGGAATTCGCGATGTAGAAGTTCGCGTAGCTGGCCGGCAGCCGCTGGCCGTCGCATTCCACGCGGGGGGGCATCGGCAACTCGATGACGTTGAGCGGATTGCCGTGGCGGATGCTGCCAGCATCCGCCACGTCGGGGAGCCGCATTCCGCGGAGCCGTGCGAGGTTCTCCCGCAGCGGTTCGTAGTTGGCGTCGGCCGGGTCGGATTCGACCAAGGTGACGACGGTCGTCGGGTCGACGAACCGCGTCAGGTCGTCGACGTGGCCGTCGGTGTCGTCTCCTTCGATCCCGTCTCCCAGCCAGAGAATCTGCGTGACGCCGAGGTACTCCCGCAGCGCCGCTTCGATCTGCTCGCGGCTCATTTCGGGATTGCGATTGGGATTCAGCAGGCACGATTCGGTCGTCAGCAGCGTTCCGGCGCCGTTGACGTCGATCGAGCCGCCTTCGAGAACCATCGGCACGGCGATCCGCGGCACGTTGAGGGCTTCCGCCATCAGCCGGGGAATCTCGTTGTCGAGATCATACGGCGGATACTTGTTCCCCCAGGCGTTGTACCGCCAGTCGACGGCCAGCAGCGAATTCCCGTACGACGGCCTTCCAAGGCCGTCGTCGCCGGTGCCGGGCGTCTTCTCGACGGCCTTGGAAGGCCGTCGTACAGGCGGTGATGCGATCACAAAGATCGCCCCGTGATCGCGGCACCACGCGTCGTTCGTGGGGAAGTGGTGGAAGAGGATGTGTCCCACTGGCGCCTGCTCCGCCAGCAGCGTTCGGGCCTCGGCTTCCATCCGGGCGTCGTTGACGTTGACGTGCACCGGCTCGGAACGGGAAATCTCGGCGAGCATCCGCGCGAACACGGGCTTGACGGCGGCGATCTTCCCCAGCCACGACGCTTCCTTGTGCGGCCACGAAACCCACGTCGCCGCGTGCGGCTCCCATTCCGCCGGCATGCGAAAGTTGGTCCGCGTCGGCCCGACCGGACCTCGATGGGGCGGAGTACTTCCGCTTGTCATTTTGCAATCCCTGGAAACGCCAATCCAGTTCCCGCGCGGTTCGGTCCGGACGGGCCGTCCGGACCTACTCGTCAATAAACCGCCGCGTGATCTCGCCATACGCGTCAATCCGCCGGTCGCGGAAGAACGGCCAGTGCGTGCGGGAGAAGTCGAGCTTCGAGAAATCAAGCAGCTGGACGATCACGTCTTCCTCATCCGTCGCGGCCCGTCGCAACACGGTCCCGTTCGGCCCGGCGATGAAGCTCCGGCCCCAGAACTCGATCCCGCCGGCGTCCGACGGTTCCAGCCCGATGCGGTTCGCGGCGGCGACGTAGCAGCCGTTGGCGATCGCGTGCGAGCGCTGCATGAGCTCCCAGCTTTCGTGCTGGGTCGCGCCGAATTCGGCTTTTTCCGCCGGCAGCCAGCCGATGGCAGTGGGGTAGAACAGCACGTCGGCCCCGCGCATCGCCGTCAGCCGGGCGGCTTCGGGGTACCACTGGTCCCAGCAGATCAGCACGCCGACCTTTGCGTACCGCGTGGCGAACACCTTGAACCCGAGATCGCCGGGCGTGAAGTAGAACTTCTCGTAGAACTGCGGGTCGTCGGGGATGTGCATCTTGCGGTACTTGCCGAGGTACGAACCGTCGGCGTCGAGCACGGCCGCCGTGTTGTGATAGATGCCCGCCGCCCGCTTTTCGAAGAGGCTGGCGACGATGACGACTTCGAGTTCCGCCGCCAGTCGCCCGAGCCGTTCGGTGCTGGAACCGGGAACGGATTCCGCCAGTGCGAAATGGGCGTGGTCTTCGGTCTTGCAGAAATAAGGGGTGAGAAACAGCTCCGGCAGGCAGACGATCTTCGCCCCCTGCGCCGCCGCGTCGCGCAGCAGCGACACGGCCCGCTGGAAGTTCTCCTGTGGGTCGGGCGTGCACCGCATCTGCACGAGACCGACGGGGATGGGATCGCGGGTCGTCATCGGTGGAGGATCGTTCCGGCCAAAGTTCGGAGAGGTCGAATTATACGCGCAATCCGCTGAGCGTCCCACCGCCGGACTGGGAACGGACGCCGGAATTGGTGAGAGCACAAGTTCCGCGTTACACTGGCGGGATGAAAGCATCGACTGGCTTCTGTCTCATGCTGATCAGCGGTGAAAACGCCGTCCGGATTTGACACAATAGTTCCAAACCATCGCGTTCCGCTCCCGTTCTTGCCATCCGCAGGAGACCCGTCCATGAACCGCCCGCTTTCACTGTTCGCGGTGCTGCTCGCTTTCACGTGTGTCGGCAGTTCGGCCGTCGCCGAGGAGACGCCCCCCGACGCAGGCAAACTCTTCGGCGTCGACCGTGGCATCATTGCGGTGCTCGGGTTGGACGGCGGTGACGCCGGCCGCGTTGTCGGTCTGGCGAAGTCCGAGGGGATCACCGTCTACTTCCAATCCTCCGTCGCGAGCGAAGTCGCTGCCGTGCGGAAGGCGGCCGAGCAGGCCAAGCTGCTGGGGACGCGGGTCTTCGTCGATTCCGGTTCACTGAAGTCGGTGCATCTCGCGCAGAACGTGGCGGACGGCGTCCTCGTCGCGAAATCGCATTCGAAGGACTGCCCGCGGTCAGAACTGCTGCGGGTGTTGCGACCGCGGGGGATCGCGCGGATCGGAAGGGAGTCGCTGACGAAGCCGGTCCCCGAAGGAATCGACGAATGGACGCACCCCTATCACGCCCCGGACAACAACCCGCAGTCGACCGACAAACTGGCCCGCGGGGAGTTCCGCACGCAGTTCATCGCCGACCCGAAGTTCAGCCCCATGCCGGAGCAGACTGTCGTCGCCGGCGGGCGGATGTACAAGGCGATGGGGCACATCGCCCACAAGGCCAACCAGAACGCGATGCTCAACACGCTGTTGTGCATCAACGCCTACAACGGCACGATCCTCTGGAAGCGGCCGCTGCCGAAGGGCTTCATGATCCACCGCAACACGATGATCGCCACCGACGACGCCCTCTACATGGGGGACGACCAGTCGTGCAAGGTCATCGACGGCAGGACCGGAAAGGTGCGGGCGGAAATCACAGTGCCGAAGGGTATCTCCGACGGCCCCGTCTGGAAATGGATGGGCATGCGTGGGAACACGCTGGTCGCGCTGGTCGGCAGCACGGAGATCAAGGTCGACACGCAGAAATCCAACCGCCGCGGGCTGGGACACTGGCCGTGGGGCATGTGGCAGGGGCACGACTACAAGGACCCGCGGCTGGCGTTCGGTTTCGGCCGCACGCTGCTGGCGGTCGATCTGAAGACGAACAAGGTCCGCTGGCATCATCGCGAGAAGACCGACTTCCTCGACGCCCGCGCGCTGTGCCTCAAGGGGAACCGCATTTTCGTCTACAGCCCGGAGAAGTTCCTCGCCTGCCTCAACGCGGCCGACGGCAAGCCGCTGTGGAAGAACTCCGACAAGAATCTGCTCGAAGCGATCGGCCCCAACGGCCGCGCCCAGCGTTACGTCACCGGCTATGCGACCGCCTGCTACATGAAATGCAACGACAACTACGTCTTCTTCGCCGGCCCGCAGCGGAGCAAACTGGTCGTCGCGTCGGCGAAAGACGGCAAGTTGAAATGGACGCACCCGGTCGGCAACCTGCAGCTCGTGCTCCGCGACGACGCCGTCTACGCCGCCGGCCCGCAGAAGACGAAAGGGGTGATTCTCGACTACGACACGGGGAAAACAATCTCGACGTTCATCGCCCGCCGGGCCTGCACGCGGGCCACGGGGAGCGTGGACAGCATCTTCTTCCGCGCCACCGGCGGCACCGTGCGGCTGATGACCGACACGAAATACGAGCAGCACATCGCCCCCATGCGGCCGCCCTGCCAGGACGGCGTGATCATCTCCAACGGTTATCTCTACTGGGGACCGTGGATGTGCGGCTGCCAGTTGTCGCTGTACGGCAACATCGGCCTCCGCGGGCAGCGGGATGAGGACGCGCAGCGCCCCGAAGACGTCTACCGCGACGCACTCGTTGCTTACGGGAACATCGCGAAGGTCGCCCCGCTCGGAATGAAAGCCGGCGATTGGACGGCCTATCGCGGAACCAACAGCCGCAGCGACGTGTCCTCCGTCAAGCTGCCGGACAACGTGAAGCCGCTGTGGCGGGTATCGGTTTCGCAGGGGGACCTTCCCACGGCTCCCGTGGCAGCCGGCGGACTCGTCTTCGTCGCCGATCGCACCGGCGTGATTCGCGCCCTGACCTCCGACGGCAAGCCGGTCTGGAAGGCCCACGCCAACGGGGCCGTCTATTATTCGCCGGCTGTCGCCCACGACCGGCTCTACGTCGGCTCGGCGGACGGCCGCGTGTATGCGTTCGAAGCGAAAACCGGCCGGCTGCTGTGGACGTTCCGCGTCGCTCCGCGGGACCGCCGCATTCCCGTCTTCGGCAAACTCATCTCCCGCTGGCCGGTCGCCGGCGGCGTGGTCGTTGAACGGGGGACCGTCTACGCCGCGGCGGGGATCGCACACTACGACGGCACCTACGTCGTCGCGCTCGACGCGATCACCGGGAAGCTCAAAGCCCGCAACGACACATCGGGAACGCTCGCCTCGCAGGTCAACAGCGGCATCAGCATTCAGGGGAACGTGAAGATCGTCAACGGCGAACTGCAGTTCCTCGGCGGCGGCGTCTACGAAACCGCCCGCTACGACCTGAAAACGTTGAAGTGCCTCAACTCGCCCCACACGGCGGCCAACTCGAAATATCGCACGGCGTTCTACCCCTACTATCCCGACTACGGCAAATACGTCTCGCTGGCCTACCAGTGCGCCGACGGTTGCAGCCTGAACCACGACGCCAGCTACGAAGGGAGCCTGTTCAGCAACCTCGCCCTCGACCGGCCGTTGCCGAAGGGGGCGAAGAAACTGCAGAAGGACGCCGCCAAGGAATACCTCCGCCTGCAGCGCCGCCGGGGGAAGACGCCGCCGAAGCACGTCTGGCGCGACGGGGAGAATCGCCGCTTCAATGCGTTCATCGTTTCCAACGACCGCCTGCTGGCCGCCGGGCACGCGGGGAATGACGAGAAGACCGCCTTCCTGTCGGCGATCACGGTCAAAGACGGCAAAGACGTCTGGCGGCAACCGCTCCCCGCGCTGCCCGTGAAAGGCGGGGCCGCGATCGACCATCAGGGCCGCATTTACGTCGCTTTGGAGAACGGCCAGTTGTTGTGCTTCGCGGCGCGGAAGTAAGACGTAGGGTGCGTCAAGGCTTTGCGCCGACGCACCGCGATCAACCAGAGTCATCAACAGGAGAACGGTGCGTCGGCGCAAAGCCTTGACGCACCCTACGATGT
>Ga0268386_10000021_pt1 | contig 73397 bp, 56 predicted proteins | sample RVTome_15_FD_200260 | JGI IMG/M metagenome (GOLD analysis project Ga0268386, IMG submission 200260) | Soil microbial communities from uranium-contaminated site in the Upper Colorado River Basin, Wyoming, United States - RVT150D86... ... | reverse complement strand
CGCGAGCCATCGCGCACGAGGGTGTCCATGTCCATGAAGCGGATCCACGGGTTCGTCACCGTGCGCTGGACGTAGACGGTGTCGCCCACGTCGAACCCGGCGGCGCTGCTGACGTCGAAGGACAGCGCGCCCGCTGGCACGTAGGGATCGACGATGGAGACCGGGTTGCAGATGGTCGGCGACCCGCTGCCCTTGATCGACATGAACCGGAACGGCGTGCCGCTCACGTTGATGACCGTGCCGGTCGGGCCGGAGCCGCTGCCACGAAGCACCACGCCGCTGTGCTCGATTCCGAGCGGGCCCGTGACCCGCCACGTCCCGCTGCGCAGCAGCACCGCGCCGCGGAAGCCGTTCACGAGCGGTAGGGCGGCGACGCGGTTGAGGGCGCCGCGGATGGCCGCCGTGTCGTCGCCACCGGTCGGGGTCAGGGTCTCCGCCACCGGCGCGGCCGGCAGCGGCACGCCGCCGCCGCCGTAGCCCGCGTGCGAGAAGTCGAGGATCCTGTCACCGCGGCTGTCGATAGCCCGGTACGACAGCTCGTCATCCGCCCCGAAGTAGGCCCACGTGCTCTGGGGCCCCCCGTTGTCGAGGCGCGCGGCGCAGGTTCCGCCCGGCGCCGCGGCCGCGGCCGGAGCGGCGGGCGGACTCACCGTCCGCAGGGCGCCGAGGATCGACCCAGGCCGCGGCGCCGCCTCCGTTCCAGCCAGGCACGCGGACGTGACGAGGGCGAACACGGCGGCACCAAGGCCGATCGTGACGCGTACGAACCCTCCCCGCTCGCGAGAATGCGCCGAGCGCGGCCGGCCGTACGATGACCCGGTCAAGACCGCCTCACGGCCGCTGGCGCAGATCCTGCAGCGCGATCGCGTCGAGGTCGATGATGTTGCGCTCTACGGCGAGCGCGACGGCGTGGGCGCGGTCGCTGGCCGCGAGCTTTGCCAGGATGGCCGTGAAGACGTGCTTGATCGCGTTCTCCGTCGAACCCAGACGCTCGGCGATCTGTTTGTTCGAGAGCCCCTGCGCAGCCAGCTTCAGCGTCTCCGTCTCGCGTTCGGAGAGCGGCTCGTAGCGGACCCGCTCGGCCAGGCTCTCCGCAACTCCCCGCGAGATCCAGCGGCCACCCTCGTTGACGACGCGAATGGCGGCCAGCAGCTCCTGCGGCGGGACGTCCTTCAGCAGGTAGCCGAGCGCACCCGCCTGGAGCGCGCGATGCACGGCCTCGTCGCCCTTGTGGATGGTTAGCACGAGCACCCGTGCCGCCGGGTCCTCCCGTCGGATCGCCGCCGTCGCCACATCCCCGCCCAGCACGGGCATGCGCAGGTCCATGATCGTCACGTCGGGCCTGTGCTGGTGGTGCAGTTCCACGGCCTGGCGGCCATTCGACGCCTCCGCCACGACCTGCATGTCGTCCTGCTGGTTGATCACCGCGGCCACGCCCGCGCGCATCAGGACGTGGTCGTCCGCCAGGAGCACGCGGATCGGCCGGTCGCTCTTCAATCGCCCGCCTCCTTCCGGGTGAGGGCCTGGGGGTCGTACGGGACTCGGCAGGTGACCTGCGTTCCCGCACCGGGCGAGCTGCGGATCGCGAGGGACCCGCCGAGCGCCTGGGTGCGCTCGTGCAAGCCGACGAGACCGAAGTGGTTGCCGTTGCGGCGCGCCAGGTAGGGCCCCGGGTCGAAGCCGATCCCGTCGTCGCGCACGAGCAGCTCGAGCGCGTGGTCCTCGAAACGCAGGTCCACCTCGAGCGTGCGCGGCCGCGCGTGACGGACCGCGTTGGTGACGGCCTCGTGGGAGATACGCAGCACGTGATGCTCCACGTCGGAGGACAGCGTCGGCTCCGGACCGGATAGCGTGAGCCGAGTGCCGATGCCGCTGTCTCCGGTGAGCTGCTGGAGGCTCCGAGACAGCATCGGCCCCAGACCTTCCGGAGTCTTCTCCGCCTGGGCTCGCAGGATCCAGATCGAACGCCTCACCTCAGCCAGGCCCGAGGCGAGCAGCGCCTGGCCCAGCTCTAGGAACCGCCGCGCGGCCTCGGGGCGGTCCGCCAGCGTCTCGAGGGCGCTCTCGACTTGCAGCTTCGCCCCGGCCAAGCCCTGGGCCAGGGTGTCGTGGAGCTCGCGCGCGACCCGTGTCCGCTCGGCGACCACGGCGTCGAACTGGGCCCGCACGCGGCGGACCCGCAAGCGGTGTGCGACGCCGGCCAGTCCGGCCGCCGCCAGGGTGCATGCCGCCGCGAACCAGGCCGTCTCCCAGAAGTGAGGCCGGACGACGAGCTCCAACGCCTTGCCCGGCTGGTTCCAAACGCCGTCGCTTCCGGCGGCGCGGGCGCGGAACCGGAAGCGGCCCGCCGGCAGGTTCGTGTAGTGCGCGACACGCTCCGCGCCGGCGTCGATCCAGCCGGGGTCGAAGCCGTCGAGCCGATACTGGAACCGGGTCCGGCCGGCGTCGAGCAGGGCGAGCGAGGTGAACCGGAACTCGAGGCGCGGCCGCCCCGGTCCGAGCGCGACGGGGCCGTCCACGGAGACCGCCATGCCGTCGGCGCTGAGACCTTCGATCCTGACCGGCTGCGGCAGCGCAGCGTCTCGCAGCCGCGCGGGATCGACGACCACGATCCCGGAGTTCGTGGCGAACAGCAGCCGTCCATCGCGCGTCTTCCAGGCGCCGCGGTCGGTGGTGGCGCCGGCCTCGGAACCGCGGATGCCGTCCTCGCGGCCGTAGACGCGCCACGGCACGGTGGCCGCCTCGCCCCGCGCGACCGCGTTGAGCGCCTCCCGGCTCGCGCGGCACAGCCCCTGGGGCGAGCTCGTCCAGAGCTGACCCTGATCGTCCTCGACCACCTGGTACGCGACGTTCGAACAGTAGCCGCGCGCTGCGTCGAGTGTCGTCCACCGAGTGCCCTCCACACGGCCGAGGCCGCCCGTGGTCGTCGCCACCCACAGGATTCCGTCCTCGTCTTCGTGGAGCGCATTGGCCCTGAGGCGCGGAAGGGAGGTGCCGGCCAGCTCCGTGGACCACCTGCCATCCACCTTCCGCGCGAGTCCCCCCGACGTTCCCACCCAGATCGTCCCGCCGCGGGTCTCGATCACCGTGCGCACGTTGTTGCTCGGCAGTCCATCCAGCGTGGAGTAGACACGCCTGGAGCCTCCACGCAGCTCGACCAGGCCGCGCTCCGTCCCCACCCAGAAGCCGCGGCGGCGGTCCGCGTAGAGGCAGCTCACGGTGTTCGATGGCAGGCCGCTCTCGTCGTCGTAGCGTCGGACGACGCCGACGCCCGGCTTCCAGAGCACGAGTCCGCCGGTCTGCGTGCCGATCCAGAGGCTTTCGGGGTCCGCCGGATCGACCGCCGTGGGCCCGATCAGGTCGCTCGGCAGCCCGTCGCGCGTCGTCAGGGTTCGGACTTCGGTGCCCCTGACGCGGCTGAGCCCATGGCTGGTGCCCGCCCACAGGCTGCCGTCCGGGGTCTCGGTGACCGAGAACACGAACCCGCGGGCCAAGCCCTCGGGAGCGCCGATGTTGACGACCTGGCCGTCGCTCAGCGCCGTCAGCCCCGAGCCGACCGTTCCGATCCACAGGGTGCCGTCCCGGTCCTCGAAGATCGCGCGCACGTAACCGCCCGCCGCGCCCTGCTCTCGCGTCAACCCGCCGAACGTACCGTCTCGGAGGCGCACCAGCCCTTCGCTGGTACCGATCCAGATGTTGCCGTCGCGATCCTCGTGGATGACGCGCACCATCGCACCCGGCAGGCCGTCGCTGGTCGTCCAGTCCGACCAGCGGCCGGCGCGGAGCCGCGACAGCCCGCCCCACGTACCCACCCACAGGTCGCCGTTGCGGGTCACGGTCAGCGCGACCACGCCGTTGTGGGGAAGCCCATCCGCCTGGGTGCGCACGACTCGACACGCGTTCTGCGCCGGCGACGCACCTCCCCGCTCCTCGAACGCATCGGGGCGGCAGACGTTCACGCCATCGGCACCGACCCAGACGCTGCCATCCGGGCCCTCGGCCAGCGACCAGACGTTGCCGGACGCGAGCCCGTTCTGCGCGGTGAGCTGCGCCCAGCGGCCGTCCTTGTAACGGGCGATTCCGCCGCCACGCGTTCCGACCCACAGCGCGCCGTCCTGCGTCTCGAGGATGGGACGCACGACCGCCGCGCCGAGGCCGGAGCCGACCGAAAACGTCCGCACCAGGCCGTGGTCCCAGAGCGCGACGCCGCCACCGTTGGTGCCGGCCCACAGCCGGCCGCCCCGGTCGACGCGGAGGCTCCAGACGTTCTCGTGCGGGAGGCCGTCCCTCTCGTCGAAGACGGTCGCGCGTGCGCCGTCGAACCGGACCAGTCCCTGCGTCGTCCCGAGCCAGAGATAGCCGTCCGGAGTCTGCGCGATCGCCTGGATCGCCGTTCGCGGCAGCTCGGCGCCGGGATGCCAGGTGCGGGCGGAATACTGGGTGACCGCGCGCGCGGGGTCGAGCGCCGACGCCGAACCCGACGAGGCGAGAGCAAGCACGGCAAGACCACAGCGGCGGCGATCGAGCACGCGAGGATGATCGTGCTCGTGCACGGCCGCCGTCAAGGAAGGCCTGGCCTCCGAACGGCCGCGCGCACCGAGGCTCCTCCCTGCGCGCACTAAAGTGCCTCCCTCGCGCACCGAAGTGCGGCGGCGCCGTTTTCGCTGGACACGGTCTGTAATCGCTTTCATATTCGTGAAAAGCATCTGGTGGGATTCGAGTGAGCCGCCGCGCAGTGGGCGCGAGGGTCGTTTCCAACCGCCGCTCCGGCGCAGCGAGGCCATTCGACGCTGTTGGGACTCCAACGGAGGTGCCTGATGAGAACGCTTCGTCGATTGCTCGCCGCCGTCGTGTGCGTGGGATTGCCCGCAGGCGCCCTGTTCGCGCAGAGCTCGAGCGGCACGATCACCGGTCGGGTCCTCGATCCGGCCGGGCAGGCGGTGCCCGGCGCCACGGTCACTCTGCTCAGGACCGACACGGGTGAGACGCGCACGCTGGTCACGCCCCGGTCCGGCGACGTCACCTTCGTGTCCCTGCAGCCCGGACCCTACTCCCTGCAGGTCGAGATGCAGGGCTTCAAGACGCTGCGGAAGGACGATCTCTCGCTCAGCTCGTCCGAGCGCCTGTCGGTAGGCGACGTGGCGCTGGAGCTCGGAGCCCAGAACGAGACCGTCGTCGTGCAGGCCGAGGTCACCGCCGTGCAGACGGCGAGCTCGGAGCGCAGCGCGCTCGTCGACTACAACCAGGTGGCGCAACTGCCCACCGTCGGCCGGGACATCTACGGCCTCATGGCTACCCTGCCCGGCGTCGTCTACGACGGCCGAGGGCGGGAGGTGATCGGCCAGACGACCTCGCCGCAGGCCATCTCCGGCACGCGGGGACAGTTCAGCAGCGCGAGCATAGACGGCGTTTCGGGCAACCCGCGGAGCGGCAACCAGCTCGACACGACCATCGCGATGGACGCGGTCGCCGAGGTCAAGGTGCTCCTCAACAACTACCAGGCCGAGTATGGAAAGGGCTCGTCCGGCATCGTCAACGTCGTCTCCAAGAGCGGCACCCAAGAGTTCCACGGCTCGGCCTACTACTACGCCCGGAACGAGAAGCTGAACGCCAACAATTTCTTCGAGAACGCCGCGGGCAACGAGCGCTCGCGGTATCGATACAACACCGCGGGCGGCACACTCGGCGGCCCGCTCCGGATCCCCGGCCTCACCGACAAGAACAACGACCGGCTCTTCTTCTTCCTCCAGTACGAATATCGGCCCTCCACCGAGCCGCAAGACACGCGGTACTACACGGTGCCGACGGAGGCCCAGCGAAACGGCGACTTCAGTCAGTCGGTCGGTAACGCGAGGGGCGACCTGTATCCGGTTTCCAGGATCATCGACCCCTTGACCGGCCAGCCCTTCCCGGGCGGGATCATCCCGGCGGGCCGCATCGATCCCAACATGCAGAGGCTGCTCAACGTCTTCCCTTTGCCGAACGCGCCGGGCGACATCAACGGGGGAGCGTTGAGCCCGAGCGGTCAGTGGTACAACTACTCGATCACGCACCCTCAGGAGAGGCCCGGCTGGCAGGGCAGCCTGCGGCTGGACTACAACATCTCGGACAAGTGGCGCGCCTTCGTCCGTGGCAGCAACTACGGGACGCACAACGAAGGCCCCAACAGCGCGGTCAACCGGTTCCCGTGGGACCCGGACGCCGACATCGACTACATGCTCGCAGCGCGGAACTGGGGCGGCACCGTCACCTGGATCCCGAGCTCCACGCTGGTGGGCGAGTTCACCGTCGGCTACGCGGCCTGGACCGAGGAACAGCAGTACCCAGAAGAGTGGCTGGCCAAAGTGCAGAAGAGCAAGATCGGCGTCGACCTGCCGCAGATCTACCCGGGCCAGAACCAGCTCGACGTCATCCCGGCGCTGGACTTCGGCACCACGAACATCGGCGGCAACCCCGCGACGGTCCGTTGGGAGGGGCGTTTCCCGATGGAGAACGTGGCCGACTCCTGGACCGCCAGCGCCAACCTGACCAAGATCGTGGGCAACCACCAGTTCAAGACCGGCGTGGCCTTCGAATGGGTGCACTACCTGTTCACGCACTCCGGCCCGAGCGACGTCTGGTCCGGGCGCTTCAACTTCGCTCACAGCTCCGCGAACACCCTCACCAACACGACGTACCCTTACGCGAACGCGCTCCTCGGGTACTTCAACCACTACACCGAGTCCACCAACCGTGCGCAGTACTCGCCGACGACCCCGATCCTGGAGTTCTACCTGCAGGACTCGTGGAAGGCCTCGCGCCGGCTGACGCTGGACCTCGGCGTCCGCTTCACCGTCGGACTCCAGCAGTTCCAGGCGAGCGAGTCGACCGTCATCCCAGGTAGGTACCAGTCCTCCTCGTTCGTCCCCTCGCTTTACGATTCCCCCGGCGCGCCGCTGCTCTACCAGCCCGCCTGCCAGGGCGCGACGCCGTGCAGCGGCTCCAACCGGCGGGCCGTGGACCCGCGCAACCCGGCGGTGCTCCTGCCGTCGGCACTCATCGGACAGATCGTCACGGGCACCGGGGACCTCCTGAACGGCGTCGTCGTGTCCGGTGATCCCGGCTATCCCCGCGAGCTGGTCGACTTCCAGGGCATCCTGCCCGCCCCGCGGCTGGGATTCTCCTGGGACGTGTTCGGCGACGGGAGCACCGCGGTGCGCGGAGGGTTCGGTGTGAACTACAACCCGCGCACCAACGGCGGCAACACCGGGGACATGCAGTCGAACCCGCCCAACGTGTACCAGCCGCAGACGCTCTTCGGAACCACGGCCACCTATCTCGACGCCCAGGGGACGTTCTCGCCACCGAACTTCTCGAGGACGCTCGACCGCGACAACGAGCCGTCGGTCGCCTACAACACGTCGCTGGGACTGCAGCGCCGGCTCCCGGGCAGGTTCGTGATCGACGTGACCTACGTCGGGAGCTTCAACCGTCACATCGGCGCGATCACGCAGCTCAACAACGTCCCGTACGGCAGGAGGTTCGAGGCTTCGAGCCTGGACCCGACGCAGCCAAGGCCGCAAGCGCTGCCGGACAACTTCTTGCGTCCCTTCCAGGGGTACGGCAACATCCCCTTCCTGAGCTTCGACGCCAACTCCAACTACCACGCGCTGCAGACGTCGCTGCAGCGCCGGTTCAGCAGAGGCTTCCAGCTCGGCATCGTCTACACCTGGTCGAAGGCGATGGACTACCAGGACACGGACAAGGGAGCGGTGACCACCGCCAACGACCGCCGCGAGTGGAACTACGGCCTGGCCGCTTACGACCGCACCCACATCTTCGCGGCCAACTACGTGTGGAACCTGCCGGGAGACAAGCTCGAGAACGGCGTCCTGAGGGCGGTCCTGGGCGGATGGCAGATCTCGGGGATCACCCGCTTCCAGTCCGGCCAGCCGCTTTCGTTGAGCGCCAGCCTGAGAACGGGCTGCTCCGACAGGAGTGCCCCTTGCGCGGCGACGACGTCCAACAACTTCGGCACGGACATCACGGGCGGTAGCGAGGGCTGGCGCCCCGTCGTCACGGGCAACCCGGTCCTGCCCCGGAACCAGCGCACCGTGGACCGGTGGTTCGACACGTCGGTGTTCGCTCCTCCCGCGCTGGCCCAGCAGGTCACCGACATGGCCGGGGTACAGGCCGTCCTGGCGCGCGGGAACGTCGGACGGAGGATCGCCCGCGGCCCGGGAATCAACAACACCGATCTGGCGCTGTTCAAGAACATCAACATCGCGGGAAGCCTGAAGGCACAACTCCGCATCGAAGCATACAACGTCTTCAACCACACCCAGTTCGAGAACGTCAACACGACCGCGCAATGGGATCAGTCCGGAGCGCAGACCAACCCTGCGTTCGGAAGGGTCACCAGCGCCCGCGACCCCCGTATCGTGCAGCTCGCGGTTCAATTGAGGTTCTGAGCCGAACTGGAGACCGGTACTTGGGCGGGCCCCGTGACGGGGCCCGTCCTCTTCGTCTCTGTGTCGTAGGTAGCGGCGCCTCCGCGGTTCTTCCTGGGCAAATGAACGTCCTCGACCCGGCCGGACCCACGGACGGCTATGGCGCGCGAGCGACGTCGCCGTCGCGCGCCGCGGCCTTCGAGACCCGGTTGCGCCGGAGCTTCGCTGGGCGCTTCTCCGGGACGGCGAGCCTGCTGATTCGCGCTCCCGGCCGGGTGAACCTGATCGGCGAGCACACCGACTACAACGACGGCTTCGTCTTGCCCATGGCCATCGACCGCGGCATCTTCATCGCGCTGCGCCCGCGCCAGGACCGCAGCGTGGTGCTGCGCTCACTCGACTTCGACGATGAGCGCGGCTTCGACCTCGACTCCCTCAGCCCCGCGAAGGACGGCTGGATCGAATACGTGAAGGGAACCGCCTGGGCGCTCGCGGAAGCCGGCCTGCGCCTGCGCGGCTTCGAAGGCGTGCTGGCCGGCGAGATCCCGATCGGCGCCGGGCTCTCCTCCTCCGCCGCTCTAGAGATCGCCGCCGCCCGCGCCTTCCTCGCCGTCTCGGACCTCGATTGGGATCCCGTCGGCGCCGCACGTTGGGCTCAGCGCGCCGAGAACCGCTGGATCGGCGTGCAATGCGGCATCATGGACCAGCTCATCGTGGCCGGCGCCCGGGCCGGCCATGCCCTGCTCGTCGACTGCCGCGACCTCGCCACCACGCCGCTTCCGCTCCCGCCCGACACCGTCGTCGTCGTCCTCGACACCGCCACGCGCCGCGAGCTGAGCGACTCGGCCTACAACCAGCGTCGGGCCGGCTGCGAGCAGGCGGCACGTACCCTCGGCGTGCACAGCCTGCGCGATCTCGGCCTCGACGAGCTGAACCGGCGCCACAGCGAGCTGCCCAGGCCGCTGTTGGCTCTGGCGCGTCACGTGGTCAGCGAGAACGAGCGCACCCTCCAAGCGGCCGCGGCCATGTCACGCGGCGATGCCGTGGGCCTGGGCGTGCTGATGGCCGAGAGCCACCGCAGCCTGCGCGGCGACTTCGGCGTCTCCAGCGAGGCGCTCGACGCCATGGTGCTCTCGGCCTCCGAGGCCCCGGGCTGCCTCGGAGCCCGCATGACTGGCGCCGGCTTCGGCGGCTGCGTCGTGGCCCTGGTCCGCGAGGGTGACCGCCTCGACTTCACCCTCGCCGCCTCGCGTGCGTATCACGACCGCACCGGGCTGGTGGCGAGCGGCTACCTGTGTCATCCCAGCGCCGGCGCCTCCGCGGAGACCCTCGAGTGACACCGAGGCGCCCTCGACCTCGGACCGTACGGCCGGGCGACCGCCACTCCTCCATTGTCCCGGCGTACGGCCGGCCCTCCACAGCCCGGGCTACCGCTCAGGGCCGCGCAGGGACCACGTCGCGGGTGACGCCTTGGGTCAGCCCGTCGGCGTCGGTCGCCGCCAGATGGATCCGGAAGAAGACGTCGTCGTCGTGCAGCGTCGTCGCCACCTCGAACGCGCCTGCCCCTCCGACCACCGGCCCCTGGTAGGGATGGGTGTGGTGGCGTGGATCGACCTCGGGGTGATGGTGGAGCACGACGGTCCAGACCAGGGCGTCGGCGGGGACCGGCCCGCCGTCCGGATCGGCCGCGGAGCCCGAGTAGCGCACGACCTCGCCGGGACGGAACCCCGCTCCGACCGCCGGCTCCAGGATCGCCGCCACGGGTGGCGTCCCCACCGTCACGGAGACCGCCGAGGTGGCCTGGCCCCCGTGGGGGTCGGCCGCGGTGACCCGAGCCCGGTAGGCGCCGTTCGACCGGTACGCGTGCGTGACGATGGGGCCAGTGCCGGCGGGGGAGCCGTCGCCGAAGTCCCAGGCGAACGCGAGCGCGTCGCCGTCGGGGTCGCGGCTGGCCTCCGCGCTCAGGACGACCTGCAAGGGTGCCGTACCGGAGGCCGGGCTCGCGGCTGCCACGGCCACCGGCCGGCGGTTCCCCGCCCCGACGAACTCGATCCGGCGGACCTCGCCGTTCACGTACGAGAGGTAGTAGAGAGCCCCGTCCGGGCCCACGTCGAGGTCGACCGCCTCGCCGCTCATGTCGCGGGCGAACTCGGTCGCGTCGCCGTCGGCATCGAGCCTCATGATCCATCGCCCGCAGTAGTCCGAGAAGAAGTAGCTCTCCAGCAGCTCGGCCGGGAAGCGGAGCCCGCGGGCAAAGACGGCACCCGTTATGGCGCAGGCCGACTTCCCGTGGGGGTAGGAGAACGAGGGGTCCCCGACCCCGCCGCCGCACGGCCCTTCACAGGCGGGCCAGCCGTAGTTGGCGCCGGGCGAGCCCTCGTTGATCTCCTCGAACGCGGCCCTTCCCACGTCGTTGACGAGCACGCGCCCGGATCCGGGCTGGACCGCGAACGTGAACGGGTTCCGCAGGCCGTACGCCCAGACCTCGGGCCGCGCCGCCGGGTTTCCCGAAAACGGGTTGTCCGCGGGAGGGCGGCCCGTTCGGTCGACGCGGAGCAGCTTGCCCGTGAGCGCCGACAGCGACTGAGCGCTCTCGGGCTCCTCGGCGTCGCCGACCGCGACGAGCAGGGTCCCGTCGGGGGCGAAGTGCAAAGCACCGCCGTTGTGGAAGTGGGCGGACGGGACGTCGTCGAGCAGCACATGCTCGCTGGCCGGATCGGCCACGTCGGAGTGCGCCCGGCTCACCGTGAACCGCGACAGCCGGTTCGCCGCCAGCCCCTGGCGCGTGTAGTAGAGGTAGACGTAGGGCTCGCGGGGGAAGCCCGGGTCGAACGCGAGCCCGAGAAGCCCCCTCTCGTTCGAGGAGTCGGTCGGCACGGCGAGGAACGGCGTCGAGGCGGGGCTGCCGTCGACGACGACGCGGACCGTGCCCTCCTGCTCGGTGACGAAGAGCCGGCCGTCCGGCGCGAACGCCATCGAGGTGGGCTTCTCGAGGCCCGCGGCGACCTGCACGTCGTCGAAGCCCTCGGGGACGTTCGACTGCCCCGCCACTGGCGCCGCGGCCAGCAACAGCGCCGGAACCACCAGGAGCGGAGGGCCCTTCGCCACCGCCGTATTGTACGTTCCGGGCTGCCGGTGCTTGGTACAATCGACGGGCGTCGCGTCCTTCCCCCTTCAGGGAGTCCAGGCCGAGTCCTTGCCTCATCGTCAGGCCATTCACGTCGTCCGCGCAGCGCCGGTAATGCCCGGCACCCGGCGGGGACGCCCTCGGTACCAGTGGCCGACGCTGCTGTCGATCCTCGTCGGGCTGCTCGCGGCCGTCTCCGGCGCCTGCCGTGGAGAGGAAGCGGGCTACGACAACCTGGTCCTGGTCACGATCGACACGCAGCGGGCCGACCGGCTCGGGCTCTACGGGTACCCCCGCCCGACCTCCCCGTTCCTCGACCGGCTCGGCCGGGAAGGGATCGTGTTCTGGCACGCGGTCGCGGCCAGCTCCCACACCGGGCCCTCGCACGCGAGCCTGCTGACCTCCCTCTATCCAGAGCAGCACCAGTTGCTGGTGAACGGGCAGGAGCTGCCGGCCGCCGTTCCGTCCCTGGCCGAGCTGGCGCGGCAGCGCGGCCTGGAGACCGCCGCGTTCGTCTCGGTGCGCTTCCTGGCCGGCCTCGGGCGGGGGTTCGAGGCCTTCGACTCGGACGTCCCACCGCGGCAGGTCTTCCGCACCGCCGCCGGCACGGTCGACCGAGCCGCCGCCTGGCTGCGCGGGCGCGACCGGGGCCGCCGCTTCGTGCTGTGGGTCCATGTCTACGACCCCCACGAGCACTCGCCGCGGACCGCGCTACCCGAGCCGCACTACTCGCGGATGGAGGCGGACGGGGCCCGCAGGGGGAAGGAGCTCCTGTATTTCCTGCAGCAGGAGCAGGGCTACCCGAAGGACGAGGTGGACGGGAACATCCATCGCTACGACTCCCAGGTCGCCTACGTGGACGAGCAGCTCCAAAGGCTCTTCGCCGTCCTCGACGAGACGGCGTCCCGCGAGCGGACGCTGCGCGTCGTCACCGCCGACCACGGCGAGGGCCTCGGCAACCACGGGGTCGAAGGCCATGGCCGGCACCTCTACCAGGAGCAGATCCGGGTGCCGCTCGTCGTGCACGGCGACCCCGAGCGCCATCCGCCGACGACGGTCCGCGGCCTCGTCCGGCACGTGGACCTCCTGCCGACGGTCGCGGAGCTGCTCCGGCTTCCCCTCGACCGCCCGAAGCTGCGGCTGGAGGGCCGGTCGTTGGTGCCGATGCTCTCGAACCCCTCCGCCGAGGTCGGCATCGACGCCGCGTTCTCGCAGAGGCGCCCTCCGGACGAGCGCCGGCGGGAGGTGGGCTGGGAGGCTGGGACGATGATCTCCGCGCAGGACGCCCGGTTCAAGTACATCTGGTCGTCCGAAGGGCCGCACGAGTTCTACGACCTCGGGCGCGACCCCTACGAGCTGCGCAACCTCGTCGACGAGCCGGTGACGCAGAAGGAGCGCCTCCGCGACTGGCTGCTCTCCAAGTACCGCGCTTTGTGCCGCGACCGGCGCGCCGCCCCGGCGGGCGAGGTGGACCCGCGCCTGCTCGAGGACCTCAAGGCGCTCGGCTACCTCTGATCGGAGCCGGCCCGCCGAGCCGGCCTCAGTTCGACGGTAGCGCGGGAGCGAGGAGGCCGAGCCCGTTCAGGATCACATGGAGGTCGGCGACCGCTCTGTCGGGCGTCTCCACCTCCCGCAGCATGACGAAGCGCCGGCCGTCCGGGGAGACGTCGTAGCCCGTACCCCCGCCCACGAGGGTGACCTCGGGCGAGAACAGCTCTCGCGGGCGGCCCGCTTCGAAGGCGGGCGAGGTCTTCACGTCGACGACCATGAGCCGGCGAGGCCGGCCCTCCGTCGCGTAGAAGACCTCCTTCCCGTCACGCGACCAGGTCGGGGCCTGCCCTCCGGCCAGGGACACCTGGTAGCGCGCCCCCTCCGGGCCCGGAAAAGGCTGCACGTACACCTCGTCGCGTCCGGACACGTCGGACGAATACGCCATCCACCGGCCGTCGGGCGAGAACTCCGGGTGGTTCTCGCCGGCGGAGGTGCGCAGCCAGGCGCGCGGCTTGCTCCCGCCGGCCAGCGGGAGCAGCCAGATGTCGAGGCTCGTCTCGGGCGTCCGGTCCACGTACGCAAGGAGGGTGCCGTCCGGCGAGACCGAGCCCGTCTGCGCCCCTCCGGCCGACTCCAGCAACGCCTCGGGCTCGGCCGTCCCGTCCGCCCTTGCCCAGTAGAGACCGGGTGGCTTCAGCCCCCGGAAGATGAGCCGCTGGCCGTCCGCGCTCCAGACGGGGGCGGAGAAACCCTCGCCGGGAAGCGGGCCGAAGGTGCCCCGGGAGAGGTCGAAGACCCAGAGGCGGCTGTTCTGGCGCCTGTCCTCCACCGTATGGGCCACCGCGATGCGCCGTCCGTCCGGGGAGAGCCGCGGGCGGGAGTAGTAGCCGTCCGGGAGCGCCAGCGGCTCCTCGAGCCCGGTCCGATCCCTCCACACCGGACGCGAGCGGGAGAGCGGCTGCGCGCCACCGCGCGCGAACACGAGCGTCCCCGTGGCGGACACGGCGACCTGCGCCGCCCCGCTGTTCCGAGCCGGGGCGCCGCTGCCGGCGGCGTGCATCACGTCCTCCAGGATCGGTACCGCCGATCCGGTGAGCGCCAGCCGCGCGAGGTCGAAAGGCGCGGCGTGCAGCACGCCCTCGCGCGCGAAGACGAGATGGCCGGTCGGCACGTAGCGGCCGTCCGACGCCGACTCCACCAGGATGCGCTCCTCGCCGCCCTCGGCCAGCACCGCCACGTCGGACTCCCCGGCGAGGTTGCGGCACCGGGTGAAGAGGAGGGCCTTCCCGCCCGGAAGGGGATGCGGAAGGCGATGGGCGAACGTGTCGGCCCGTCCCTCGACGCTCGTCAGCCGCGCGGGCGTGCCCCCCCCGGCGCCGACCTGCCAGAGCCCGTCTGCGAACCGCCCGAAGACGATCCGGTCGTCCTCGACCCACGCGGCCCCGTACAGGTCGCGGCCCGCGGGCACGTATCCTCCGCCCTCGCCCGAGCCCAGGCCGGCGATCGTCGTGACCGGACCCCCGTCGACCGACACCTTCTTGAGCGCGTTGCCGGCGAGGAAGCCGACCCAGCGGCCGTCGGGCGAGAAGAACGGGCTCTCCCCGCCGTTCGTCCCCGGGATCACCGCCGCCTCCGGGCGATCGAGCGCGCGGACGTACAGCTCCGTCCGGCCCGACTGCGCACCGCTGAACACGACCCGCCGGCCGTCGGGCGAGAGGGCGAACGCCTGGAACCGGGGACGGCCGTCCGCGAGATGCTCGGCGGGAGTGAGGCCGAGCGAGAGCCACGTCACGGCCACCGGGGGCGAAGGCCGGAGCAGCCACACCAGCAGCGCCCCGACCGCCGATCCCGCCACGAGGGCTCCCAGGACCGGCCCGGCCAGCCCATGCGTCCGCACGCCGGAAGGCCGCGTGGCGGGAGGAAGGAGCGGCGGTTCGTCCCGGACGCTCACCCGCCCGCTAGCCGAGACCTCGGTGATCTCCTCGAGCTGGACGCGGGCCTCGCCGATCGCCTGGAGACGGCGGCGGGGGTCCTTCTCGAGGCAGCGCCGGATCAGCCGCGACACCGCCGGCGGGGTCGCGGGCGGCAGCGCGCTCCAGTCCGGCTCGACGTGGAGGATCCCGGCGAGCATGTCCGTCACCGTCTCGCCCCCGAACGCCCGCTTCCCGGTCAGCAGCTCGTAGAGCAGGCAGCCGAAAGCCCAGACGTCCGTGCGCCGGTCCACGTTCTTCCCCCGCGCCTGCTCGGGGCTCATGTAGGCCGCGGTTCCCATGATCACGCCGGCCGCGGTGCTCGCGACCGTCAGGGTGTGGGGGCCGGACGCCTCCCGGGTCGCGGGCTCGACCTCGAGCGCCTTGGCCAGGCCGAAGTCGAGCACCTTGACGACGCCCTCGGGGGTCAGCTTCACGTTCGCCGGCTTCAGGTCGCGGTGGACGATCCCTCGTTCGTGTGCGTACTCGAGCGCCTCCGCCACCTGGCGCGCGATCGGCAGGGCCTCCTCGATCGGGAGCGGCCCCTGCTCGACGCGGTCGGCCAGCGTGGGCCCCTCCACCAGCTCCATCACCAGCGCGCGCACGTCGTCGGCCTCCTCGAAGCCGTGGACCACGGCGATGTTCGAGTGCTGGAGCCCGGCCAGCAGCCGGGCCTCGCGCTCGAACCGCGCCCGGCCGTCGCTGTCGCTGGCCAGGTCCGCGCGCAGCACCTTGAGGGCGACCTCACGCCCCAGCCGGGAGTCGGTGGCCCGGTACACCTCCCCCATCCCGCCTGCGCCGAGGCGGGTGGTCGCGCGATAGTGGGCGATGGTCTTGCCGATCATGTACGGTGCGCCCTACTTATACGTCCGGGGAGGCGCCGCCTCAAACCGGCGGGCGGCGCATCGCGTCGACGGTCGGACCTCAAGCCGTTCACGGCACCGCGCGGCGGGTGTCTCCTCGCCGGTGCTATAGTCCCCGCTTCTGGGAGGAAGACCATGCTCCTCGACGGAAAGCTGGGGCTCGTCCTCGGCATCGCCAACAAGCGCTCGATCGCGTGGGGCATCGCCCAGTCGGTCTCCCGCGAGGGGGCGCGCCTCGCGGTCACGTACCAGGGGGAGCGGCTGGAGGCGAACGTCCGCGAGCTGGCGGGGGGGCTGAAGGACCCGGTCATCCTCCCGTGCGACGTCGGCCGCGACGAGGACCTCGACGCGCTGGCCGAGGCGGTGGGGCGGGAGCTGGGCGGGCTCGACTTCGTCGTCCACGCGGTCGCCTTCGCCCGGCGGGAGGAGCTGGAGGGCCAGTTCCTGAACACCTCCCGGGAGGGCTTCCAGGTCTCGCAGGACATCTCGTCGTACTCCCTCACCGCCCTCGCCCGGCGCACGGCGCCGCTGATGGAGGCCCGCGCGGGCGGGAGCATCGTCACGCTGACGTACCTCGGCGGTGAACGCGTGGTGCCGAACTACAACGTCATGGGCGTGGCCAAGGCTTCGCTCGAGATGTCGGTGCGCTACCTCGCCGCGGACCTCGGGCCCCGCGGGATCCGGGTCAACGCCATCTCCGCCGGCCCCATCAAGACCATCGCCGCCTCCGGGGTCCACGGCATCTCGAAGATGCTGGAGTACCACCGCTCCCACGCCCCGCTGCGGAAGAACACCGAGCAGGAGGAGGTGGGCGACGCCGCGCTGTTCCTGGTCTCCCGCCTCGCCCGCGGGATCACCGGCGAGGTGATCCACGTGGACGGGGGATTCCACGTGATGGGGATGGCGGCGCTCTAGGTCCTGGCGCGCCCATCGGGCGAACGAATCGGGCGCGCAAGGCGCAGTCGACGGTCGAAGGTCGACAGTCTCGGCGCTGGGCGTGGACTGACGGCCGCGGCTATCGCCGTGATAACCTGACCGCCGTACCGTGAAGCGACCGCGCGCCCCCCTCCTCCTGGCCCTTGTCCTACTGCCGGGCATCGCCGCCGACGCGGCGGCCCAGGGGTCGCCGCCGGGGGCCGGCCGCCAGCGGCCGCCGGCGCAGGTCGCGGCGGCCCCCACCGCGCCGGAAGCCTCCGAGGTGCGCATCCGCGCGGACACCCAGGGCGGCAGCAACGAGCACTACTGGTTCCGGGGGTTCGTGGACCTGCAGGCCGGCGACCTGCGGATCCAGAGCGATCAGCTCGATTTCTACCGCGACTCCGCGCCGGAGGGAAAGACGACCCAGCGTATCGTGGCCCAGGGCAACGTGGTGTTCATGCGCGGCGAGGAGCGCATGTCGGGTCGCCACCTCGAGATGGACCTCGACTCGGGAAAGGGCACGTTCCAGGACGCCTTCGGCTACGTCCAACCGGGCGTCTTCGTGGAGGCGAAGACGATCCGGAGGGTCGACGCCGACACCTACCGCATCGAGGGCGGGAAGTTCACGTCCTGCCACCAGCCGAACCCGAGGTGGAGCTTCTCCGCCAGCTCGGCCAGGCTCGAGGTAGACGACAAGATCGTGGCGCGGAACGTCCTGTTCAAGGTGAAGCAGGTGCCCGCCTTCTACATCCCGATCTTCGCGTACCCGATACAGGAGGACCAGCGCTCCAGCGGCTTCCTTTTCCCGCACTTCGGGCACTCGTCCGCCCGCGGCTTCAACGTGGGGGGAGGGTTCTTCTGGGCGATGGGGCGCAGCCTCGACCAGACCTTCTACGTCGACAACTACTCGCAGTTCGGCCACGGCCTCGGACACGAGTTGCGCTGGGCCCTGAGGCCCCCCTCGCGCGGGACGTTCCGGAGCTACGGCTTCCGGCCCAAGGCGGGCGGCGAGTGGGACTACGACCTGGACTGGAACGCGGTCCACACCTTCCCCGGCGGCGTGCGCGCCAGCGTCCAGGTCCGGCAATACAGCAACCTCGCCTTCCAGCAGCGCTTCCAGGACAACCTGGACCTCGCCACCCGCCGGACCCGGCGCTCCCTGGTGAGCCTGCAGAAGACACTGGGGAACACGACCATACGGGCCACGGCCGACTCCAACGAGACGTTCTTCCCGGGACGCAGCCGGGTGCTGGAGCACCTCCCCTCCGTGCAGCTCAGCGGGTCTCCGACGAAGCTCGGCCGGACGGGGCTGGTGCTGAGTTACGAGGCCCGCGGCGAGCGGCTGGGCTTCGGGGACGAGGGCGGGACGGAGCGGTTCTCCCGGTTCGACCTGAGCCCCCGGCTGTCGCGGCCCATCGCCGTCTCGTTCCTGCGCCTGACCCCGGAGGTGCAGGTCCGGCACACCCGCTACGGCGTCTCCAGCGGCGAGGAGGGCTTCAACGGTCCCCCGCTGGACCGGCGCTTCTTCGAGACCAGCCTCGAGATGCTGGGCCCCACCTTCGCCCGGGTCTTCGACGTCCCCGGCGGCTTCTACTCGGAGCGCTACAAGCACGTGATCGGGCCCGAGGTGAGGTGGACGTACCGCTCTCGAGTGGACGACTTCGACCTGATCCCGAAGTTCGACGGGGAGGACTACTACCTCGGCACCAACGAGGTGAACTACGGCATCGTCCAGCGCTTCTACGCCAAGCGGCCGGGGCGTTCGGGGAAGCTGGAGCCTTACGAGTTCCTGACCTGGCGCGTCTCCCAGACCTACTACGTGCAGATCGGCAGCAGCCAGAACGAGTTCGACCCCAACTACTCCTCGGCCGCCTTCGGCGTCGGCGGGCTGCCCGACCACAACTCGCCCGTCCAATCGCGGCTGCGCTTCCGGCCCACCCGCCAGGTGGCCTCCAACTTCGACCTGGAGTACGACGTCAACTTCAAGGTGATCCGTGCGCTCGGGATCTCCGGCACGATCGACTACGAGCGGCTGCAGCTCCGGGGAGGCTGGTCGCGGGCACGCCGCCTCGCGGTCATGCCGGAGAACCGGATCCTGGTCCGCGACACCCTGCGTGCCTCGAGCCGGATCCAGCTCGTGCCTCGGCGGCTCACCGTGGAAGGGTCGGTGGACTGGGACGTCCTCCGCAAGAACCTGGTTCAGACCATGGGGCGAGTGCGCTACGACGTGCAGTGTTGCGGATTCTCCGCCGAGGTCATCCAGTCCGACTTCAACATCAAGCAGGACCGGCAGTTCCGTTTCTCGATCGATCTGGCCAACATCGGCTCCATCGGGAACTTCATGGGCGACGACGCCAACCAGGGCCGTGTCGGCTTCGCGGGCCTGCGGTGAGGGCCAACCCCTGAGGACGCTTCGACGGTGAAGGTCTTGGTGACCGGCGTCGCCGGGTTCGTCGGCGGCCACCTGGTCGAGTTCCTCGATGCCGAGCATCGGGCGGTTGAGGTCTTCGGGCTCACCCGGCCGCACGGCTCCGCCCCGCTCGCGCTCCCTGGGCGCGTCTCCCTGGTCGAGGCGGACCTCGAAGACGCCTCGTCGGTTCAGGCCGCGGTGGACCTCGTGCGGCCGGACCGGATCGTCCACCTGGCCGCGCAGTCCAGCGTCCACCGCTCGTGGGCCGATCCGGCGGGGACGCTCCGGACCAACGTCCAGGGACTCCTGCACCTCCTGGAGGCCATCCGCAAGGGCGCGCTGGCGCCGCGGGTGCTGGTGGTGGGGAGCTCGGAGGAGTACGGGCTCGTGCACCCCGGCGACATCCCCGTGCGGGAGGACGCGCCGCTGCGGCCCAACTCGCCCTACGCCGTCAGCAAGGTGGCGCAGGGCTACCTGGCCCTCCAGTACGCCCTCTCGCACCACATGGGCATCGTGCGCACCCGGACGTTCCACCACACCGGGCCCCGCCGCGGCGAAGCCTTCGCCGAGAGCTCGTTCGCCCGCCAGCTCGCCGAGATCGAGGCGGGGCGGCGCCCGCCCGTGATCCAGGTCGGGAACCTGGAGTCGGTGCGGGACTTCAGCGACGTCCGGGACGTCGTCCGGGCGTACTGGGCGCTGCTGGACCGCGGCGACGCGGGCGAGGTGTACAACGTGTGCAGCGGAACGGGGGTGAGGGTCCGCGACGTGCTCCAGACGCTCGTGGAGGCCTCGGGGCTCGACGTGGAGGTGCGGGTCGACACGGAGCGCCTGCGTCCCTCGGACGTGCCGGCCCTGGTCGGCGACCCGGCGCGCTTGCGCGCCGCCGCCGCATGGCAGCCGCGGCACTCCCTGGCCGACTCCCTCCGCGACCTGCTGCGCTACTGGCGTGAGCGCGTGGCGTCCGCAGCCCCGGCGTCGTCCCGCGCCCCGCGATGAGCCGCCGGCTCCTCCTGACCGGCGGCACGGGGTTCCTCGGCAAGAACGTCGCCCGCGCACTCGCCGACCGAGGCCACCAGGTCCGCCTTCTCGCGCGCGAGCGGAGTGACCTCGGGGGCCTTCCGGCCTCGGCCGAGGTCGCGCGGGGGGACGTCACCGACCGGGCGTCGGTGGCCCGGGCCATGGAAGGGTGCGATGCGGTCGTGCACATGGCCGCGCTGGTGAAGATGTGGGTCCCGGAGCGCGAGCTGTTCGACCAGGTCAACGTCTCCGGGCTTGGCAACGTGCTCGACGCAGCCCGCGGCGCCGGCGTGCGGGTCGTCTATACCTCGTCCTTCATCGCGGTGGGTCCGACCGGCCCCGAGCCCGTGGACGAGTCACGGGTGCATCCGGGCGGGAGCTACCGCAACGACTACGAGCGTACGAAGGCCGCCGCGGACCGTCTCGCGCGCGAGGCGGCGGCGGCGGGACAGGAGCTGGTGATCCTCTATCCCGGCGTCGTCTACGGGCCCGGCGACATGACCGACGGGAACCTGGTGGCGAAGATGGTGGCCGACCACCTCCAGGGGCGCCTCCAGGGCATCGTCGGCCCGGGTGATCGGCTCTGGTGCTACGCGTTCGTCGACGACGTGGCCGACGCACACGTCCAGGCCCTGGAGAGGGGCCAGGCCGGGGAGCGGTACTTCCTCGGGGGCGAAAACGTCTCCATGAACGGCCTGTTCGCCGCGCTCGAGGAGGTCTGTGGCGTGCCGCCCCCACGGCGCCACATCCCCTACGCCGCCGCCCGGGCGCTGGGGCTCGCCCTGTACGCCTGGGCCGAGCTGACCGGACACCCGCCGCTGCTGACCCACGAGGTGGTGGACGTGTTCCGGGAGCACTGGGCCTACTCGAGCGCGAAGGCGGAGCGCGAGCTGGGTTATCGGCCCACGCCGCTCCGGGACGGACTTCGCCGCACGGTCGAGTGGCTGCGGGGACAGGGGATCGCTTGAGCCCGGCGCTGACGTCGGCCGAGCTGCAGCGCAAGCTCGTCCACATCGCGGTGGGCGGCTTCGCGCTCCTGCTGCGCTTCCTCACCTGGCCGCAGGCGGCGCTGATGGCGGTAGCCGCCTTCGGGTTCAACTGGCAGGTCCTGCCCAGGGTGGGCGGACGCGGCCTCTGGCGCGACCCCGAGCACGCGAAGGGCTACCCCCTCGGCATCCTGCTCTACCCGCTCTCGGTCCTCGGGCTCGTGCTCGTTTTCCGCCACGAGCTGTGGATGGCGGCCGCCATATGGGGCGTCCTCGCCCTGGGGGACGGCATGGCCTCCCTGGCCGGGCAGTACGTCGGCGGGCCGCGCCTCCCGTGGAACCCGCGCAAGGGGTGGGCCGGCTTCGTGGCCTTCGTGGCGTTCGGAACCGCCGCCGCCTCGTTCCTGACCGCCTGGACGCTGGGCCTTCCCCTCCACGCCTGGACGTCACCGCGAGTCCTGCTGCTCACCATCCCGCTCGCGACCTTCTGCGCGCTCGTGGAGTCCGCCCCCACCACCCTGGACGACAACTTCACCGTGCCGCTCGCCGGCGCCGTCGTGCTTCCGCTCCTGGCCCGGGCTCCGCTGGAGTCGCTGCTGCACGACCCGGATGCGGCGGGAAGGCTGCTGCTCGGGATCGCGGCCAATGCCGCCATCGCCGCGCTCGCCTGGCGGACCGGGTCGATCGACGCCCCCGGCGCGGTGTCGGCGGTGGTGATCGGCGCGCTCGTCACCGCCGGCCTCGGCGTTCCAGGGCTCGGGGTGATGGTGGCCTTCTTCGTGGTGGGCACCGCCGCGACGAAGGCCGGCTACCGGATCAAGGCCGCGCGGGGGATCGCCCAGGAGAAGGGCGGAGCCAGGGGATGGCGCAACGCCTGGGCCAACGGGGGAGTGCCCGCCTTCCTGGCCGTCCTCGCCGGCGCCCACGCGAGCGCAGCCTCCGGCGCCTCGGTCCCGGCCGCCTCCGCCGGATCGGACGCGGCGGCCCTGGCCTTCACGCTGGCCTATGCCGCCGCGGTCGCCACCGCCGCCGCCGACACCTGCTCCTCCGAGATCGGCAAGGCCTGGGGCCGCCGTACCTTCCTGATCACCACTTTCCGTCCCGTCCCCCCTGGCACGGAGGGTGCCATCAGCCTGGAGGGGACGCTCGCTGGGCTGGCCGGCGGACTGCTGGTGGCCGGGGCCGGGGCGGCGGCCGGGCTGTACGGCACGGCATACGCGGTCGTGGCCGGCTTCGCCGGCCTCCTCGGCAGCCTGGCCGAGAGCGTCCTGGGCACCGTCGCGGAACGGCGGGGCTGGCTGGGGAACGACCTGCTCAATGCGGTCAACACCGCCATCGGCGCGGCGACAGCGGTCGCCTTGGCCGAACTCATGGCCGCATGAGCAAGCTCGCGGCGTACGTCGAGCTGGCCCGGCCATTCACCCTGCTGCCTCCGGCGCTCGGCGTCCTCAGCGGCGCGGTCACCGCGTGGGGGGCCGGCCGTTCCCAGCCACCCGTCGACGCCGAGCTCCTGCTGCCCGTCCTCTTCGGGACTGCGATGGCGGCGGTGCTCAACGCCGCCAGCAACGGCATCAACCAGATCTACGACCTGAACATCGATCGCGTGAACAAGCCGAAGCGCCCGCTGCCCAGCGGCTCCCTGACCATGGGCGAGGCCTGGGGCTTCACGATAGCGGCCTTCGCCGTGGCCTGGGTGCTCGCCTGGGTGGCCGCCCCCGGGGGACGCCGGGAGTGCTTCTGGATCGTCCTGTTCACGAGCGTGCTGGTGTGGGCGTATTCGGCGCCTCCCTTGAGGACCAAGCGGCACGGGATCTGGGCGAACGTGACGATCGCGATCCCTCGCGGGCTGCTCCTGAAGGTCGCGGGCTGGTCCACGGTGAAGACGATCCTCGGCCTGGAGCCCTGGTACATCGGGACGATCTTCGGCCTGTTCGTCCTCGGGGCCTCCTCGACCAAGGACTTCGCCGACATAGAGGGAGACCGGGCGGACGGGTGCCGGACCCTGCCCATCGTCTACGGAGTCGGGCGGGCGGCGTGGATGATCGCCCCCTTCTTCGTGCTCCCGTTTGCACTGATCCCCGTCGGCGTCTGGACGGGCGTGCTCACGGGGAACCGGACGCTGCTCCTCGTACTCGGACCGGCCCTGGTCCTCTACGGCCTCTACACCACGTACCTCCTGGTGAGGCGGCCGGAGGAGCTGGCCGCGACCGAGAACCACCCGTCGTGGACGCACATGTACATGATGATGATGGTGGCCCAGGTGGGTTTCGCGCTGGCCTACGTGCTGTAGCACTGCGCGGCTGCGCGGGGGCTGTCGGTTGGGGCGGAGCCGCGCAGGGAAGGCGGTAGCCGGTCCCCGAATCGCCCTCTATTCGTCGCCGGGGTCGCGCTTCTTGTCGAACGCGCCCGGGAACAGGGCTTCCTGGGCCTCGGCGCGGGAGACGATCTCTTCCAGCGTGGGCTCGCCGGCGGGAGCGGGCCGGACCTCGGTCGACGGCTCTGGAGGCGGCTCCGCTGCCGCCTCGATCTCGGCCGGGGAGGCATCGGCGGGACCCTCTGCCGGCCCGCCCTTGAACTCGCCCACCACCACGCGTGACGGACGAGCCACGCGCCCGCTGAGACGGTAGCCCCTCATCAGCTCCTTCACGACGACGTGGTGGTGGTCCGGGTCTTCGACCGCCTGGGTCGCGACGGCCTCGCTGAAGTTCGGGTCGTAGGCGAGCCCCAGGACCGGGATTCGCTCGAGCCCCTCGTCCTGAAGGGTCTGGAGCAACTGCGTCCGCACCAGGATGAGCCCCTCGATCAGGGGCTGGGCGGCGTAGCTCTGCTCCGCGGCCTCCAGGGCGCGGTCCAGGTTGTCCAGGATGTCGATGAACTTCAGGAGAAGGCGCTCCCGGCGCTGGTCGAAGCGCCGCTCGATGTTCCGGGTGGTGCGCTCCCGGTAGCCGTCGTTCTCCTGCTTGAGCGTGCGATAGGCGCCCAGAACCTCGGCCAGCCGGTCCTCGGCCAATCGCGCGCGCTGGTGGTAGGCCTCGACCGCCCCGGCTTCGGGCGGCAGCTCGAGGGCTCCGGCCAGGGCGGGGTCCTCCGCTGCGGCTCCGCCCTCCGGCTCCAAGGGCGACTCCCCGTGTTCGGTCTTCCCGGCCTCCTCCGGGCTTTCGGGCCCGCGGACCGGCTCGTCGTCGCCCAAGCGACTACCCCCTGACCGCAGTTGTGGGTCCGAAGGACGTTGGGCGGATTATAGCCGTCCCCACCCCCTCGGGCCAGCACGGGAGCCCGCAAGAAGCACGGTGAGATCGACGACGTTCGTGCCCGTGGGCCCGGTGACGACGAGGTCTCCGAGAGGCGCCAGGAACCCGTTCGAGTCGCTGCACGCGAGGAAGACCTCCGGCGGCGCGAGGCTCATCCGGCGGGCCCGCTCCAGAGTAGTGTCGTCGGCAACCCCACCCGCCGCGTCGCTGGCACCGTCCACGCCGTCGGTGGCGAGGCTGGCCACCACGGCGGGGCCTGGAAAGCCCTCGAGCGCACGAGCGGCCGCGAGGGCCAGCTCCTGGTTCCGGCCGCCCCGCCCGTCGCCGCGGACCGTAACCGTCGTCTCGCCTCCGGCCAGCAGGCATACCGGCGGCGCTATCGGGTGTCCGGTCTCGACGGATTCCCGCAGGACCGACACCAGGACCCGGGCGGCCTCGCGGGCTTCGCCCTCGAGTCGCGTGGTCAGGACTAGCGGCCGCAGCCCCAGCCGGCGCGCCTCACGCGACGCCGCGGCGACCGTGATCCGGTTGCTGCCGACGATGCGCGTCGTGACGCGCCTGAACAGCCGATCGCCGGGCTTGGGCGTCTCCGGCGCCTCCCCCCGAGCCCCGGCCTCCAGGTGCCTCCGCACCCGCGCCGGGGCGGCGTCCAGCACACCGCGGCCGGCCAGGGCCGCAAGGGCGTCCGCGTACGTGGTGGGATCGGGAGCGGTCGGGCCCGAGGCGATGGTGGAGGGGTCGTCGCCGACGACGTCGGACAGCGCGAGGCAGACGACCCGTGCCGGGAAGGCGGCCCGGGCCAGGCCGCCGCCCTTCAGCCGGGAGAGGTGCTTGCGGACGGTGTTCAGCTCCCCGATCGTGGCCCCCGCCCGCATCAACAGGGAGGTGACCGCGGCCTTGTCCGCGAGGGAGACCTCGCCGGCCGGCGCGGGGAGCAGCGCCGAGGCGCCACCGGAGAGCAGCAGGAGCAAGAGGTCCCGGGATCCGAGGCCCCCCGCCATGGCCTCCACCTCCTCCGCGGCGGCGAGGCCGCGCGGGTCGGGGACGGGGTGGCCCGCCACGTGGCGCCGCGTGCGAACGAGCGGCACCTGCGCGGACGTGTCCACGGCCACCGCCTCGAAGGAGTGCTCGCCCAGCAGCTCCTCGGCCGCGCGGGCCATCGCGCTGGCAGCCTTGCCGGCGGCGACGATCACGAGCCGGCCGCGGCCCAGACGGTGGCTCACACCTGAGGCGGTGAGCACGCCGCGGCGCACGCGGAGCGCGCGGCGGACGAGCCGGGCCGGATCGGCGGCGGCGAGGCCGGCGGCGAGCACCGATGCCGCCGCCTCGCGCAGGCGCTTTCGATCCCACCGCGGCTGCCGCCGGGCGCTCAGGCGGCGTCTCGCTTCAGGTCGTGGCCGACGTCCGCGAGCACGCTGCCGGAAACGGTGGGGCGGAAGGTCCTTCGGGTAGCGGTCTCGCCGGCGCGCTCAGTGGCGCTGGCGCGGGTCGAGCTCGCTGAGTCGCGTGAGGGCGTCGAAGTTCTGCAGCAGGGTCTCGGCGACGGCGGGAAACCCGGCGCGCCAGCACACCTGGTCGAGGTCCGACATGAGCTTGCGGCAGGTCCGGTCGATGGCTTCGCGGTTGCGATCCTGGAGGATGCCGTTGGACGCCAGGAACTCGAAGTGCCTCTGGAACTCCTCGCGGTAGAAATCCGAGAGGGCACGCCGTTTATCAGGGTCCACCGCACCTCCCGGCGATCGCAAAAACTTGTCAAACAACATAGCGCACCGCTCCGGAGGTGTCAAGGTTGGCGCACCCACGGCGCCCGCCGCGCGCGAGCCCCAGGAGCGCGCTCGAGCGGCTCACGCGGCCGGGTGCAGCGGAAGGTGCGGGTCCGCGTTGAGGTCGAGCCCCGCGGTCACGCCATGCCGGTATGCGACGAAGCCCGCCGCGCCGATCATCGCCGCGTTGTCGGTGGACAGCGCGATCGGGGGGACGAAGAGCGGCAGTCCCAGCTCCCCGGCCACCCGCGCCGCCTCGCGCCGCAGCCGGCGGTTGGCGGCGACGCCCCCGGAGAGGATCAGGCTCCGGGGGCGGCTCTGCTCGGCCGTCTGGCGCAGCCGGCGCACGAGCGCCTCCACCACCGCCCGCTGGAACGAGGCCACCAGGTCCCGGATCCCGTCCGGCACCGCGGCCGGGTCGGAAACGGGCGGGATCGCCTCGCGGCGGACGTGGTACAGCACCGCGGTCTTGACGCCGCTGAACGAGAAGTCCGGCCGGCCGTCGCTGATCTTCGCGACCTTGAACTCCACCGCCCGGTCGTCCGCCCCTTCGGAGAGCCGGTCGATCACCGGCCCCCCCGGATAACCCAGCCCCAGGAGCTTGGCCACCTTGTCGAAGGCCTCGCCGGCCGCGTCGTCGCGCGTCCTTCCGAGCAGCCGGTAGTCGCCCTCCGCCGGGACCTCGAAGAGGCTGGTGTGGCCGCCGGAGACGATCAGCGCGAGCGCCGGCAGCGGGATGTCGCCGTGGGCGAGGAAGGGCGCCTCGATGTGGCCGGCTACGTGGTGGACGGGGACCAGCGGCTTGCGGTGCACGAACGCGATCCCCTTCGCCACCTGCAGGCCCACCAGGAGCGACCCGACCAGTCCCGGACCCTGCGTGACCGCCACCGCGTCGAGGTCCGCGTAGTCGAGGCCGGCATCAGCCATGGCCTGCCCCACGACCGGGGCCACGTTCTCGATGTGGTGGCGCGACGCCAGCTCGGGGACGACGCCTCCGTACGGCGCGTGGATCGCGGCCTGGCTCGACACGACGTTGGACAGGATCCGCCGGCCGTCCTCCACCACCGCGGCGGCGGTCTCGTCGCACGACGTCTCGAGGGCGAGGATGCGCACGTCAGCGCTCCGGTGGCGTCAAGCCGGCCAGGGCGGCCAGCGTCTCCGCGTAGGGCGCCCGGGCCACGCCCCGCTCGCAGACGATAGCGGTGACGTAGCGGCCGGGGGTGACGTCGAAAGCGGGGTTGCGGACGGCGACGCCTTCGGGAGCCAGGCGCCGCCCCCCGTGGTGCGTCACCTCCTCGATCGGCCGTTCCTCGATCGGGATGAGGTCGCCCGAGGGGATCGTCAGGTCGAACGTCGAGACCGGCGCGACGACGTAGAAGGGGACGCCGTTCTCCCGCGCCAGAACGGCCAGCGTGTACGTGCCGATCTTGTTGGCCACGTCTCCGTTGGCGGCGATGCGGTCGGCGCCGACGACGACCGCGTCCACCTCGCCGCGCGACATGAGGTGGCCCGACATCGTGTCGGCGATCAGCGTGGTGGGGATGCCGTCGCGGGTGAGCTCCCAGGCCGTGAGCCGGGCCCCCTGGAGGTAGGGCCGGGTCTCGCCGGCGAAGACGTTCCGGACCTTCCCATCGCGGGCCGCGGAGCGGATCACGCCCAGGGCGGTGCCGTAGCCTGCGGTAGCGAGCGCGCCCGCGTTGCAGTGGGTGAGCAGCCGCGCGCGGTCGGGGATCAGCGCGGCGCCGAGGTCTCCCATCCGCCGGCAGGCGGCCACGTCCTCCTCCTGGATGGCCAGCGCCTCGGTCACGAGCGCCTGGCGTAGGTCACGACCGGCGCCCGCGGCTTGGGCCTCCAGGCAGCGCTTCATCCGCTCGATGGCCCAGAAGAGGTTCACCGCGGTCGGCCGTGTGGAGGCCAGCTCCTCGCAGGCTCCCTCCATCTCGCGGCGCAGCTCGGCACCCTCCCGCGGCGACCTCCAGGCGGCCAGCGCCACGCCCATGGCCGCCGCCACGCCGATGGCCGGTGCGCCGCGGATGGCCATGTCGCGGATCGCGGCCGCAACTTCGCGGGGCTCGCGGCAGGCCAGGTAGGCCTCCTCCCCGGGCAGGCGGCGCTGGTCCAGGATCACCACCGATCCGTCGTCCCATCGCACCGTGTCGACCAGGGAGACCTCCGCGGCGACCATCGTAGCATCGGGCGTGTGGTGGCGTTCCGCGCCCGGATTCGCGCGAAGAAACCCCCGCTCGGGGGCGCTACAATGTGGCCAGGGTTCCGCGTCGCCAAGTGCCTCCGCGCGGCGACGCGGCGTCCCGCAGGAGGCGGTCGCCGTGATCCCTGTCGAGAAGGCCCTCGAGATCGTCCTCGCCCACACGCCCTCCCTGCCCGCGGAAGAGGTGTCACTCGGCGACGCCGTCGGCCGCGTCCTCGCGGAAGACGTCGCCGCCGACGTCGACATGCCGCCCTTCGACCGCTCCGCCATGGACGGCTTCGCGGTGCGCGCGGCCGACGCCGCCGAGGCGCCGGTCACCCTGGAGGTGGTCGGCCAGATCCGGGCTGGCCAGTATCCGAACCTCAGCCTGGGACCGGGCGAGGCCGTGCAGGTGATGACGGGTGCGCCGGTGCCACGGGGCGCCACCGCGGTCCTGCCGGTAGAGAAGACCCGGCCCGCCGGCGCCGGGAAGGTGGAGCTCCTGTCCGCGGTGGAGCCGGGAGCCCACATCGCACGCGAGGGCTCCGAGTTCAGGGCGGGCGACCGCGTGCTCGCGCAGGGCGACACCGTCGATCCCGCCGCGGTGGCGGTGCTGGCGGCCGTGGGCAAGGCCAAGCTGCGCGTGGGCCGGCGCCCCACGGTGGCCGTGCTGGTCACCGGGGACGAGCTCGTGGAGGTGTGGGACACGCCGGGGCGCGGCCGCATACGGAACAGCAACGGGTACGCGGTGCTGGCCCAGGCCCGCTGGGCGGGGGCGGAGGCGCGCTCGCTCGGCACCGTGCCCGACGTGGCGGACCGCATCGCCGAGGCGGTGCGCGAGGGCTTCCACTCGGACGTGCTGGTCGTCTCGGGCGGCGTTTCCGCCGGTACGTTCGACCTGGTCGAGGAGGTCCTGGCCCGCTTCGACGTGGGCTTCCTGTTCACGAAGGTGGCGATCAAGCCCGGCGCCCCTCTCGTGTTCGGGCGCCGCGGCGACAGGCTGGTGTTCGGGCTGCCCGGCAACCCCGTCTCCGCCCAGGTGACGTTCGACATGTTCGTGAGGCCCGCCCTCCTGCGGATGCAGGGCGCCCGGGTGGTCACCCGCCCGGCCGTCGAGGTGGAGCTGCTGGACCAGGTACGCAACCGCTCGGGGCGAAAGGCCCACCTCCCCGCCCGCGTGCGCGCGGAGGGGGGACGGCTCGTCGCGCAGCCCGTGCCCTCCCAGGGATCGGCGGACATCGTGGCTCACGCACAGGCCAACGCTCTCGTCGTCCTGGAGGCGACCCGCTTCACGGCGGAGGCCGGCGAGCGAGTCCCCGCCCTGCTCCTCGGGAACTTCCTGGAGCGGGACGGCGCTGGCTAGGCGCGCCTCGCCGGCATCGCCAGCGGGCGCGCGGCGTGCCCGTGGGGGTGCCCGCCGGGGCGCCCTCTCCCACCTCGGCGCGGACGGCCGCGCGCGGATGGTCGACGTCTCCGCCAAGCCCGTCACCGTCCGCGAGGCGGTGGCCCGCGGGCGGATCCGGATCTCGCCTGCGGCGATGCGCCTGGCTCGGGCGGGCCGTCTGCGCAAGGGCGGCGTCGTCGAGGTGGCGCGCCTTGCCGGCATCCTTGCCGCAAAGAGGACCAGCGACGCCATCCCGCTGTGCCACCCGCTTCCGCTGAGCCACGTGGACGTCCGCCTCGAGCCCCGGCGCGACGGCTTCGAGATCGAGGCGCGGGTCCGAACCGAGGCGAAGACGGGGGCCGAGATGGAGGCCCTGCACGCGGTGGCGCTGGCGGCGCTGGCGGTCTACGACATGGTGAAGGCCGCCGACAAGGCGATGACGATCACGGACCTCCGGCTGGTCCACAAGACGGGCGGCCGCGGCGGGACGTACGTGCGGCGCTGAAGCGCGGACATGCGCCTGTGGACGTGGGCCGTACCGGTTTCGCTGCTGGCCGGAGCCGCGGCTGGGCTCTATCTCACCCGCCCGGGCCCCGCGCTGCCCGCCGACCTGGCCGGAGTGCTGGTCTACGTCAGCGACCGTTCGGGCCGGGACTCGCTCTACGCGCGCCGCCTTCCCGCGGGAGACGACCGCCGCCTCACCCACCTGTTCGAGCCGGTGGCCGAGCCGGCCGTCTCGCCCGACGGCAGGACGGTGGCGTTCACCATGGGCGGCCGCCTCGGGCTCGTGTCGTTGGAATCGGGGGACGTCCGCTTCCCGACACTCGGCATCGACTGGCGCGACGCCTCGCCGAGCTGGTCTCCGGAGGGCACGCGGCTGGTGGTCGCCGCGCGTCGCCCCGGGGACCCCAATGCCGACCTGCACCTCCTCACCCTCGAGGCCGGGGGACGGGGGGCGGCCCGCCGTCCTTTGACGCAGTCTCGAGGGATCGACGAGAGCGCCCCCGCCTTCGCTCCGGCCGGGTCCGGGATCGCCTTCGTCCGGACCGAGAACGTCTTCAGGCTCGACCTGCAGGACGGGCGGACGCGCCGCCTCACCGGCGGGCTCCGTGGCGCCAGAGCCCCCCGCTTCCTGCCCTCGGGCCGCGTGGTCTACCTGTGGAGCGAGGCCAAGCGCTTCGGCATCGACGTCGTGGACGCCGACGGACGGAACCGACGGACCCTGTCCGAGGGACAGGCGTACTACCACGGGCTGGCGCCGTCTCCCGACGGCCGCTGGTTCGCCGCCGGCCTCGGATTCGACCTGGGCTTCCGGCCGTTGGACGCGTTGCGGCTGGGTCCGTCGGGGGTCGTGCGGATCCTGGACGAGCAGGGCCGGGTGGTGGGGGAGATCGCTCCGGGCTGGCGGCGTTCCAACCACTCGCCGAGCTGGGGAAGCGCGCCGGCCGCGGCACCGCCGGCGGAAGGCGGCGTCACGCCCTGAGGTATGATCGGCGCCGCGCGCCTGGCGCCCGGCGCTCGCTCGCTGCTGGAGGTGGCGTTCATGGCCGTCTGCCCCGAGTGCGAGGCCGACATCGAGATCGACGAGTACGACGTGGACAAGGGGGAGATCATCAGCTGCCCCGAGTGCGGCGTCGAGCTCGAGGTCGTCGGCCTCTCGCCTCTGGAGCTGGACCTGGCCCCCCAGGAGGAGGACGGCTGGGAAGAATGATGCCGGCACGGCTCCCGGAGCGGCCCTCCGAGGTTTGGAGTATCATCGTGCCGGCTGCGCACGCCCGCACCGGCCGTCTCCCTGGCGGTCCTCGTGCTCGTGGAGGGACTCATGTTCGGCCTCGGTTTCGGAGAGATACTCCTCATCCTGCTCATCGTCGTCCTGATCTTCGGCACCAGCCGGATCCCCGAGCTGGGTCGGGGCCTGGGCGAGGGGATCAAGAACTTCAAGAAGTCGGTGCGGGGCGAGGAGGAGGACAAGAAGCCCTGACAAACGCGGAGCGGGAGCCACGGCCTCCCCTCCATTCCCTCACGGATCCGGCGGGCCTGCTGGCGGAGACCCGCCCCACGCTAAAGGGGTACCTGGAATGAGACAAAAGCCTCTCCTCTTCGCCTTCCTGCTCCTGGCGGCCATCGGCGCGTGCAAGAAGACGCCCCCGCCCCAGCCGCCGGCTCCACCGCCCGCACCCGCCACGCCGCCGCCCGCGCCGACGCCGCCCCCCGACGTCGCTCCGCAGGTGGACGAGTACACCCGGATCAAGAACATGGCCGTCGACGAGATCGACCGGCTCGGCCTGCTCCAGGACGTCCACTTCGACTTCGACCGGGCCGACATCCGGGAGGGTGACCGCCAGGTCCTGTCGAAGAACGCGGAGACCCTGAAGAAGTTCGACTTCCTCCGGATCACGGTGGAGGGGCACTGCGACGAGCGGGGGACGGTGGAGTACAACCTGGCGCTGGGCGAGCGCCGCGCCAAGGCCGCCTCGGACTACCTGCTCTCGCTGGGCGTGGCGGCCGACCGGATCAAGACCGTGTCGTACGGCAAGGAGGTCCCGCTCTGCCAGGAGTCGACGGAGGACTGCTGGGCCCGGAACCGTCGCGCCCACTTCGCCGTGACCGGCAAGAGCAGCTGAGAGGCCCGCGAGCCCGGGGAGGGACGCCTGCGAGCGTCCCTCCTCCGATACCGCCTCCGGCGGCGCCCCGGCCGCCGGCCGGCCGTCACGCGGGGACCGCCAACCTTGACACCCACCGGGCTTTGTCTTCTAATGCCCGGTGTCCGCGGAGTCCGAGCCCTCCTCGTAGGCCATGAGCGAGCAGCCGCAGTCGAAGCCCGCGGGCGTGTCCCCACCGAAGGAGCTTTCGGGCCGCATCGGGAAGTACGACATCTTGCGCCCGCTGGGCAAGGGCGCCATGGGCATGGTCTACCTCGCCCACGACACCATCCTGGAGCGCGACGTGGCGCTCAAGGTGATGGTCGCCCAGATCGCCGACGACCCGGAGCTCAAGCTGCGGTTCGAGCGGGAGGCCAAGGCGGTCGCCCGCATGACCCATCCGAACGTCGTCAACGTCTTCGACCTGGGCAGCCACACCGACGGCTCGCCGTTCATCGCCATGGAGCTCCTGAAGGGCCAGGATCTCCAGAAGGCGATGCGCGCGCAGCCGCCCATGTCGCTGGAGCGGAAGGTCGGGGTGATCGTCCAGGTCCTGGCCGGGCTGGCCCACGCACACCAGGCGGGCATCGTCCACCGCGACATCAAGCCGGCCAACGTCTTCATCGGCAGCGACGGCAGCGTGAAGATCATGGACTTCGGCGTGGCGCGCCTCACCACCGCCTCCATGACCGGGACCGGGAACATCGTCGGCACCGCGGATTACATGTCCCCGGAGCAGGTGAAGGGCGCGAAGGTCGACGGGCGGAGCGACGTCTTCAGCGTCGGCTGCATGCTGTACGAGCTGGTGGCGGGCAAGCGGCCCTTCCACTCCGACAATCTCATGGCGATCTTCTACAAGATCACCCATGACCCCCCCGAGTGGAACCTGATCCCTGCCGGCGCCGACTACGAGGCGGTGCTGCCGATCCTCAAGAAGGCGCTCGCGAAGGACCTGGACGAGCGCTACCAGACCGCCTACGATTTTGCGGTCGGCCTGCGGGACTACCTGCGGTCGCATTCCACCTCCACTTCGGGGCAGCACGCGCTCGAAGGGCTCCTCGACCTCGAGGCGCCCAGCACGCCGCCGCAGCCACTGACCGACGTCGCCGCGGGGGCGACCGTGTCCGGCCTCGCCAGCACCGACGTGACCGTCGACACCGGCTCCTCGGCCTCGCGCCGCGCCGCCGGAGTCACGGCCCGGCCCGGTGCACCCACCCAGCGCGGCGCCGACCCCACGTTGGTCCGCGGCACCGATGCCGGCGGGCAGGCGACGGTCGTCGTCGCCGGGACGACCGGCGGCACCACGGCCAGGCCCGGCACCGCCGCCCCGACACTGCGGCAGGGTGCCGCGGGTGCGACGCGCTCGGGGACGGCGCGTCCTCCGGCTGCCGCACGGGCGCCCATGGTGCCCCGGCCGGTACCGGCCCAGTCCGGGAGCCCCGTCCTGTACGCCGTACTGGGCGCGATGGCGGTGGCGCTGGTCGGCACCGGCGGCTACATCCTCCTGGGCAAGCGCTCCGAGCCGCCGACGGCACCGCCGGTGACCCAGGCCGCGCTGCCCAGCGCCCCGCCCCCGACGCAGGCCGCCGCTCCGACCGCGGCGCCCACGGTCGCGCCGCCGCCGCCCACCGCCGCCCCCCCGCCCACCTTCGGCGAGGCCAAGGGCCGGGGCGCCACCTCGATGCGCGCCGCCCAGGCCGCCTTCCGCGACCAGCGCTACGACCGCGCGATCGCGGAAGCCCAGAAGGTCCTCTCCGAGGACCCGGGCAGCGCGGAGGCGAGGCGGCTCGTCGAGAACGCCCTCGCCGGCCAGAAGGCGGAGGCGCGGTTCCAGACGGCCGAGAACGCCTTGCGGCAGGGCGACTTCGCCGAGGCGGCGAGCGAGGCGGAGGCCGGCCGCGCCGCCGCTCCCTGGGACTCGCGGGCGACCGACCTGCTGGGCCGGATCCAGCGGGCGCAGGCGGCAGCCCAGGCGCAGGCGCAGCAGTCGCGCCAGGCGCAGATCTCCGCGCAGATCGGCGGCCTGCTGACCCAGGCCGACGCGGCGCTGGGCACCCAGAAGTACGACGCCGCCATCGGCCTGTACGACGAGGTGCTGAAGGTCGACCCCCAGAACCAGCGCGCCACCCTCGGACGGACGAGCGCGGTGGGAGCGAAGGCGGTCGCGCAGGCCGCGGCGGCCAGCGGGCGGGTGGTGGCGGGCAGGGCGTTCGTGTCCGCGAAGACCTCGGCCCAGAGCCTCGAAACCCGGGCGACGGGCTCGGTCCCCGAGGGATTCGAGGACACTCCCGGCGTGACGGTGAAGAAAGGCAGCCAGGCGGCGGACCTGCCCGGGAAGATCCTCTTCGACGTCGAGCCCGAGGTGGTCAAGCCCGGCGTCAGCTACTCCGTCAAGGTCTACCTCTTCAACGAGGGGCGCGCCCCCATCGAGATCCGCGAGATGTTCGTGACCACCCGGATCAACGGCCGCGGCGCCGGCGGCCCGGTGCCGCCCGTCGCGAAGGACGTGGCCCCGCAGCAGCGGGCCCTGCTCCGTGAGTTCCCCGACCTGTGGAAGGAGGACACCACCTCGTGGTCGATGGAGGTGACGGTCCGGACCGCCCGCGGGGAGACCTACAAGAACATGGTGTCCTGGAAGTGATGGCGGGCGGCCGGCGGCGGTCCCTGGCCATGGCGGTGCTCGTGCTGGCCGCCCTGCCGGGGTTCACCTCCGCGGACGACCCCCCCGTCGTCGAGCACCAGCCGAGCCCTTGCACGGTCCCGGAGCGGCCCATCTCACTCTGCGCGAGCGTCACCGACGACGGCCAGGTGGCGAAGGCGCGGATCTACTTCAGGCGCGCGGGAGAGAAGTTCTACGGCTTCGTGGACATGGTGTTCGGGGGCATCAACTTCTGCGGTACCCTCCCCGCCCCCCGCCAGGACAAGATCAAGGCGATCGAGTACTACGTGCAGGCCACCGACGACGAGTTCCAGGCCCAGCGGACCAGCACCTACCAGATGAACGTGCAACCGCAGGGCGTCTGCGAGTTCCCCCCCGTCGAGAAGGACGCGAGCCGCGCCGCCGCCATCAGGGTGTACGCCACCAACAAGAAGCAGGGCAAGAAGCTCGACAAGGCATTCCAGGCGGAGGGAGTCACCTTCGTCCCGCTCCCGGACCGCTAGCCTGCCCCCGTTCCTCGCCCCGTTCTCGACGGCCGCCGCCGTCCTCTTCTTCGCCGCCCCGGCCCGGGCGGAGGTCCGCCTGGAGGTGTCCGGCGCGGTGCGCCACACCGGCGACGCTCTCGAGGTCCACGTCGACCTCACCAACCGCGGGGACGCGTTCGCCGGCTCGGTCACCGCGGAAGCGGATCTCCTGGGCGAGCGCGGCCGCTCCACGCTGCCCGAGGGCCTCGCCCCCGGTGGCACCGGTCGCCTCACCTTCCACCTGCCTCTCGATCTCCCAAGGCCAGGTGTGTACGCCCTGACGCTGCTCCTCGACTATTCCACCGTGGACCCCGGGGCTGCGGCGAGCCCGGAGACGCTCAGCCAGCGCGCGTACCTCCTCGTCTCGCTGGGCGCCGCGACGCCCCCACCGGCCGTCCGGGTGTCGGTGGCCCCCGGAACGTTGGGCACCTACGGCACCGTGCCGATCGAGATCGAGAGCGCGGACGGGCAAGCGCACCGCGTGCGGGTCCGGGTGGAGACGGCGCGGGGCCTGCGGGCGCTCGACGGGGGCCGGGAGGTCGACGTCCCGACCGAAGGGGCCGCGCGCCTGGAGGCGGGGCTCGTTCGTTCAGGGCCTCCGCGTTCGGGACGGCAGGGGATCCTGGTGATCGTGGAGGCCCAGGACGGAGACGTCCACCGGACCGCGGTCGCGACCGGGAGCGTCGAGCTGGTCCGGGAAGAGCCCTGGCTGCCGAGGCTGCGCGTGCCCCTCGCGGCAGCGGCGGCCCTGCTCGTGGCCGCGACCCTGGCCGCCGAGCTGCTGCGGAGACGGCCTCGCGCCTGAGACGCGCCGGCCTGTGCTAGTCTTCCGAAGATCAGTACCCGGATGGGATCCCTGCCCTGCGGCCGCCGGATGCGGGCGCTCCGGCCGAGCCTGGCCATGGAGCGGTGCGCCGGCGGCGCCGAGACCGATAAGACCTAAGGAGGAAGGCCCGTGGATATCCTGACCGCCCTGTTCCGCTGGTTCCACATCCTCGCCGGGATCGTCTGGATCGGCATGTTGTACTTCTTCAACTTCGTCAACGGGCCGTTCGCCGCCACGATGGACGGCGACACCAAGAAGAAGGTGGTGCCGGAGCTGATGCCCCGGGCGCTGTACTGGTTCCGCTGGGGCGCGGCCTGGACCTGGATCACCGGTGTGCTGCTGCTCCTCACCGTCTTCTACCACGGCGGCATCATGTTCGACGCCGGCAACGACTGGAGCGCGGGCGCGATCGTGATGGTGGCGATCACGTTCCTGGCGGTGTTCGCCTACGACGCCCTCCACAAGAGCGGGCTCGGGAAGGATGCGAAGAACTTCGGCACGGTGGCGTTCGTCCTCGCCGCGGTCGTCGTCTACCTGATGGCCACCTGGGGCCGCTTCAGCTACCGGGCCTTCAACATCCACCTGGGGACGATGTTCGGCACGATCATGGCCTTCAACGTGTGGTTCCGGATCTGGCCCGCACAGCAGAAGATCGTCAACGCCATCAAGGGGAGCACCGCCCCCGACGCGTCGCTGGTGGCTCTGGCCGGCGCCCGGTCCCGGCACAACACCTACATGTCGGTTCCGCTCGTCTGGGCCATGATCGACCAGCACACGACCACCGTACCGACACAGCTCGGCTTCCCGGCCCGCTACGCCTTCGTGTTGCTCCTCCTCGTCATCCTGCTCGGATGGCACGTGGTGTGGCAGCTCTACAAGAAGGCGGGCAAGGTCAAGGGATTCTAGCTCCCAAGCAGGCCGTTCGGGCTTGCCGGGCACCGTCGGAACGTCGCCACAGTTCTACTTGACAGCCGTTCCGGCCACGACCTATGGTGTACCTCAGGATGGACAAGCCCAAGGACTACTATCTGATCCTGGGTGTGGCACGTGACGCGAGCACGGCCGCGATCAAGCGCGCCTATCGCCGACTGGCGAAGAAGCTTCACCCGGACGTGGGCGCCCAGTCGTCGCCCGAGACATTCCGGGAGCTGCAGGCCGCCTACGAGACCCTCGCCGACGCGGAGCGCCGGCGCCGCTACGACGAGGCGCTCGTCCGCAAGGAGCGCGGCGACATGGGCCCGCTGGCCTGGTCGTTCGTTCGCTCGCCCGCGGCCGGCGACCTCCGCCGGCCGATACGGCCGGGCAGCCTCAGCGGTGAGATCCTGCTCAGCACCGACGAGGCGTCGGCCGGCGGCGTCCTGCCCCTGGACGTGCCGCTCACAACGAGCTGCCCGGCGTGCGAAGGCACCGGAGGGTTCGTCTTCGACTGCTCCCGTTGCGACGGAGAAGGGAAGGTAGAGCGGCGCTTCCCGGTGCCGGTCCGGATACCGGCGGGGGTGCGCGACGGCACGGTCTTCCAGGTCGCCGTCGACGACCCCGCCGTCCTGTCCATCCTGCTCACCGTGCACATTCGCCCCTACTGACGGTTTCGGGCGAAAATGGGCCTCCGTGGTCCCGCCCTTCGGGACGGCGGGCTGAGGCTTCCCGATCGATGGACGAGTTCGGCGTCAGGGGCGTCTGGGCCGACAGCCGTGCCCTGAAGGACCGCTTCTTCTCGGAGAGCGCCGAGCTGCTGGTCGAGGTGGGGCGGCGCATGGCCGAGAGCCTGCGGGCCGGAGGCAAGGTGCTCGTCTTCGGCAACGGCGGGTCGGCGGCCGACGCGCAGCACCTGGCCGGCGAGCTGGTCGGCCGATTCCAGCGCGACCGCCCCGGACTGCCGGCCCTCGCCCTCACCACCGACGCCTCGATCGTCACCGCCATCGCCAACGACATGGGCTTCGAGACGGTCTTCCGGCGCCAGGTGGAGGCCCACGGGCGCCCGGGGGACGTGGCCATCGGCATCAGCACGTCGGGGCGGTCGGCCAACGTGGTCGAGGCGCTCCGTGTGGCCCGCGACCGCGGGCTGCTGACGGTGGGACTGACCGGAGGAGGGGGCGGCCGCCTCGGCGGCCTCGTCCACTACCTGGTGGACGTGCCGCACCACTCGACCGCCCGCATCCAGGAGGTCCACACGATGGTCGTCCACGTCCTCTGCCAGGTCGTCGAGGAGGCGATACCCGTCTGATGGCGCGGGACCGTCCGGCCGGCGATGGCGGTTCCCGGCCCCCGCAGGCCGCCGTGGACCTGCGCGGCGTACGCACGTATCCGCTCTCCGAGCGCAAGAGTCGCGTCGCCCTGTCCGACTTCGGCCGGCCCCACGGCCGCGGGGCCGGCGTCGCCGCGTTCCTCGACTCGCTTCCGCGCGTCCTCGCGGGGCAGGCCCTCCGCGATCTCGCCGGCGAGGTCCTGCGCGCCCGAACCCTCCACCGCCCGATCGTCTGGGGCCTCGGTGCCCACGTCCTGAAGGTCGGACTCTCGCCCATCCTGGTCGATCTCATGTCCAAGGGCTTCGTCACCGGCCTCGCCCTGAACGGCGCCGGCGTCGTCCACGATTTCGAGCTGACGGTGGCGGGCCAGACGTCGGAGGACGTGGCCGAGGGGATCGGGACCGGGGAGTTCGGCATGGCCCGCGAGACCGGCGAGGAGATCAACCGCGCCATCGTCGAGGGAGACCGCGACGGCCTCGGCCTGGGTGCGGCGGTAGGGCGGTACCTCCACGTGAAGCAGCCTCCCCACGCGGAGATCAGCCTCCTCGCCGCGGCCTGGCGGCTAGGGCTCCCCGCGACCGTCCACGTCGCGGTGGGCACCGACATCGTTCACATGCACCCCGCCTGCGACCCTGGGGCCGTGGGCCGCGCCACGCACCTCGACTTCCGGATCCTGGCCGAGCAGGTCTCGCGTCTGGGGGGCGGAGGCGTCTACCTGAACGTCGGCTCGGCGGTGTTGCTGCCCGAGGTGTTCCTGAAGGCGGTCACGCTCGCCCGGAATCTGGGCCACGAGCTCACCGACTTCGCCACCGCGAACCTGGACTTCATCCAGTCCTACCGGCCGAATACCAACGTGGTCCAGCGTCCCACCCGCGGCGTGGGCCGCGGGTACAGCCTCACCGGGCACCACGAGATCCTGGTGCCGCTCCTGGCCGCCGCGTTGATCGAGGGGGCCTGAGGATCCACCTCCCCTCTCGTTGCGTCATGCCGACCTGGAGGAGTGCGATGCGGCTCCGCCCGCTGCCCGTCGTCCTGGCCCTGGCAGCGGCGGCGGCCGCCGAGGCCGGCGCGATCCGGCGCGCATCGAATGCTGGCCGAGCGGGACGGCCCCCCGGCACTTCCGGTCTACGGCATCGGACAGGACACGACCGGGTACTTGTGGCTCGCCACCGAGTCCGGCGTGGGGCGGTACGACGGCGTCAGGTTCACGAGCTGGTCCGAACGCGCGCCTCGTGAGCGCCCGATGTGGGTCGTTCCGGGCAGGGACGGCGAGGTCCTGGTGCTGGACCAGGGCGGCGCCCTGTTCCGGATCGGAGGGATCTCGATGGAGCCGGCCACCGGCCCGGACGGGTCGGCGCTGGCGGATGTCGACGCCGCCGCCTTCGGACCTGATCGAGCTCTGTGGGTGTGCCGTGCACGATCGCTTCTCGTGAGGAGGCGTGGAAACTGGTCCGTCGCGGCCAGACTGCCCGGGACGAGGACGCATGATGTCGCTCCGGTCGAATCGGGCGACGTCCTGGTCGCCTCGGATGCGGGTGTCCACCGGCTCGCGCCGGACGGCACGGCCACTCTCCTGGATCCGTGGCCCCTCACCGTCAAGGTCCTCGCGCTCGATGGCGACGACTACGCGATCCTGCTCTCGAAGGGCAGCGGCGCCCGCCTCGTCGAGGTGTCCGGCGGCGAGCGTCGTGTGCACGAGGACGTCCCCGGCCGCCCGATCGACGTCGTCCGGCGCAGAGGGACGCTGTGGGTCTCGACGGACCGCTATCTCGCCGCGTTCCGCCCCGGCAGGCCTCCCGAGATCATGGGGCCGGAGGACGGGCTGCCGTCGGGCGGGCCGCTGCTGGTCGATCGGGAAGGCAGCCTCTGGCTCGGCACCTTCGTGGGGCTCCTCCATTTCCCGGAGCCCGACACGATCCTCCTGAACGACAGCGACGGCCTGCCCTCGTCGCACACGCTCTACCTGAACCAGACCGGGGAGGGGATCTGGCTCTCCACGTGGCAAGGCAGCGCGCTCGTCACCGAGGGCAAGGGGGGGATCGAGGCTCGGCCGCAGCCGACGCGCACGATCGGGCGCGGCTGCGTGGACGCTCGCGGGACCCTCTGGTCGAGCCGGACCGACTGGAGCGCGGGCGACTTCGCCCTCCTCGAGCGTCGCCGGACCGGCGACGTCGTACACCGCCTGGACGGCTTCCGGTGGGTCTTCAACTGCGCGGCCGGCTTCGACGGCGGGCTCTGGATCGCCTCCAACGTGGGAGTGCTGCGGTCGCCCCCGGGCGGTGGAAGGCCGACGCGCATCCCCGAGCCGCCGCGTCCCGAGCGCCGTGAGAGCGACCCGTCCAAAAGGCGCGTCTTCGAGGACTCCACGGGCCGCCTGTGGGTGGCCCGTGGACGTTCGATCTGCCAGGCGAAGGCACGTGCGGCCGTCGTCGAGGAGCCGTCCTGGACGTGCCAGACCGTGGAGACGATGCGTCATGCCACGGCGTTCGTGGAGCCGTCTCCAGGCGTGACCTGGGTCGCGACCGCCGGGGGCGGCGTCCTTCGCCGCACCGGCGAGGAGTGGCAGACGATCGCCGCGTCGGTCACCCTGCCCACGGCATACGTCATGGGACTCCGTGCGTCGCCCTCCGGAGGCGTCTGGGTTGTCACGCACGGGGTCACCCTGCGCGTCGAGGACCGGCCCGATCTTCCCGAAGGCTGGAAGGTCCTCGAGGAGCTCACGGGATGGCACGGCATCCCGGGCGGCGGACGGACCGACCTCCTCGAGCTCCAGGACGGCACGGTCTGGATCACCACGATCTTCGGGGCGGTCCGCCTGCCACCCGAGGTGCGCCGGCCCCCCGACGTGCCGCCCCGCGTCGAGCTCGCCGAGATGGTCGTCGACGGCCGCCGCATCGCGCCCGAAGGCCCCGTCACCCTCTCCCACGATCGCAACCGCCTCGAGCTGCACTTCTCCGCGCTCTCCTACCGGGATCCGGGGCTGCTCAGATACCGGATACGGGCGGGGCGCGACCAGCGCTGGTCCGATCCCGTCGAGACCCCGTTCATCCGGTTCGTGGATCTCTCCCCGGGAGCGCATCGGGTCGAGGTGGCGGCCTCGCTGGATGCCACCCGCTGGTCGCCGGAGCCGGCGGTGCTGGAGTTCGAGGTCGGCAGGCCGTGGTTCCAGCAGGCCTGGTTCCTCGGGCTCGCCACCCTGCTCGTGGCCGCGGGGGGCTTCGGCGTCCACCGAGCCCGCTTCGCCTCCCTGCTGCGCCTCGAGCGGCAGCGCTCGCGCATCGCCAGGGACCTGCACGGCGAGATGGGCTCGGGACTGGGCAGCATCGGGATCCTGGCCGAGCTGGCTTCCGGCGACCGCCTGGAGGAGAGCCGGCGGCAGGCGCTCTCCGCCCAGATCGCCCAGACCGTCGGTGAGCTGGGCACGACGCTCGACGAGATCGTGTGGTCGCTGCGTCCCGGCCCCCAGACGCTCGATGCGCTGGCGGCCGAGCTTGCCGTGCGGGGCCGCCGGATGTTCCCCGACGGACAAGCGGCCCTCCGAACGAGCTTCCCGGGACGCTGGCCCGACGTGCGGCTGTCCCCCGAGGTCAGGCGCAACGTGCAGCGCATCGCGGTGGAGGCCCTTCACAACGCCGCCCGTCACGCGGGCCCGCGCCGTGACCGTGAGCCTCGAGCCGCGCGGCCGGCGCTGGCGCCTGGGCGTGCAGGACGACGGCGCGGGCATGCCCCCCGGCGCGGCCGGCGCCGGGGACGGCCTCGGGCTGCCTGGAATGCGCGGGCGCGCCGAGGAGATCGGCGCGGCGATCGCCTGGCAGTCGCCGCCCGGGGGCGGCACGCTCGTGACGCTCGACTTCGATCCCGTCGCCCGCGGCCGGAAGCCGGCCGACTGAATCACTCGATCGGCTCGACGGGAAATACCACGATCGTGGGAGGCTCGCGGAGAGTCGCGCCGGTCCATCATGAGGCCATGACGAGCTCCTCCGAAGCGGAGCGCGAGCTGAGAATCGCGGTGGTGGAGGACGATCCACGCTTCCGCGTCTCGCTCGAGACCCTCCTCTCGCACGCCCAGGGGTTCCGGCTCGCCGGAAGCTTCGGCACGCCGCTGGCCCTCTTGAAGGAGGCGGAGAGGGCGGCATCCTCGGCCGCGGGCACGGCCTGGGACATCGTCCTGATGGACCTGCAGCTCCCCGGCATCGACGGAGTCGAGGCCATGCGCCGGCTCAAGCGCCTTCATCCCTCAACCCCGGTCGTCGTCTTGACCGTCTTCGAAGAGCCCGCCACCATCCTCGACGCCATCTGTGCGGGGGCCGACGGGTATCTCCTGAAGAGGACCAGCGCCCCCGAGATACTGGATCAGCTTCGTTCCGTGGCCCTGGGCGGGGCGCCGCTGACGTCGAGGGTAGCGCGTACCGTCCTCGATCTTCTGCGCTCCGAGGCGCCGGCGGCCGCCGCCGCGAGCCGCCGCGCGGGCCCGAAGGTGGCGGCGCTGGAGCTGACCGAGCGGGAGCGCGACGTGCTACGCTGCCTGGTCGACGGCTTGTCGTACAAGCAGGCCGCCGCAGAGCTCCGCATCAGCTCCGAGACCGTGCGCTCCCACGTCAAGAGCATCTACCGCAAGCTCCAGGTCCACAACGTCGCCGAAGCCGTCTCCCGTGCCATCCGCGAACGGCTGACCTGAACGCCCCTCCGTCTCGTCGAGTGGTCCAGGTCTCAATTCGGGCCGGTGCCCTCCGTTCGCTCGTCCTCCCACGATCATGGGATGGCGCGCCCCCAAGGCTCAACGGTAGAGAACACCATGCTTCAGCGGCGCGTCCCCCTCCGGCGCAGCGAGTCTCACGTGCCGCCGACGCAGCAGGATCGGCATCGGGAGTGAGGTGGACAATGGAGAGCACTGCCGTTCGGACCCGCAGCGTTCCCGCGAAGGGGGCGGTCGGCACCGCCACCAAGCGTTGGCCGATCACCCTGGCCCTGATCGCTTCGCTTCAGGCGTTCGACCCGGGCCCCGCCTCGGCGGCAATCGCCTTCCGCATCGATGAGGCTCGGGCCGACATCGAGGCCGGGCTTCTGCATGTCCTGGTCAAGAACTTGATCCCGAGGAACAGCGACGACGTGCGCGTCAGCCTCTCGGGCGAGCGCCTGCGTCTGCGGAGCGCGAACGCTTCGCGGATCGTTGCCGAGCTCCCAGCATCCATCGAGCCCGGCACCTATCGGCTCGTCGTCTCCCGCGGGCCGGGCAGGTTCCTGCAAGCCGCGATGGACGTCACGATCGGCGCCGTCGGCCGGCAGGGGCCCGCGGGCGAGCCCGGGCCGCGTGGTGAGCACGGGCCGCAGGGGCCGCCGGGGCCGTCTGGACCCCAGGGTCTGCAGGGGCCTTCTGGACCTCAGGGTCCTCCGGGACCGAGTGGCCCAGCGGGTCCGGGTGACCTGAAGGCGACGAAGGCGGCACTGCTGCAATGGTACCGCCAGGACTTCACCGTGGTGAGCGGCCCCACGGGCTTGGCCTTCGATGGGGCGCACGTTTGGGTGGCGAACTCCGGCAGCGACAACGTCACGAAGCTCCGGGCGAGCGACGGCTCCCACGTCGGCACCTTCCCTGTGGGCCGGCACCCCGTTGCCATCGCCTTCGGGTTCGAGCCCGCTTCGGGCGCCCATGTCTGGGTGGTGAACTCCTTCAGCGACGACATCACGAAGCTGCGGGCGAGCGACGGCCTCACCCTTGCGACGCTGCCCGCAGGGATCGCCCCCAGTGCCGTGGCCGTGGTAGGCGAGAACATATGGGTAGTGAACCAAGGCGGTATCACGAAGCTGGGTTTCGACGGGCGTCACCTTGCCGACTTCTTCCTGCGAGCGAGCGGCGGTGGCGTGGCCTACGACGGCGCCAGTCTCTGGGTGGTAGCCGAAGAGCGCGGCTGGGTCGAAAGGCTCCGGGCGAGCGACATCACCTCTCTCGATCTCGTGGGTGTCGGCGTAGGGCCATCCGCAGTGATCTTTGATGGCGCCAGCATCTGGGTGGCGAACAGTCGGAGCCACACTGTCACCAGGTACTGAGGCCTGGGCCGGCGACGCGGCGCGGACGCAGTGTGGCGCGCCCCACCAGGCGCCGTGACGACCGCACCCAGGAGGAAGTAGCGCGGGCGCCGGTCGCCCGCCCCCGCTACGGCCGCGCCGGTGGCAAGGGCCCGAGGTCGACTCGACGGAACTCCACCTCCGCGCCTTCCGCCTGCAGGCCGATCCGGCCGCGGTCGGTGGTCGCCCCGAAGCCGTCGTTGACGAGGTCGCCGTTGACCCAGACCTTCACGGTCCGGTCGCGGGCCTCGATCACCATCGTGTTCCACTGGCCCAGGGGCTTCTCGGACGCGTCGGTCAGGTTCAGGATCCGCCGCGCGTTGCCCTCGTGGCCGCCCCACTCCTGGCCCTCCTTGCGCGGACGGCGCTTCTCCATGTCGGGAACCTGGATGTCCTCGTGGATGACCCAGAAGTCGCCGGCGTTGCCGCTGTGCATCTGCACCTCGATCGACTGCGGGAACATCTTGTTGAGAGCCCGCGGGCGGGAGGCGTGGACCAGGACGCCGCAGTTCCCGGGCTCCCCGGGGAACCGGTACTCGACCTCGAGGCGGTAGTTACGGTAAGCGTCCCTGGTGAGCAGATGGCCCCTCGGCTCGCCCAAGCTCACGAGCAGAGCTTCCCGGACCACGAAGCTATCGGGGGCGCCCTTGTCGGTGTCCCGGGCGGGGACGTCCGCCTCCCATCCCGAGAGGTCCTTCCCGTTGAAGAGCCTGACCATCTGGTCGGGGACGATCGCGTCGGCCCCTGGCGGCTGCGCCGCCGTGGGGCCGGCGAGCCCGAGGGAAGCGAAGGCGGTGAGAGCTACGAGGATTCGCATGGTCCCGGGATCATACCCCCTCCGCACCTCGCCTACCGCGCCGCGCGCCGGGCCAGGCCGCCGCGGGGGAGGAGCTCGGACAGGAAGCGGCCGGTGTACGACGCCTCGACCGCGGCCACCTGCTCCGGCGTGCCCGCGGCAACGACCCGTCCGCCGCCGTCCCCGCCTTCCGGCCCCATGTCCACGATGTGGTCGGCGGTCTTGATCACGTCGAGGTTGTGCTCGATCACCACCACCGTGTTACCGGCCTCGACCAGGCGGTCCAGGACCCGCAGCAGGCGCTTGATGTCCTCGAAGTGCAGGCCGGTGGTGGGCTCGTCGAGGATGTAGAGGGTCCGGCCGGTCGAGCGCTTCGAGAGCTCCCGGGACAGCTTCACCCGCTGGGCCTCGCCACCCGAGAGCGTGGGCGACGACTGCCCCAGGGCGATGTAGCCGAGGCCCACGTCGGCCAGGGTCTCCAGCGCGCGGCGGATCTGCGGGTGGTTCTTGAACAGCTCGAGGGCCTCGTCCACGGTCAGGTCGAGCACGTCCGCGATCGAGAGGCCGTTGTACTTGACCTGCAGCGTCGCCTCGTTGAAGCGCTTGCCGTGGCAGACCTCGCACGGCACGTACACGTCCGGGAGGAAGTGCATCTCCACCCGTTTCACGCCGTCCCCCTCGCAGGCCTCGCACCGGCCGCCCTTGACGTTGAAGGAGAAGCGTCCGGGCGTGTACCCGTGCATGCGCGCCTCCGGGAGCATGGCGAAGAAGTCGCGGATGCAGTCGAACAGCTTGGTGTAAGTGGCGGGGTTGGACCGCGGCGTCCGCCCGATCGGGCTCTGGTCGATGTCGATGACCTTGTCGATCTCCTGGATGCCGGCCACGGACCCGTGGGCCCCCACCGGCACCTCGCTGCCGTGGAGGGCGCGGGCCACCGCGGGATAGAGGATCTGGTTCACGAGCGTGCTCTTCCCCGCTCCGGAGACGCCGGTGACGCAGACGAACAGGCCCAGGGGAACCTCGACCGTCACGTCCTTGAGGTTGTTCTCCCGCGCACCCGTGACCACGAGGCGCCGCCCGTCGGGTCGGCGGCGCTGCGCCGGGAGGTCGATCGAGAGGTCCCCGCACAGGTAGCGGCCGGTGAGGCTCTGCTTGCTGGCCATCACCTCCGCGGGAGTGCCCGCCGCCACCACCTGTCCGCCGTGGCGCCCCGCCCCCGGGCCGAAGTCGACGATCCAGTCGGCCTCCTCCATGGCCTCGCGGTCGTGCTCCACCACGACCACCGTGTTGCCGATGTCGCGCAGGTGCTGGAGGGCGGCCAGGAGCTTCTTGTTGTCCCGCTGGTGCAGGCCGATGGAGGGCTCGTCCAGGACGTAGATGACCCCGGTCAGCTCGCTGCCGATCTGGCTGGCCAGGCGGATGCGCTGCCCCTCTCCTCCCGACAGCGACGGGGCCGGGCGGTCCAGGGTCAGGTAGGCCAGGCCCACGTCGAGCAGGAAGCGCAGCCGGGAGCGGATCTCCTTCAGAAGCTCCGCCGCGATCTTCGCCTCGCTGCCCTTCAGCTCGAGGTCGTGGAAGAACTGGAACGCCGAGGCCACGCTCAGCCCCGTCACCTCGGCGATGTTCCGCCCGCCGAGCTTGACCCCCAGCGCCTCGCTCCGGATCCGCTTGCCGGCACAGGCGGAGCAGGGCCGGTTGGAGAGGAACTTCTGGTAGTACTGCCGCATGTCCTCGGAGTGCGTCTCCCGCATGCGGCGCATCATCGAGTTCACGGCACCTTCGTAGCGCATGCGGAAGGCGCCCGCGCCCCAGGAACCCTTGAGCTGGATCTTGACCCGCTCGCTGCCGGTGCCGTACAGGAGCACCTTGCGGTGAGCCGCCGGGAGCTGCCGCCACGGCTTGTTGAGGTCGATGCCGCGCTCGCGGGCCACCGCCCGGACGATGTCGGTCCCCCAGCTCGTCCCCTCGCCCACCGCCCCCAGCGGCTTCACGGCGCCTTCGTTGACCGACAGGTCGGGGTTGGGCACGACCAGGTCCGGGTCCATCTCCATGCGGGTGCCGAGGCCCGAGCACTCCGGGCACATGCCCTGGGGGGAGTTGAAGGAGAACAGCTGCGGGGTCGGCTCCGGGAACGAGATCCCGCAGTGATGGCAGGCCCGGTGCTCCGAGAGCACCTTCTCGGGCTGTCCTTCGGGGGCCACCACCACCGTCCCCTGCCCGTAGCGCAGCGCGGTCTCCACCGAATCGTGGAGGCGCTGCTGCATCCCCGGCTTGGCCACCAACCGGTCGACCACGGCGTCGATCGAGTGCTTGCGCTTCTTGTCCAGGCGGACGTCGTCCTCAACCGCCACCACGACCCCGTCGATCCGGACGCGCGTGAACCCGGCCTTGCGCACCTGGTCGATGACGTCGCGATGTTCGCCCTTGCGCTCCTTCACCAGGGGGGCGAGCAGCAGGAACTTCGTGCCCGGCTCCAGCTCGGCGATGTCGTGGACGATCTGCTGGGAGGACTGCTGGGAGACGGCGCGCCCGCAGTTGTGGCAGGTCAGGCGGCCCACCCGCGCCCACAGGACCCGCAGGTAGTCGTGGATCTCGGTGATCGTGCCTACGGTCGACCGGGGGTTGCTGCTGGCCGCCTTCTGCTCGATGGAGATCGTCGGGGCGAGCCCGCGGATCGAGTCGTAGAGGGGCTTGTCCATCTGGCCCAGGAACTGCCGGGCGTACGCGTTCAGGCTCTCGATGTAGCGGCGCTGGCCCTCGGCGTAAAGCGTGTCGAAGGCGAGGCTCGACTTGCCGGAGCCGGAGACGCCGGTCAGGACGACCAGCTTCTTCTTGGGGATCTCGACGGTGACGTTCCGGAGGTTGTGCTGCCGCGCCCCGGTGATGACGATGCGGTCCAGTTCCATGGGAGATAGAGGCTTCGGGGCAGGCCCGAACCCTTGATTGTACTCGGTGCCTGTCCTCCGGGCGAGTCGCGGGCGAGCTGCGGCCGATCCGTAGCGACGGGCGTCGCTATCCTCTAGCCGAGAGCAGTCGGGCCGGCCAGTCCGTCCCCCTGCCAGCACGATCCTGCCTGGTGAGGCTGTTCTTCAGCTCGAACGTCGCCACCGGCAGGCCGTTGGTGAAAAGGCCCAGGTCGAGCGCGAGCTGCGTTTCCTCCCGGCTGTAGCGAAGCTGCCGCGTCACGCTGAACCGGTTGGCGGCGTACCGCTCCTGCGCCGTGACGTTGCCCGGCGACGGCGTTCCGTAGAACAGGTCGATGTGGTGCGGCCCATGCTTGATCCCGTGCCGCAGCACGTCGATGGTCCCGCGCTTCGTGATCTCCCCCTGCAGCCGGGCCAGGAACTTCCGCCGCGTCGGTGTCGGTCGGACTCATGTCTCCCCTGGCGATGGAAGCTTGCGGACAAGCCTGAGCAGGCCGTCGGCCGCCTCGACAAGGTCGCGAAGGAGTCGCTCATCGATCTCTCCACGCCCCTCGTACTCCATGCGGTTCCTCTGGTCGTGGCTCTTCGAGAGCATCCTCCAGATGGGTGCAGGCGTTCCGAGGGTGTGGGCGAGAGCCTGGAAGACCACCTGGCGATTTCTCGGGCGATACCCATGCCAGCGCAGCGCTGCGAGTGCCAGTGCATGCGCGGCGCCGTAGGCCAGACGGAACCGGCTCGGCGGTGAGAGACTCGCGTTCTTCGCATCCCCGAGTGTCAGTTCGGCCTCGCGCACGAGCCCCTCGAACTCCTCGCGGATCGGCGCCTCGTGCTGCAGGAGGCCGATCCCGACGAGGCGCTCGAGGTCAGGCGAGGGCATCCTCGTCCCCGATCACGAAGAGCTTCGGCTGTGCCGCGACGCGCTTGGCGAACGCGTCGGCGGCGCCCCGCTTCCGCTTCCACTCCGCGCGGGTCATGACAGTCGGGTTGATGGGACGCGCGATCAGTTGCTCGGTCGCCTGCAACGCCTCGTAGGCTTCCGGGTAGCTCACCTCATCGCTGACGATCATCAGATCGAGATCGCTGTCGGCGCGATCAGTCGTCTTTGCGGTGGAGCCGAACACGAACGCCGCCTGGATGCTCTTCGCTAGGGGCGCCAGCGCCCGGCGCAGCGGCTCCACCATAGCGACGGTCTTCAGGACGAGCCCGTGCAACTCGGAGTAGATGGGCGACCGTGGGTTCGCCTGGTAGTACTTCTGGCTCCCCTCACGTGAGACGACGACCAGGCCCGCCGCCGCCAGCCGCTGGAGCTGCCGATGCGCCGCTCCCGTGCCGCTGTCCGCCAGCCGGATGAGCTCAGCACTCTGAAAGCGCCGTTCGGGTTGCCCGAAGAGCAGAGCCAACACCCGCTGCTGCACAGGGGTGAACAGAGCCCCTGCGAGGCCAGTGTGCGCCGGCCTACCCACGACGCTTCCCATTGCGGGAACGATCGTACCCGATTCGGGAATGCCCATCAAGGGACGATCGCTTTACGCCTCGGCCTCTTCAGCCAAGTTCGGCCTCGTCGGCGGTGGGGTCGTCGGCATCCTCACGCGCCGCTGGCCCGGTTGGAGGCGGTCGACCACCAACTGCGGAGCCGGGGGGCCGCGGCCCATGAGAGGGGTCCGTGCCGGAGACCCTCACCTTCCCGTCGACCCGAACCCCCCGCTGCCGCGGTCGCTGCCGGCGAGCTCGTCCTGCCGAACGAAGCGGGGCCGATCCACGCTCTGCACGAGGAGCTGGGCCACCCGATCGCCCGGCTCGATGCGGAACGGCTCGGAGCCGTGGTTGACCAGGACGACCCCGACCTCGCCCCGGTAGTCGCTGTCGATCACGCCGGCCAGGGTGTCGATCCCGTGTCGCACGGCCATGCCGCTGCGGGGCCAGACCAGGCCGACGTGCCCGGCCGGAATCTCGATGCGCAGGCCCGTCGGGACGATCGCGCGGCCGCCCGGCGGGATCACGACGGGGCCGCTGGCCCGGAGGTCGGCGCCTGCGGCTCCGCCGGACGCGTACTCGGGCAGGGCCTCCCCGAGCACGATCACCTCGAGGGTCATTGCCAGGGATTATACGGCGGGAACCCTCTCGGGACGCCGCGGCGCGGCGCGAAAGGACCTCCGCAGCCGAGTGCTATCATGGCGCCGAGATGAACCTCTTCGGCCTCGATCGGCGCGCGCTGCATGGCGTGGCCACCGAGCTGGGCGAGCCCGCCTACCGCGCGGACCAGCTCTTCGCGTGGCTGTACCGCAAGCGAGTGCGTTCCTTCGACGCGATGACCGACCTCGGCCGCCCGCTGCGCGAGCGCCTGGCGGCCGCCCACACGTTGGCCTGGCCCGCGGTCGCTGAGCGCCGGCGCTCCGCCGACGGCACCGTGAAGTACCTGTTCCGGCTCGACGGCGGCGCGACCGTCGAGAGCGTCTATATCCCGGAACAGCGGCGCCGTACCATCTGCGTCTCCACCCAGGCAGGATGTCCGCTCAAGTGCACGTTCTGCCTCACCGGCATCAGCGGCTACCGCCGCAACCTCAAGCCGGGGGAGATCCTGGGGCAGGTCGCCACCGTGATGGACGAGGCTCCCCGCCAGCAGATGGCCTGGAACGTCGTCGTGATGGGCATGGGAGAGCCGCTCCTGAACTACGACGCCACGATATCGTCCCTGCGGACCATGATGGACCCGGAGGGGTTCGGAGTGGCCCCGAAGAAGCTGACCCTGTCCACGGTGGGCATCCTTCCCGCCCTCGAGAAGCTCATGACCGAGCCGGTCCGGCCCAACCTCGCCATCAGCCTTCACGCCCCGAACGCCGGCCTGCGGCGGCGGCTGATGCCCATAGAAGAGCGGTACGGCGTCGAGGACGTGATCGCAGCCGCGCGCCGCTACCCGATCCCGGGGCGCGGAATGGTGACCTACGAGTACGTCCTCCTCGAAGGGGTCAACGACGCCCCCGCCCACGCACGCGAGCTGGTCAAGCTCCTCCGCGGGTCCCGGGCCAAGGTGAACCTCATCCCGCTCAACCCGGCTCCCGAGATCCCCTTCGACCCTCCGAGCGCCGAGGCGGTGGACGCGTTCGCCGCCATCCTCGCCCAGGGCCACCTTACGGTGTCGGTGCGGCGCCCGAGGGGACAGGACATCCTGGCGGCTTGCGGCCAACTCCACCTGCGGCGCGAGGCCGGGAGCTTCGCCGGCATCGGCACCGACAGCGCAGCCGCAGCCCCCTGAGGCCGCGGTGACCGGGCTCCCGCGGCTTGGCCCGTGGGGACCGGTGGCGGTCCCGCTGGCGCTCGGAGCCGTGCTGCTCCTCCCGCGGCTCGGCCAGGCTCCGATCGAGCGGGCCGAGGTCTACTTCATGGACGCGGCCCGCGCGATGGTGGAGCAAGGCGACTACCTGGTGCCACGGTACCGGCACGAGCCCTTCTACGACAAGCCGCCGCTGACGTACTGGCTGATGGCCGGCTCGTTCCGACTCTTCGGCTTCGGCACGGGTGCGGCGCGGCTGGTGGCGGTCGCGGCCGCGCTGGGGCTCCTGGCGGTAACGGCGCGGCTGGGCTTCCTCCTGTTCGATCGGCGAACGGCCGCCGCTTCCGCCCTGGTCCTCGCCACCACGGTCGCGTTCATGACCTTCGGCCGCGTGGCCATGTCGGACATGCTCCTTGCCCTATGGACGAACCTGGCCCTCGCGGTCGCGCTCGCAGGCTGGCGGCCGGATCCACCCCGGCTCTTCCCGGCGGTCCTGGGCGCCGTGCTCGGGCTGGGCTTCATGACGAAGGGGCCGGTGGGAGTCCTCTTCCCCGGCCTGGGCCTGCTGCTGCTCGCAGCCTGGCGCCGGGCCGAGCGGCCGCGCCTCCACGCGAGCGCGGTCCTGGCGGGAGCGTCGAGCTTCGCGGTCGTGGGCCTCTCCTGGTTCGTCGCGGTCCTGGTGCGCGAAGGGCCGGGGCCGCTCGTGTACTTCTTCCTGCGGGAGAACCTCGAGCGCTTCGCCGGCGAGGCCTACGACGCGGGCCGGCCGTGGTGGTTCTACATCGGCGCGTACCTGGTCGTGGGCCTCCCGTGGTCGCCGTTCCTCCCCGCCGCGGCGGTGCGGGCCCTGCGCACGCCCTCCGCGGCGCCGGCGCGGTTCCTGCTCGGGTGGGTCGCGCTGATGTTGGTCCCGCTGTCGCTGTCCCGGGGCAAGATCGACTACTACCTTCTCCCGCTCTACCCCGCCGCCTCGCTGGTCGTCGGACGCTGGCTCGCGGGGCTTCCCTTGGAGCGCCGCGACCGCGGAGCCGTGCGGGCCGCACTGCTCCTGCTGGCCGCCGCGACGGCCCTGGCGCCTCTGACGGTGGGCCGCATCCCCGAGCGCTGGCTGCCGGGACCGTGGGCCCACGCCGCCGCCGCCGGAGCCGCGGCCACGGCGGCCCTGGCGCTGTGCGCGGCGGCTCTGCGGCCGACCCCGCGCCGCGTCCTCGTGACCGTGGCCGGCACCGCCGCGATGCTTTTCCTGGGAGCCGTCCTCGTGTTCCTGCCCGCCTTCCGCGACGCGCAGCCCAACGAAGCGATCCTCGCCGACGTGCTCCGCGAGCGGCGCTACCGCCCCGACGCGGCCATGGTGCTCTGCCACGACGCGCCCCGCGTCCAGCGGGACATCCTCTTCCACGCGAGGCTGGCGGTGGAGGAGCGCTGCGACGTCTGGGCCCCCGCCTCCTCCCGCGCGCCCTTCCTGCTCCTGCTGCAGCCCGAGGAGCGACAGTCCCTGGAGGCGGGGCCGGGGTTCCGGGTGGTCTCGGAGCACCAGGCGCTCTCCGGCCGAGACCTGACGCTGCGGGGCCTGCTCCGCGGGCCGCGGCCGGAAGGCGTCGTGCTCGCGGCCAACTTCGACACCGACGACCCGGTGGCCGAGACCAAGCGGAAGAAGGAGAGGAAGCGGGCCCTGCGGCAAGCCGAGGAGGGCGACAGGGAGGGGTCCGGCGGGCCGTAGCCACGGTCCGCCGACGCTGGGACGGTTTGCCGGCGGCCAGCCTAGACGACGGCGAAGGCCGCCGCGGCAGCGGCGATCGTCGCGTCGATGTCCGCCTCGGTGTGGGCCAGCGAGACGAAGGCGGCCTCGAACTGGCCGGGGGGCAGGTAGACGCCCCGCTCCAGCATGGCGTGGAAAAATCGGGCGAAGCGCGAGGTATCGGAGGCCTTCGCGGTCTGGTAGTCCACGACCGCACCCGGGCAGAAGAACGGGGTCAGCATCGAGCCCACCCGGTTGACCGTCACCGCGACACCCGACTCCGCCGCCGCCCGCACAATGCCGGACTGCAGCCGGGCCGCCAGCGCGTCGAGACGATCGTAGTTCTCCGGCCGCACCAGGTGGTCGAGGGTGGCGCAGCCCGCGGCCATGGCCAGGGGGTTCCCCGACAGAGTCCCGGCCTGGTAGACGGGGCCCACGGGCGCCACGCAGTCCATGATCTCCGCCCGGCCGCCGTACGCGGCTGCGGGCAGTCCGCCGCCCAGGATCTTCCCCAGGCACGTCAGGTCCGGGAGCACGCCGTAGATCTTCTGGGCCCCGCCCGGAGCCAGGCGGAAGCCGGTGATCACCTCGTCGAAGATCAGCACGGCGCCCGCACGCTTGGCGATCTCCCTCAGCTCGAGCAGGAAGCCGTCCCTCGGCGGCACGCAGCCCATGTTGCCCGCCACCGGCTCCACGATCACCGCCGCCAGGTCCGACCCGTGGGCCGAGGCCACCTCCTCGACCGCGGAGAGGTCGTTGTAGGGAGCGACCAGGGTGTCGCCCACGGTGCCCTCGGGGACTCCGGGCGACCCCGGTATGCCGAGCGTGGCCACGCCCGAGCCTGCCGCCACCAGGAAGGCGTCGGCGTGGCCGTGATAACACCCTTCGAACTTCAGGACCTTGCGCCGGCCGGTGAAGCCCCGCGCCAGGCGCACCGCGCTCATCGCCGCCTCGGTCCCGGAGGAGACGAACCGGACCTTCTCTATGGAAGGAACGAGCCTCGTCACCCGCTCGGCCAGCTCGATCTCGGGGGCACAGGGGGCGCCGAAGGAGGTCCCCCGGGCGGCGGCCTGGCACACCGCCTCGACCACCGCCGGATGCGCATGGCCGAGGATCATCGGTCCCCAGGAGCCGACGTAATCGAGATACGAGCGGCCGTCGGCGTCCCAGATCCGCGCCCCCTCGGCCTTGCGGACGAACAGCGGTGTTCCCCCGACCGCCTTGAAGGCCCGCACCGGGGAGTTGACCCCGCCGGGGATCGACCGCTGGGCCCGGGCGAAAAGCGCCTCCGACTGCTTCATGAAGACCTCGCCCCGGATTGTAGGCCATGCGAAAGCTCGCCGGACGCGCGTCCAGGCCTCCGCGCGAGCACTCCCGAACAGCTCGATGCGGCGCTGCCCTTGACAAGCCTCGAGTAGCGGGGGTATGGCTGTGAGAAGACGACCCGCGATGTCCGAAGCTCCGCGACGCCCTGGAGCAAGGAGGTTCACATGGTTTCATGGTGCCACCGGCGGGCTCTCCCGCTCGCGCTCTTGTTGGTCATCTACGGGGCACCCGGCTACTCCCAGCCTCCACCGAGCATCCGCGGCACGGTGCGCGACGCGAGCGGCGCCGGGATCCCGGGCGCCCCTCTGACGATCACCAACCAGGCGACGCGTGAGACGCAGACCGTCACGTCGGCTGGTGACGGCAGCTACTCAGCCACGCTCGCCCCCGGCGTCTATTCCGTGGCGGTGGCGGTCAAGGGCTTCGCCCGGCAGACGCGGAGGGAGGTGAGCGTCCAACCAGGCGCCGCGGCGACGGTTGACTTCACGCTCCAGACGCAGCTCGAGGAGGAGGTCACGGTCACCGCCCTGAAACGCGAGTCGACGGTGATCGAGACGCCGTTCTCGATCGCGGCGCCCACCGAGGACGAGCTGCGGGCGCGGGGGGCCGAGGACATCGAGGACGTCGCCGCAAACGTGGGCGGCTTCACCGTCCAGAACCTGGGTCCGGGCCAGAGCCAGGTCGCGATCCGCGGCGTCTCCGCCGGGCAGATCGTTCGCGACCAGCCGGGGGTGAAGGAGCAGGTCGGCGTCTACCTCGACGAGTCGGTCGTCTCCCTCTCGCTGTTCACGCCCGACGTGGACCTGTTCGACGTTTCGCGAGTGGAGGTGCTGCGCGGGCCGCAGGGGACGCTGTTCGGCTCCGGCTCGCTGTCGGGTACGGTGCGCTACATCACCAACCAGCCCGAGCCGGGGACCACGAAGTGGTTCGGGGAGGTCGGCGCGCACACCCTCAGTGAAGGCAACCAGGGCGGCAGCGCCAAGCTGGGGGTCAACGTCCCGGTGGGGGAGAAGGCGGCCTTGCGCGCCGCCGGGTACTACAACCGCATCGCCGGCTACATCGACGCGGTGCAGCCGGGGCTCGGCGTGGACGAGGACGTCAACACCGGCTACCGCGCCGGCGGCCGGGCGGCCGTCAGGATCGCCCCGAACGGCCGCCTGACCGTGACCCCCAGGTTCGTGTACCAGAGGGTCAAGATGGACGGGTGGAACCGCGTGGACGCCTTCAACATCCTGGCCAACCCGTTCACCACTACCCGCCCGCAGGTGGCCTTCGGCCAGCGCGAGCAGTTCGCGCAGCTCGATGAGACCTTCACCGACGACTTCGCGCTCGGCGACGTGACCGTCAACTACCTGTTCGGCCAGGTCGCCCTGACCTCGATCACCTCGTACACCTACCGGGACGTCCTGGTGATCCGCGATGCGACCTCGCTCACCGCCAGCATCACCGGCGGCAGCATCGGCCTGTCCGAGCCGGTCTACACCCTCGACGCGCCCCTCCTCGACGCCACCAAGGCGAAGGTGTTCACGGAGGAGCTGCGCCTGTCCGGCGGCACGGGGCGTCTCCGCTGGGTGGCCGGCGGCTTCTACAGCCACACGGACCGCGACTACGGCCAGGACCTGCCGGTGACCGGCTTCGAGGCCCTGACCGGCATCCCGACCCAGGGGCTCCGCGCGCCCAGGGACAGCCTGTTCTTCTCCGACCTCGGCTACAAGCTCGGTCAGTTCGCGCTCTTCGGCGAAGGCACGCTCTCCGTGGGGGAGCGGTTCAGCGTCACGGGCGGTCTGCGCTACTACAACTTCAGCGAGGACAAGGAGCAGATCTTCGACGGCATCTTCGCCAACGACAACACCGGAGCGTCCCTGGTGTCGCAGCCGGGATCGACCGACGCGGACGGCCTGGCGCCGCGCCTGATCCTCAGCTACGAGGTGAGCGACGACACGAACGTGAACGCCCAGGCCTCCCGGGGCTTCCGGCTGGGCGGCATCAACGACCCGCTCAACGTTCCCCTGTGCACGCCCCAGGACCTCGCGACCTTCGGCGGCCGGGACGCCTGGCAGGACGAGACGGCCTGGAACTACGAGATCGGCTCCAAGTCCCGGATCCTGGACAACCGCGGCTCCTTCAACATCGCCGCGTTCTACATGGACGTCCGGGACCTCCAGGCGACGGTCACCGCCGGGTCGTGCTCGTCGCGCGTGGTCTTCAACGTCCCCGAGGCGCGCAGCCAGGGCCTCGAGGTCGAGCTGGAGCTCGTACCGAACCGCAACTTCGACTTCGCCGTCTCCGCGAGCATCAACGACTCGGAGCTGCAGTCGACGGTGCCGCCGGTCGCGGCCACCGGCATCGAGGACGGGCGCCGGCTGCCGACGGTGCCGAGGTTCCAGGTGGCGGCGGCGGCCACCTACCAGTGGCAGATCGATCCCGGCTCGCTCGCCTACGTCACCGGCAGCTTCCAGCACGTCGGGGCGCGGCTCACCCAGGTGGGCGATCAGGACCTCGGCACCCTGGACCTGCTGTCGTTCGGGGCCAACACGATCGGCGCCCCGTTGACCGCCAGCACCTTCCGGTACGACCCCGAGCTGCCCGCCTACGACATCCTCAACCTGCGCGTGGGCCTCCGCCGCGAAAGGTGGGAGGTCGCCCTTTACGCCAACAACCTCACCGACGAGCGGGCCCTGCTGTCCTTCGACCGCGAGCGCGGCACCCTCGCCCGGATCTTCTTCCTGACCAACCAGCCTCGGTCGATCGGCGTCACGTTCCGCTTCGACATGTGACGGCGCGCTGATTCGGACCGCTAGTAGACCGCCCGCCTCTGGACCTTTTCCTTTGTCCGGAGGCTGAATCGCTCGTCGACGGGCTCGCCGCTCTGGACGTGCGCCGCCACGTACTCTCCGAGGGCGGGACCGTGCTTGAAGCCGTGGCCGGAGCCGCCTCCCACGAGCCAGACGTTCTCGAAGCCGGGGTGGCGGTCGATCAGGAAGTCCCCGCTCGAGCTGTTCTCGTACTGGCAGACCTCGCTGGCCACGAGCGGCGCGGCCGCGAGGGCCGGGAAGCGGCGGGCGACGAACTCGCGCACCTTCGCCAGGGTGGCCGGCGTGATCCGACGCTCAGCGGTGTCGGGGTCGATCGCGGATCCGTGCGCGTCGAGCGCCACCTTGACGCCCCTCGCCTCGAGGTCCGGCAGGCCGTAGATCTCCTCGGCGAAGTCCACCCAGACCGGCAGGTGCGGCGGGGCGAACCGGCGGTCGCCCGCCGGCGGGCCGAGGTAGAAGACCTCCTGCCTCGTCGGGAGGATGCGCTCGCCGAGCAGCTCGGGGAACACCTTGCCGAGCCACGGCCCGAGGGCGAAGACGAAGGTACCCGCGCGCACACGGCCGCCACCGTCCAGCGCGATCTCCGCCACCCGTCCCTTGCCCGACGGAGCGGCCGCCCGCGCGAGGACGACCTCACCGCCGTCGCGGGCGAGCTCGGCCGCCACCGCCTGCACGGCGCGGCGGGCCATCAGCGCGCCGCTGCCCGGCTCGTAGACGGCCCAGCTCACCGGACCGAAGTCGATCTGCGGCCAGCGGCGCTCCAGCTCGGCGCGGTCGAGGCGCTCGTGCGGGATGCCCGCGCGGGCGAGGCCCTGGAGGGTAGCGAGTGAGAGAAGGTCCTCGGCTCGAGCCATCCAGAGCACGCCGACCGCGTGGAACAGCGGCGCCCCGCCGGTCCGCTCCGACAGCGCCTTCCACTCGCGGAGCGACGACCACGACCAGCGCGTGTAGACCTCCTTGTCGCCGTAGCCCATGCGCGTGACGCGCGTCTCGCCCCCCGAGCTGGCTCGGCCGCTCGCGGGCCCGTAGGCGTCGATCAGCACCACCCGCCGTCCCGCCTTCTGGAGGTGCCACGCCGTCCAGCTCCCGAACACCCCGGCACCGATCACGGCGACGTCGTAGCCGCCGGCCGTCCCGGGGAGCACCTTGACCTGCGACCCGGCCGGGAGCTGCGCCATCGCGACACCCCCGAGCGCTCCGCCCGTCGTCCCAAGGAACCGTCTCCGGCTCGCGCTCCTGACCGGCACCACAGCCCCCCTCGTTCCTGGTCGCGAGCCTACCATCCGCCGGTCCGGACCGATGCCGCCCCGCGCTTGACTTGGATCGTGGTACTTATGTACCATGGTCTGACGATGAGGCCACGCACTCCCCTCCGGCAACCGGCCCAGGCCGTCCCGCCGATCGCCGTCGAGCGCGTCCAGACCGGCGTGCGGATCGAGAAGCGCCTGCTCAAGGTGCTGAAGGCGCTGGCCGACTACCACGACCTGACGCTCGGCGACCTGCTCGAGGGCATCGTGCTGCACGCCTTCGAGGGCAAGGCCCCGTTCTCGGGGGACTCGCTGAAGCGCATCCAGGACCTGAAGCGCGTCTTCAGGCTCGACCTCGACGCCAGCGCCAGCCACCGGCTCCGTGAGCGACGCGAATGAGCACGCCGCTGGGCGACCGCGAGCTGCTCCGCGGCTTCGAGGCCGGGACGCTCGTCGAGTTCCACCATCGGGACCACGTGCGGGCGGCGTGGCTGTACGTGAGGCGCGAGCCCCTGCTGCGGGCGGTCGAGCGCTTCGCCAGCGACCTGCGCCGGTTCGCGCTCGCCAAGGGCGCGCCGGGCCTCTACCACGAGACGCTGACCTTCGGGTTCCTGTTCCTCGTCCACGAGCGGCTGGGCGCGCCCGGGGAGGACTTCGAGTCGTTCGCGGCCCGCAACCCCGACCTGCTGACGTGGGAGCCCTCGGCGCTGGACCGCTATTACCATCGCGAGACGCTCGCCTCCGAGCGCGCCCGGCGGAGCTTCGTGATGCCGGACCGGCTCTCGCCGTGAGCCGGCTCCACGCCGGCTGGCTCCCCTGGAGAAGCGGATGAACCTCCACGAAGCCGCCCGCGCCGGTCTTCGCTCGCTGCCGCGACCCGTCGCTGCGGCGCTGCGGAACGCGCGACATCCTCTTGCGTGGCAGGGACGGAGGAAGCGTCGGGCCGCGCTGGTGCCGTTCCTGTCGACCGTGAGCGCCTACTGCGGGGGCATTCGAGGGAAGCGCGTTCTCGAGGTCGGCAGCGACGGCGAAGGGCTCCTCATCCAGGAGATCGAGTCGCGCTTCGGGTCCACCGAGGTCATCGGCGTGAATCCGGCGTTCCCGCCGGCGTCGTTCACGGCGACGTGCAGGCTCGAAGGCGTCGACGTGAGGCGGGCTCCCTACCCGGACGACTCGTTCGATCTCATCGTCTCGTCCTCGGCCTTCGAGCACATCCAGGAGTTCGATCGGGCCCTTCTGGAGATGCACCGCATCCTGAGGCCGAGCGGACACTTGTACTCGCAATTCGGCCCGATCTGGTCGACGAGCTACGGTCATCATCTTTGGGTGAGCCACGAAGGACGGTTGTTCAACTACTGGAACACGATCCTCCCGCCGTACTGCCATCTCCTCATGACACCCGACTCCGTGGCGGAGCATTGCCGGAGGACGCTGGATCCCGGAACCGCCGACGTCATCTCCAACTACGTCTTCTCTTCGCCGGAGCAGAACCGGCTCTTCTACGCCGACTACGTGGCCTCCTTTCGGGGGAGTCCTTTCGAGATCTGCTTCCTGAAGGGATACGACCACCCGGAGCTGGCTGCGCTGCATCTCACGGATGGCATGGACGCTCTCCTCGATCGGCTGCATCAGCGTTACCCCGGCGCGGGAGACTTCCTCTACGACGGGATCACCGTCTCGTTGCGGAAGCGCGCGTGATGGCCTGCGGCGTGCGCGTTCATGAGTGACTTCCCTCCTCCCGCGGGGCGGAAGAGCCCCGGCCGGCTGCTGTACCTCTCCCGCGCCGACGTCGAGGCGGCGGGTGTCCCGATGGAGGAGATCCTCGACGTCCTGGAGGTGGCGTTCCGCGAGCACGGGCTGGGACGCGTCGAGATGCCGCCGAAGCCCGGCGTCCACAGCCGTCACGACGCGTTCCTGCACGCCATGCCGGCGTTCATACCGGCTCTCGACTCGGTCGGCGTCAAGTGGGTCGGCGGGTATCCGGGCAACGAGGCGCGTGGGCTGCCTTACGTCAGCGGGCTCCTGATCCTCAACGATCCCGACACCGGCCTGCCCCTGGCGGTCATGGACTGCACCTGGATCACCGCGAAGCGCACCGGCGCCGCGACCGCGCTGTCGGCGCGCCACCTCGCGCGGCCCGACTCGGAGACCGTGGGCGTCCTGGGCTGCGGCGTCCAGGGCCGCGCCAACGTCGAGGCGTTGAAGCTGGTGCTGCCGTTGAAGCGGGTGGTCGCCTACGACCACCAGCCGGACAACGCGCATCGTTACGCGGACGAGGTGCGCGGGTGGGGGCTCGAGGTGGTGGTCGCCGAGGGGCCCCAGGAGGCGGTCGTGGGGTGCGACGTGGTCGTCACCGCCGGGCCGATCCTGCGCACCCCGCACGCGACGATCCAGGCCGGATGGCTCGAGACGGGGGCCTTCGCCTCCCTGGTGGACTTCGATTCGTACTGGGACCCGGCGGCGCTGGCCGAGGCCGACAAGTTCTGCACCGACGACCTGGCGCAGCTCGAGCACTACCGGCGAGCGGGCTACTTCCAGGGCATCCCTCCGGTGCACGCGAGCCTTGGTGAGCTGGTTACCGGCCGCAAGCCGGGCCGGGAGTCGCCAGCCGAGCGCACGATCGCGTGCAACCTCGGGGTAGCGCTGGACGACATGGCCACGGCGCCGCTGGTCTACCGCCGCGCGTCCGAGCGGGGCTTGGGAACGGTGCTGCCGCTCTGAGGGATCGGGGAAGAGAGCTGCGGCGTGTCGGCGGACCGTCTCAGCGAAGGCCAGGGAACAGCTCTTCCGGCTCCACCTTGCGGGAGAGGCCCGAGAGCAGCGGCTTCATCAGGTCCCGCCGCTCGTAGTCGACGCCCAGCCGCGAGAGGCGGCGCTCGAGCTTGTCGGCGGCGGTGCGGTTGACGGCGACGAGGGCGGCCTCCGGGGCTTCCCGGACCCGCTCGGGGTGATCGGGGAAGTACTCGGTGGTCGTCGGTCCCAGGCCGGACGCGCAGACGATCCGGCCCGCGGAGGCGAAGTTCACCTTGGAGGCGAGGAAGAAGTCCGTGTAGCAGTGCCGCACGCCGAACCTGCGGAGGTCCTCGACGAAGCCCCGCCATTGCGCGTCCGACCGGAAGGCGGCCGGCGCCTGGGCCAGCGAGCCGAGGACGCCGAAAGCGACCAGGAGCGCGAGCACGACGCGGCGACGGCGAGCGAGCCCGCGCGACAGCAACACCGCGACCGGCGCCATGAGAAAGAGCAGGTAGCGGGGGTTGCCGGGGATGTAGGGAAGAGCGAGGAGCGCCACGACCACGTTCGTGGCCGCGAGCGCCAGCAGCAGCCGATGGGCGACCGCATCGGGCCGCCTCGCCGCTCGGAGCGACGAGACGACGGCTGTCGCCGCGATCGCCACCGCAACCCAGGAGGCCCCCAGCAGGATCGGGTCCAGGAAACCGGGATTGCCGGGGTCGTAGCCGAACAGGACCGGCACCTGGTCCAGCAGCATCCCGGCCGCGCGCTCCGGCAGCCCCGGCCCGCGGTCCAGCGTGCCCACGGGCTGGCCCCCCGGCACGACGTAGCGCAGCGACGCCCACGCGTTCGCCACGTTCCAGAGCAGGCCCGGGACGTACCCGGCGAAAAAGCCGGCGGCAACGCGAGGCAGGGCGAGAAGGCCGCGACGCCGGCCGATGGCGGCGAGCCCCAGTCCAACCGCGGCGGCGTGGATGACCGCGAGTACGTGCGACCAGCAGGCGAGGCCGAGCAACACGCCGGCGACGGCCGTCGAGCGGGTCCCGGCTTCGCCGGAGAGCCAGCGCGCGGCCAGGAGCAGGGCCCACGTCCCGAGGGCCAGCACCTCGACGTAGTTCCCATCGTTGCTCAGGCTGTACCGGGTCACGAAAGCGGGCGCGAACGCGAGGAACAGCCCTGCACCCAGGACGGTGGGAGCCTCCGGACGTCCCTCCTGGCGGGCCACCATCTCGGCCAGCCGGCACGCCGCCACCACGAACGCGACGTAGAAGAGCACGGAGGCGAGCGCGAACGCCCGAGGGTGGTCGACGGCGAGCGAGAGCAGCGCCGCCAGGTGCGACTTGAGGCTGCCGCTGTACGGCACGCTCGGCACGAAGACGTAGCGGGCCAGCCCTTCGCGCAGCCGGACCGCGACCAGGCCCGACAGCGCGCCGTCGGCAGTGAGGTAACCGAGCGAGCCGTGCCAGGCCAGCGGAAGACGGAAGACGAAGGCCATTGCGCCGGCGAGGAGAGTCGCGCCGCCCGCGGAAAGGACCTCTCGCGGGAGGCGGTTGGGCGAATCGCCGGCCGTTCGGCCGAGGGAGCGTGGCCGATCCGGCCGTAGCCACAACGCGAGCAGGACGACCGTCCCCACGGCGATCGCGGGTGCCAGGGCGCGGAGCCATTCGCTCCGCCAGGGCGCGGCCACGTCGAACCAGGCGAGGCACAGGAGGACCCACGCGGCCGCCGCACCGAACCCGACCCAGGCGCGAGAGCCGCGCCTCCCCTCGAAAGGACTGCGCTCCGCGCCGGTTCCGGAGACGGCCGCCATCAGGCGACCGCGGCCCCGGCTCGATCAGGACCGAGTCGGGCTGGGCAGGGAGGCTGCGCCCTCATCCCACCGGCGGTCAACCGGGCCTGCGCGCCACGAACACGAGGTCGAGCGAATAGCGCGGAGCCAGCGCGCCCGCGGCCAGGAGCAGGCGCATCAGGGGCACCGCCCAGCGCCGGTTCCAGCGGCGCTGGAGCCGGTCGAGCTTGGGCATGGGCGAGAGCCAGTTGAGCAGCAGCTCCAGGTGCACCCCGGTGGACTCGAGGACCTCGAAGCCGGCGGCCTCCAGGAGGCGGCCGGCCTCGTCGTAGGACAGCTCGCTCAGGTGGTCGGGGCTGTAGGGGCGCTCGGAGCGGTCCACCAGGTTGGCCAGACGCAGGCGGTTCGGTGTCGTGAGGATGAGCGCCCCCCCCGGCCGGAGCACGCGGCGGAACTCCTCCAGGCCCAAACGAGGGTCCACCAGATGCTCCACCAGCTCGCCGGCGAAGAGGGCGTCGAAGGACCCCGCTCGGAACGGCAGCGGGTACGCCTCCCCCCCGACCCACCAGACCGAACCGTGCTCCGCACGACGGCCGGCCAGGAGGTCGTGGTCCACGTCGCAGGCGACGATCTGGAACGGCCAGTCGGGGCGGATCTCCGTGAACAGGCTCCGCCCGCAGCCGGCGTCGAGGACGCGCCCTCGCGCCGGGACGTGCCGGTGGAACAACCCCTCCAGCCGCCGCAGCATCGCCGCGTGCAGCTCGAACAGGAACGGCTCCGCCGGCGTGTAGCCGTGGGTGGAATGGACCCGGCGATAGTACGACCGCAGGACCTCCCGATCGGCGACCTTCCCCGCCACGAACCGGTTCTCGATCACGCGGCCTGCCGGTGAGCGCAGGACGAGCTGGATCCCGATCACGGGGTCGAACACGTAGGCGGGGTTGGACCACGAATCCATCGCCGGCTCGCGGCCGGCGGGCGTCTCCTTCCAGAGCGACCCGGGCCCTATGGTGGTCAGGTCGATGCCGAACTCGGTCTCGGCCGGACCCTCGGGAAGCGCGAAGCGCCACCAGCCGACGTGCGTTTCGGGATGGCGTTCCCGCAGGTGCGAGTAGAGATCCAGCGTGAACACGTGGAGCTGCGACCGGCGCACGTCGCTGCGCAGGCGAACGGTCGCCCGCCTGGTGGTGAGATCCACGGTGGGAGTGAGGGGCACGATTCGGGGCACGGCGCAGGATAGCAGACCGGCGTTGACACCAAATCCGATCGCGTGACAGACTCGCCGCTTCGACGATGAAGGTCCTGGTGGTGGGGAACGGCGGCCGGGAGCACGCCCTGGCGTGGAAGATCCGGCAGAGTCCGCTGGCGGAGGAAGTCTACTGCGCTCCCGGCAACGCCGGGGCAACCGCGGTGGCGGACTGCGTGCCGATCGACGTCTCCAACATCGTCGAGATCGCGGACTTCGCCCAGACCATCAAGGCCGACCTGACCGTCGTCGGTCCGGAGCTGCCGATGGTGCTGGGTCTGGGCGACGAGTTCCAGCTGCGGGGCCTGCCCATCGTCTGCCCGACCCGAGCCGCCGCCGAGCTGGAAGGCTCCAAAGCCTTCGCCCGCGAGTTCATGAGCCGGCACCAGATCCCGTCGCCCCGCCACGAGATCTGCGACTCGGCCGAGCGCGCCCACGCCTTCGTGGACGAAGCCCCCTTCGGCTTCCCCGTCGTGGTGAAGGCCGACGGGCTCGCCTCCGGCAAGGGGACCGTGGTGGCCCGCGACGACGCCGCCGCCCGCGCCGCGGTCGACCTCATCATGACCGAGCGCAAGTTCGGCACCGCCGGCGCGAAGCTGGTCATCGAGGAGTTCCTGGCCGGGGAAGAGGTTTCGTTCCTGGTCTTCTCCGACGGCGCCAAGGTCGTGCCCATGGTCTCGGTCCAGGACCACAAGCAGCTCCTGGACGACGACCAGGGGCCCAACACCGGGGGCATGGGGACGGTCTCTCCCGCCACGAACCTCTCCATGGACGCCCACAAGCAGATCATGCAGGAGATCGTCCTCCCGACCGTCAAGGGGATGGCGGAGGAGGGCCGCCGCTACCAGGGCATCCTCTACGTCGGCCTGATGATCACCGCGGAGGGCCCGCGAGTCCTCGAGTACAACACGCGCTTCGGGGACCCGGAAGCCCAGGTCATCCTGGCGCGGATGCGTTCGGACCTCGTTCCCGTCCTCCAGGGCGTTGCGGAGGGACAGCTCCCCGAGGCCAAGATCGAGTGGGCGAAGGAGGCGGCGGTCTGCGTGGTCCTCGCCAGCAAGGGATACCCCGACGCGGTCGAGACGGGTCACACGGTCGAGGGGCTCGACGCGGTGGCGGGCGCTCCGGACACGATCGTCTTCCATGCCGCCACGGCGGCTGAAGGAGGACGGATCGTCACCGTCGGCGGCCGGGTCCTGGGCGTCACCGCGCTCGGCTCGAACCTGGAAGCCGCGGTCGAGCGGGCCTACGAGGGTGTGGCCAAGGTGTCCTTCGAAGGGATGCACTACCGTTCAGACGTCGGCCGGAAGGCCCTGGCCCGCCTGCGGGCGCCGCGTTGAGCCGCCGGGTGCCGCGGGCGGCTCCGGTCGCCGTGCTGATGGGCAGCGATTCCGACCTCCCGGTGATGGCGGAGTGCGTGCGGGTCCTGGAGGACTACGGCGTCGGCCACGACACGCGGGTGCTCTCCGCCCACCGCAGTCCCGACGACGCGGCTCGTTTCGCGCGGACGGCCGCCGCTCGGGGCGTGAAGGTGATCGTGGCGGGGGCGGGAGGCGCTGCCCACCTGGCCGGGGTGATGGCCGCCCACACGACCGTCCCCGTCATCGGCGTGCCGCTCGACAGCTCGCCGCTGGGCGGCTTCGACGCGCTGCTGGCCACGGTCCAGATGCCCCCCGGCGTCCCGGTGGCGACCGTGGGCGTGGGCACGATGGGGGCGCGGAACGCCGGCCACCTCGCGGCGACGATCCTGGCCCTGGCGGACGCGGGCCTGGCCGAGAAGCTGCGGCGCCGGCGCGAGCGGATGGTCCAGGAGGTCCGGGCACGCTCGAAGGCCCTGCCCCGCCGCCTCCGCGAGGTCCTCGAGAGGAAGTAGCTGCCCGCGGGGACGAGCCGGCTCGCCGCGGTCGCCGCCCGGGGGCCCTGGCTCGTGGCGCTCGCCAGCCTCGGCCTGAACCTGGCGGGAGCCACCTGGGGGCTCCCAGCCCGCTGGCACCCCGACGAGAAAGCGGACGTCTCGGCGCGGATGGCGGCGACGGGGGACCTTTCCCCCGATTCCTTCATCAACCCGTCCCTGCCGCTGTACCTGATGCTCCCCGTGGTCGCCGTCCAGTCCCGGGCGGCCGCGGCCGGGCTCCTCGGCGGCCACGCCGCCGATCCCCTGCTGGCCGGCCGCGTCCTCTCCGCCCTCGCGGGGGCGGCCGCGGTCCTGGTCCTCGGCCTCGCCGCCCGGAGCGCATACGCGGGGCTCGGCATCTGGCCGGCGCTGTTCCTGGCCGCGAGCCCGGGGTTCGTCAACCTCTGCCACTTCGCCACACCCGAGCCCTGGCTGCTGCTCGGAGCCGCTGCCACGCTGGCCGCCGCGGTCGGCCACGCCGCCGGACGCGTCCCCGCGTGGGCGCTCGGCCTGGTCCTCGGCCTGGCCGTATCGACGAAGTACACGGCGGCCGCGCTGGCAGCACCCGCCCTGCTGGCGGTCTGGCTCCGCTCGGGGGGAGCGGCGCCGCGCCGGCTCGACCGCGCGGCGTTCGTCCTGGCCGGGCTCGCCGCGCTCGGTCTCGGCGCCGCCCTCGCCGGGCCGTCCGGCCAGGCCCTGGCCGCACGCCTCCACGTCAGGGACGCGCGGCTGCTCCACCCGGAAGGCGCCCTTGCGTTCGTCGCATCGGCCGGCTGGGCGTCGTTGGCCGTCGGGACCGCCCTCGTCCTGGCGGGCGCCGCGGCGGGGCGAGGATGGAAGGGAGTCGACCGCATCGCGCGGCGGGAAACGCTGGTCCTGCTGGCGGCCACCGCCACCGGGTTCTTCGTCGGGACGCCCTACGCCCTCGACCGCCGGGTCGTCTTCCTGAGCGACCTCGCCTTCAACCACCAGACGCGGTTCGAGTACAAGGGCCTGGTGGCCGCGTCGACCTCGTACGGCTCCTACCTGGGGCTGCTGTCGGACGCCGTCACCGGCCCCCTCTTGACCGCCGCCGCAGTGGGCCTCCTCGTCGCCCTCGCCCGCACGCGGCGCGACGCTTCCGCGGCCCTGGTGGCCGCCGCCGCGGTCGCGCCATACCTGCTCGTCGCCTCCGGCGGGCACCAGGCCCTGCGCTTCCTGGCTCCCGCCCTGCCGGGCGTGGCGTGGCTGGCGGCTCTCGGGGTGGGAGCGGTCGCGGATGCGCGCCTGGGCCGCATCGCGGCCCTCCTGGTCGCGAGTCGGGCCGCGCTGGGGGCCCTCCTGGTGACGCGCCTGTTCTTCACGGACTCGCGACTGATCGCGAGGGAGTGGCTCGCTCGGAACGTCCCGCCCGGCGAGACGATCGACCTGATCGCCAACAACCCGGGCTACGCGCCACCCGCTCCGCTGGGTCGCCGTATCCGCATGGTGCCGGTGCTCTCCCGGGAGATGGCACCGCCGGAGAAGTTCGCCGAGGCCGCCTCGCGGTATCGGGACGAGGCCGCCGGCTGGCTGGTCCTCACCGCCTCGTACTACGAGCGCTTCCTGGAGCACCCTGCCCAGGCGCCCGAGCGTGCCGCGTTCTTCAGTGACCTGCTCGAGGGCCGGGGAGGGTTCGAGGTGGTGGCGCGCTTCCGCCAGCGGGGCTGGCGCCGTCCGCCGGCGGAGTTCCTGGACCCCGAGGTCGTCGTCCTGAGGAGGGTCCCGGCCGGCCCGGAAGCGGGCCGCGGCTCACGAGGAGCCCCGGCCGAACGTTGACCTCGATCGAACCCAGGCCCGTCAGGGCCGGCGGTCGATCGTCGTCGTGCATCCCCTTTCGTCGCCGAGGATCGCGGAAACCCGCGGTCGGGCCTCGGCACCGGCACCAGGAGCAAGACGGATGCCAGATCGGAGGGGGATCGGGATCAGCTACGTGCCGACCCGATACCGGAGCACGTCGACGACGCCTTCCGGGTGCGCGCCCGGACGCGGCTCCAGCCCCAGCCCCTCCACGTCGGAGATCCCGGGGAGCAGCAGCAGCTCGATCTGCCTTCCCGGCCGGAGCACGTCGCCCGGATCCACGGTGAGAGCGCGGCGCCCACCGTCGTAGGTCAGCCTGATGCCGTCGAACACACGGTCGCCGGGAAGCTTCGGTCCGGCGTAGCGGAGCAGGATGCGCCCATCGAAGCTGTCCTCGTCCATGTCCTTGCTGAACTGGACGGTGAAGCGACTGTTGGTCGGCACCTCCCTCTCACCGTCCAGGGGCAGTGCGAACACCACGACGGGAGGGACCGGGGGGCGCTCTGGGGGCGGGGGCGGCGCCTGGACATCGGCCGTTGGCGTGGGTGGAGCGGTGAGGTTCACCCGCACGGCCTTGACGTAGGTTACGCCCTTGCGCGTCTCCGGCTGCCCGATCACCTCGATCCACTTCCCGGTGTCCCGTCTGAGCTTCGGGTCGAGCGCCCAGCCGGAGCCCTTGGGTTTCCTGCCGGTGATCCAGACCGCCCAGACGTCGTCCTTGATCACCCAGTCCGCCGAGGCGCGCCGGCTGCCCACCGGCAGGTCGCCGTACAGGTTGTGGCCCCGGAACTTCCCCACCACCCGGACGGTCTGGCCGTCGCGCCTGCCCGGCCTCGACACGAGCTCCTCGAGCGGCACCTGCGAGGCCGAGATGGGCTTGTCGTCATCCACCTCGTCCGGCGGGCCCGTGAACTTCCAGAACTGGATGATGTAGCGGTTCGCGGGGTCTCCGGTGACCTCGCCCCGGGACTCGAAGACGCCCGTGATCTCGAGCTGGGTGCCCACCATCTTGCGCGACTCCGTATCGAAGTCGTACGCGATCTCCGGAGCGGGAGTGATGATGAGACCGGCGGTGAACTCGCGCAGGATGTAGAACTGGCTGCGGCTGCCGACGGGGACCTCGAGGCGTCCCCGGGTGCGGACGGCCCGGCCCTGGTACTGGGTCCCGAAGTTCACGAGGTCTTCGAGGCTCACGTCTACCGGCTCGCCGTAGAGCGCCTCGTAACGGTCCACCCGGCCGCCTCCCAACTGCGCGGCGGCGGGGCGGCCCATGCCCGCGACCAGGAGCACCGCGAGGAGGGCAGACCTTCCCATGTCCCCGAGTATAGAACCGTCCGGGTTTGACGGCATCCGGCGGGCTGGTACCATGCGCCCACCCCGTTTCGAGACAGGATAGAGCCGGCCGGCCCACGCCACGGAGGAAACGCCATGGCCCAAGAGCAGGTCGCCCCCGGAGCCGCAGCGGAGTTCAAGCCCTACGTGCCCGCCTCGGCCGCAGTCCCGGAGTTCACCCTCCGCGCCGTGCTGCTGGGCGCGGCCTTCGGGATCGTGTTCGGCGCGGTCACCGTCTACGTGGGACTGCGCGCCGGGCTGACCGTCTCCGCGTCGATCCCGATCGCCGTGCTCTCGATCAGCCTGCTGCGCGCGCTGGGACGCGCCACCATCCTGGAGAACAACATCGTCCAGACCACGGGCTCCGCGGGCGAGTCCGTGGCGGCCGGCGTGATCTTCACCCTGCCCGCCCTGATCTTCCTGGGCTTTCCCCTCGAGTACTCGAGGATCTTCATCCTGGCCCTGATCGGCGGGTGGCTCGGCGTGCTGTTCATGATCCCGCTGCGGCGCCAGCTCATCGTGAAGGAGCACGGCGTCCTCACCTACCCCGAGGGCACTGCCTGCGCCGACGTGCTGGTCGCGGGGGAGAGGGGCGGGTCGTTCGCCAGCCGGGTCTTCTGGGGGCTCGGGCTCGGCGGCGTGTACACGTTCCTGATGGCGACCGCCTTGGCCTGGCCCTCGCGCCCGCGCTACGAGCCGTCGTGGCTGCCGGGCGCCTCGTTCCGCGCCGAGATCACCTCGGAGTACCTGGGCGTGGGCTACATCATCGGCCCGCGGGTGGCGGGCACGATCTTCGCCGGAGGCGTGTTCTCCTGGCTGGTCATGATGCCGGCCATCATGTTCTTCGGCTCGCTGGCGCCGGAGACCGCCCTCTACCCGAGCACGGTGCCCATCCCCTCGATGACCCCGGACCAGCTCTGGGCCAGCTACATCCGGCCCATGGGCGCGGGCGCGGTGGCGGCGGCGGGCCTCATCACGCTGCTGAAGACGATGCCGACGATCGTCGGCGCGCTGAGCAGCGGGATGAAGGACATCCGCGCACAGCAGGCCGGCCGCGAGGGCGGGTCGCAGCGGACCGAACGGGACATGCCGATGGCCTGGGTCGTGTACGGATCGCTCGGCATCGTCGCGATGATGTGGCTGTTCCTGACCATCAAGCCGGTTCCCGGGGCGCCCACCAGCGCTCTCGAGAACCTGCTGGCGGCTCTCCTGGTGGTGATCTTCGGCTTCCTCTTCGTGACCGTCTCGTCGCGGATCTGCGGCCTCATCGGCACCTCCGCCAACCCGGTGAGCGGGATGACCATCGCCACGCTCATGGCCACCTGCGCGATGTTCCTGGCCATGGGCTGGACCGCCTCGGCCTACGCCGCCCTGGCCTTGATGATCGGAGGGGTCGTCTGCATAGCCGCCGCCAACGCCGGCGCCACCTCGCAGGACCTCAAGACCGGCTTCCTGGTCGGCGCGACCCCGAGGCTGCAGCAGTGGTCGCTGATCGTCGGCGTCATGGTGTCGGTCTTCGTGATCGGGGGGACGCTGATCCTGATGAACCTGGGTCTCTCCGAGTTCCGGCCGACGACCCTCCCGCTCAACCTCGACCGGGTGCGGGCCGAGCAGGCGCTGCCCGGCTCCGCGGTGAAGATCGAGCAGCAGCGGTTCGAGTACCGCGGACAGGACTACGTGCTCGTCAACGCGCTCGGCTCACCCGAGCTGCCGGACGGCAAGTACCTCTACAGCCCCGCCACCGGACAGATCGAGGTCCAGTGGATCCAGGGCATCGGGAGCGACAAGGCGGCGGCTCCGCAGGCCCGCCTGATGGCCACCGTCATCAGCGGGATCCTCAACCAGCGGCTGCCCTGGCGCCTGGTCGCGCTCGGAGTGTTCCTGGTCATAGCGGTGGAGCTGCTGGGGATAAGGTCGCTGTCCTTCGCCGTGGGGTCCTACCTGGGCCTGCACACGACGCTGGCGATCTTCTGCGGCGGGCTCGTCCGCTGGCTGGCCGAGCGCGGGCGCCCTGCCGCCACGCCCGAGGAGAGCGAAGTCAGCCCCGGCTCGCTCTACGCGAGCGGCCTCATCGCCGCCGGAGGCGTGATCGGGCTCCTGGCCATCGTGCTGAACGTGCTCGAGGATCCCGAGCTGGGCATCCGGCTCCTGCAGCCGGGCCTGCTCGCCTTCGGCCCGAAGATCCTGGGCGGCCTGGCGGCGAGCCACCTGTTCGGCGTATTCATGTTCGCCCTCCTCGGCTACTCGCTCTACCACTTCGCGCGCAAGCCGCTGGCGTCCGCGCCAACGGTGACGGCGCCCGAGAAGCCGAGGACGGAGGCCTGAAGAAGAGAGAAACCCCGGAGGGGTTCCCACCCTCCGGGGCCGGTAGGCTGCTTGGATTCGCCTGGGGCGTCAGGCCTGGGGGGCCTCCTGCCGGCCCCGGGACCGATCCGGTGCTCCGGTCGGAGGCATCCAGTCGAGAGGAGCCTGATCGACTACGCTTGGCTGCGACCTAGGCGTCAGCCACCTCGCGTGGGTATCGGCAACTGTCCACTGGACCACCTCCTTTCTCGCGTGAACCGAGTGTACGAACGCCTGAACGAGGGTGTCAAGGGCAAAGTACCATTCCTCGGGCCTGCATCGCCGGAGACCCCAAGCCCTGGCGTTCCGGCGCGAGCGTGTGATCCTCGCCACTTGACACACTTTTGACCGCATGTTAGGGTGCCGGCTCAACTCGCTCCCTACAAACTCTGCGAGATGAGAGACTTGGGGCGGGGGAGGGTCGGCTGGCCGCCTGTCCGCACGGTGGCGCAAGTACCCCAGATCTGACATCGGTTATGACGCCATGAAGCTCCGGGTTCTCGGCTGCTACGGGGGTAACATCCCGGGCCACGGGATGACCTCGCTCCTGCTGAACGACACGGTCGCGCTCGATGCCGGCTGGGTGTCGGGGGCCCTCTCCCTGAAGGAGCAGGTCAAGGTCAAGGACATCCTGATCTCGCACTCCCACCTCGACCATACTTGCACGTTGCCGTTCCTGATCGACAACAACTTCAGCGCGCCCGGTTTCTCGCTCCGCATCTACGCGATCCCGGAAGTGATCGCGTCGATGAAGAACCACCTCTTCAACAACCACACCTGGCCGGACTTCACCTGCCTCCCCAACGACCTCACGCCGGTCCTCAAGCTGGTGGAGATCACCCCGGAGGAGCCGTTCGTGATCAACGGTCTCACCATCCGGGCGATCCACGTCTCCCACATCGTGCCCACCACCGGCTTCATCGTGGAGGACCGGCAGGGGGCGATCGCCTTCTCGAGCGACACCGGGCCGACCGAGCGCTTCTGGGAGGTCGTCAACACGGTGAGGCGCCTGAGGGCGGTGATCACGGAGACGTCGTTTCCGAACGAGTACCAGGACCTCGCCACGGTTTCAGGACACCTCACCCCTGCCACCCTGGCCCGCGAGCTGGAGAAGCTGAAGAAGGACGTTCCGGTCTTCCTCTACGGCGGCAAGCCCAAGCACCTGGACTCCATCCGCCGCCAGGTGAAGGCGCTCAAGCGAAAACGTATGACCCTGCTCGTGCAGGGAAGGACCTACCGCTTCTAGGAACCTAGCGCCGCCGGTCTGAGGATTTGTCTCTCAGATTTCACTGTGGTAGCGATCAGCAGTCAGCGATCAGCTTTCAGCGGTCAGCGGTTCCGTGTACGCGTTGCTCCTTGCCGCCGGT
>Ga0268386_10000020_pt1 | contig 73795 bp, 54 predicted proteins | sample RVTome_15_FD_200260 | JGI IMG/M metagenome (GOLD analysis project Ga0268386, IMG submission 200260) | Soil microbial communities from uranium-contaminated site in the Upper Colorado River Basin, Wyoming, United States - RVT150D86... ... | reverse complement strand
AACGAGCCCACGCCCGGGATCACGATCCTCTCGGCCTTCTCCACGTCGCGCGGGTCCGCGGACGCCACCGCCCGCCCCCCGGCCCGCTGCAGCCCGCGCAGGATGGAGCGCAGGTTTCCCAGGCCGGTGTCGACGACGACGATCATCTGGGGCCGCCTCTCCCGCGCAACCAGGGCCGCTCGCCGCCGCCCGGCACGCAAGGGTCGCTCAGCGAGGCGGGACGCGCAAGCGCCCGGCTCCGGCTCCTTCGGATCCGGACCCGTCCGCGAGCGCCGTCGGGGTCGATCGACTCCTGTCCGGGACGGCTCCTCGGGCGATCGGCCGTTCGGCTATCATGAGGCCTCTTTTCGGGGGAGGCCGACTCATCCGCAAGCCCGTGCGAGAGGGTACGCCGCCCGGAAAACCCGGCCGCCCGGGCCGATCGACGCGCGCCTGGCGTCCGACGCTCCTCGTCTACGCCGGGTTCGTGACGATGGCGTGCCTCCTGCTCCACTTCACGCCCCTGCGCTTCGTGGACTACGAGGAGGCGGACTACGGGGAGCTGCCGATCGCGCTGGTCGACGGGCTGGTCGGGGCCGACAACGTCACCCAGTTCCAGACCTTCTCCCGCGAGGGATCGATGCTGGTGTGGGCCGTTCCGACCGCCCTGGTGTTCGGCTGGCTCGGGCCCAGCCTGTTCTCCCTCAAGCTGGCGGCCATCCTAGCGAGCGGCCTCTGGGCCGTCGCCTGGTTCTGGGTGGCGAGGCTTTCGTTTCCCCGCGCGCCGGCGGCGCTGGTCGCGGCCGCCTTCGCGATGCCGCTGCCGCTGATCCAGATCGCGAGCGTCTCGGCCACCTCGCTGATGACCCATCTGGGTTCCTCGTTGTGGCACGGCCTGAGCCTGCTCGCGCTGTGCCTGGGGCTGACGAGCCGGGGGCCAGCCGCGGGGCGCTCGGCCATGGCGGCGTCGGGCCTGGCCTGCGGCCTCGGGCTCTACTGCGGATACTCGCTGGCGCCGCTCGTCCCCGGGCTGGTGTGGATGGTCGTGCGCTCCCGCCGCCGCGACCTCCAGGCGAGCTGGCTGGCGGGGCTGGTCCCTGGGTTGGCGCTCTTCCTGATCTTCTTGACGCCTCAGCCCTTGTCCGACCTGGAGCGCGAGCCGGCGCCCGGCTACAGCCTGGACCTCGTCGGCAGGCTCCTGCTCTATGGCGGCGGGATCTATGTCGGGATGGACGCGGGCTCCGCCCAGCCCGCCTACTCGAGGCTGGGCGTGCTGTACCCCCTCCTGCTCGCGGCGGTCTTGTGGGCCGGCGCGTCCCGGCGCGCGAGCCCGGAGCCGGCCGGCGGAGCGGCCCCGCTCTCCAGGCGAGTGGTCCAGGGCCTGGCGCTCTCGAGCGGAGGGCTCCTCGCCGTCCTGTGGGTCACGCGCTTCGAGCTGGCCGTCACGGCCTTCGACGGCCTGCGGTACCTGGTCCCCCTGGCCGCTCCGCTGACCGTCCTCCTCGCCGGGGCGGCGAGCCGTCTCCCCGCGGCCGCCGCCGCGGTGGCGCTGGGCGCCTTCGTCATGGCCAACCTGGGAGCGTACGTCTCGCTGCTCCACCCCCTGCGGCCCGCGAGGTTCCTGCATCTCGTCCGCGGGTATCGCGGCACGTTCTTCCTGCACGTGCGCTTCGCCCAGCCGCTGCTGGATCTCCCCCTGCCGGCGGCGCGCCGGACGCACTACGCGATCTGGATGGGCACGGCAGACGCCCTTCGGGGCGACCACGACCTGCCCCGGACGGCGAGCCCCGCCCGCTTCGCCGAGCCGCGGGTCATGGCCGAGTACTGGCGGGGAGTGGGGCTGGCCCAGACGACCCGGCCGGCCTGCGTTGGACGCGGAGCGTGCATCCCCGAGGGGACGCCACCCGAGCTGGTCCGCTACGTCTGGCAGGGTGTGGGGTTCGCGTCCCGCACTCGCAACGCGCTGGACCCGAGCCTGGTGCCGGCCGAGCGGCGTGACGACTACGCCTGGGGTGCCGGACGCGCGAGCGTCTACTCCTGGAGCTCGCGCCCCCGGGGCGGCGGCCGGGCGTTCGCGGCGGGCGCCGCTGCCGGGTGGACCCGGGATCTCGCGCTGCCCGGCCGGGGAGCGCGGCTGCTCGAGCGCGTCAAGGCGCGCGCACTGCGACTGTACGCCGTCCCTCTCCTGCGTCACCACTATCGGATCTGAGGCTCCTGGCGTCCACGCCCGATCCCCGCGCGCAGCCGGACCCGGCCGCCGACCCCGCGGCGCACGGCGCCAGGCTGCGCTCCGGGGCCGCACGGCACCGCCGGGCGCTCGAGCTGGCCGGGCTCGTCCTGGTGGCGGCCGCAGGGTTCTGGTGGCGGCTCGAGACCGCGGTCGAGCAGCCTCGAATCTTCGACGAGGACACCTCGATCGGGATCGCAGAGCGGGTGTTCCGCCCCGGCGAGGCCTGGCCGCGCCACGGTGGCGACCATCCGGTGCTCGGGATCTACCTGCTCAGCCTGAGCGGCTGGATGTTCGGCCGGGACGAGCTCGGGTACCGCCTGCTGAACGTCCTGGCCGGAAGCCTCACGGTGCCGTTGCTGGCGCTGGCGGTCGCCCGCTGCGCGTCCCGAGGCGAGGGGCTGGCGGCGGGGGTGCTGCTGGCGGTGAACCCGTTCCACGTGGGCCTGTCCGCGCTAGCGATCGAGATCCCGTTCCAGGTCCTGTTCGTGACGCTCGCGCTGAGCCAGGCTTCGCGCCTGCCCGAGGGGGGACGCGGGGCGCTGTTCGGATGTGCGGCCGCCCTGGGCCTCGGCTTCATGTGCAACGAGAGCACGGCGCTCGTCCTGGTCGGCTGGCTGGTCGTCGCCGTGCGGCAGCGCCACCGGCTGGCGGGGCTACGGCGGCGCGACCTGGTGGCGGCCGCACTCCTCGGCGTGCTCGTCGTCGCCCAGGACCTGCACTACAACCTGACCGCCACCCGCTCGGACTTCTACTACGTCAACTACCTCGATCACTGGGCCCGCATCGGCCAGCCTTCCTTCGGCCTGCAGGGGGTCGGCTTCTTCCTGCGAGACCTCTTCGCGGCCTTCCCGGGGCGTATCCCGGCGCAGATCTGGCAGGACCGCCGCGATGAGTACACCGGTCAGGGTGTCGTCCTCGGGCTGCTGCTGCTGTGCGGATGGCTCCACTCGTTCCGCCGCCCGGGGGACCCGAGCGGTGGCCTGTGGAGCTGGCCGATCCACGTGTTCCTCCTGGTCACGACCTTCGGCGGCCAGGCGAGGCCGAGCGAGATGCTCGATCCGGCGGTATGGACGTGGCCCGTTCCCGTGGTGGGGCTGGCCTCGGCGACGGCCGCGCGGCTGGTGTTCCGGCAGCGCCTGCCATGGCTGATCCTGATCGTCGTCGTCGGACTGGTCCGGCTCTCCCTCCCATGAGTACGCGCACCGGCCGGTCGCCCGACCGCTCGTTGACAGCGCCGCGGCCCGAGCGATACGGTCCCTCCCGCCGCGCGTGGCGCCCGGAGCGCCGGTCGACGCGCGCCGCGTCCGGCCAGCGAGGCGGAACGATGCGGGTGCGATGAACCCCGACGTGGCGGCGGCCGTCGGACAGCTCGCCCGAACGGGCGTCCTGGGCCCGGGGGAAGCGGCCAGTCTCGGCCGCGTGGCGCGCGGCGAGCTGGTCAGCGTCCGCCCGGAGCTGCGCGTCCTCCTGTACCTCGGGGTCCTCGCGATCACGACCGGCGCGGGAGTCCTGGTGGCGGAGAACCTGGACCGGATCGGCCCCGTGGCGATCGCCGCGGGGCTGTGGTCCGCCGCCGGCCTCTCCCTCCTCTGGGCCGTGCGGCACGCGCCGCCCTTCTCCTGGGGCGCCTCGGCCTCCACGCACCTGGCGTTCGATTACGCGCTGCTCCTGGGCGTGCTGCTGACCGGCTCCGCCCTGGCGTACACGGAGGTCACGTTCGCACCGCTCGGGAGCGCCTGGGGCCTGCACCTCCTGGCGATGAGCGCCTTCGCGGCGGCCGTGGCCGTCCGCGGCGACTCCCGGGTCGTGTTCTCGATCGCACTCACCTCGCTCGCCGCTTGGCGCGGCGTGTCTGCCTCCTCGCTGGAAGGAGCGTTCGGGCGCGGGAGCGACGAAGCAGCCGTCATCCGCGCCAACGCCCTCGTTGTCGGGCTGGTCTTCCTCGCGCTCGGTGCGGCGATGGTCCGCTCGCGCCGCAAGCCCCACTTCGAGGCCACCGCGACCTACCTGGGCTGGCTGCTGATCCTCGGCGCGCTCCTGTCCGGCGTCTTCGGCGGCGCCTCGGCGACCGCGTACCGGCTGGCCGGCGTGGTGGTCGGAGCCGGGCTCGCCGTCGTGGCGTTCCGGGGCGGGCGCTTCCCGCTGTTCGGGTTGGGCTTGGTCGCCGCGTACCTGTCGCTGAGCGTCCTGGTCGTGGCGGAGGTCGAGGACGCGCTCTTCGGCTTCCTGTGGTTCTCCGTCACCGGCATCGCGGTCCTCGTCGGCCTGCTGGTCGCCCACCACGCGATCCGCCGGCGGACGGCGGGGGTGGCGGCGTGAGGGCGGATGCGGTCGCGGCCGATCGCCGCTTCGAGGTGCGAGAGGCCGCGGGCGCGTGGGAGCGGGCCGGCGTCATCGACGGCGCCCGCCGGGAGGCGATCGAAGCCGCCTATCCCGACGATCGCTCGCGGCTCGGCCCGGTGTTCCGGGTGCTGGTGTTCGGGTTCACCCTGGTGGCGGTGACCGCGGCGCTCGGGCTCGTGACGCTGTTCCTGCCGGGGGCCGAGCGAGGGTGGGCGGTACTGCTCGTCGTCTTCGGGCTGGGCCTCACCGCGCTGACCGAGGTCCAGGTCGGCCCCCTGCGCCGTGCCCAGGGGGGCACGGAGTCGGCGACCGCGTTCCTGGCCGTCGTGCACCTGTTCGCGGGCCTTCTCTGGCTCGTCGCCGAGTCTGCGCGTCCGGGGTGGCGCGGCGCGCTGACGCTCGCGCTGGCCCTGGGGGCGGTGGTGCTGGGAGCGGCGGCCTACCGCTGGGGGTACCTGCTGTTCGCCGCGGCCGCGGCTGCCTGCGTCTTCATGCTGATGGCGCAGGCGCCGCTCGGACGCCTGCTCTGGATCGTGGTGCCGCTCGTGGCCGCGCCCGTGTTCGTCAAGGCGGGCGACCTGCGCCGGCTGGCCCCGGCCCACCGTCGCTGCAGCCAGGCGGTCGCGGCGGTCGCCCTGGCGTTCCTGTACGCCGCGGTGCATCTCGGTTCCTGGGACGCGGGCCTGGTAGAGGAGCTCGGGAATCGACGTGCTTCGGCCATGCCCGTGGCGCGGACGCTGTCGGCGGCCGCGACCGCACTGGTCCCGCTCATGGTGGTGGCGTGGGGGACGTCCACCCGCCGGCGCCTGCTCATCGATCTCGGGTTGGCCGGCATCCTGGCATCGATCGTGACCCTGCGCTTCTACGTACACCTCGCCCCGCTCTGGATCGCTCTGGTTTCCGGGGGCGCGGGAGCGATCGTCGTTGCGCTCGCGGTGCGGCGCCATCTGGACTCAGGGCCCGGTGGGGAGCGCCACGGCTTGGCCGCCCGGCCGCTGTTCGACGACCCCGACCGGCGCAGCACCCTGGAGATGGCGGCCGGCATGGCGGCGTTCAGCCCCGCGGCGCGTCCGCTGGAACGGCCGGGCTTCGAGGCTGGCGGAGGGCGGTTTGGAGGCGGAGGCGCGAGCGGCTCCTACTGACGCCGTCGCCCGTCCACACGCTGGAGTCCGGGGGGGGCTTGCCGAGCAGCGACGCGAGCATGGCGGCGATCCCGCCGACGTCCTCCTTGCTGCTGGCGGCGCCCTGACGTCCTTCGATCCCCTTGAAGCCAAAACGGATGCTCGCCCCGGGGGGCGTTGCGGTATATCCTGGGGGACCCCGGGCGTGCGATCGGCGCCGGTCGCGCGGAGGTGCAGGCGGCCTGGGATCCATGGTTGACGAAGCCGACGGCAATGCGGCGCACCTCGTCGAGTTGAACGGAAGGATGTCGTCCCCCCCTCCCCTGACGGCCGGGCCGATCATGGCCGGCACCCGCTTCGGCGTGTTCGAGGTCATCGAGCGGCTCGGCGTGGGAGGGATGGGCGAGGTGTACCGCGCCCGGGACACGCGGCTCGAGCGCGACGTCGCCCTCAAGCTCCTCCCCGGCGACGTGCTGGACGAGCGGCTGGCCCGCTTCGAGCGCGAGGCCCGCGTGGTGGCGTCCCTCAACCATCCGAACATCGCGGCTCTTTACGGCGTCGAGGACTCGGGCGACGTTCCGCTGCTGGTCCTGGAGCTGGTCACGGGCGAGACCCTCGCCGAGCGCCTCGCCTCGGGCCCGCTTCCGCTCGGCGTGGCGCTGGCCGTCTGCCGGCAGATCGCCCAGGGGCTCGAGGCGGCCCACGAGCGCGGGGTGGTGCACCGCGACCTCAAGCCCTCCAACGTCAAGCTCTCCCCCGAAGGCAAGGTGAAGATCCTCGACTTCGGCCTGGCCAAGGTTCTCGCCGACGAGGGGCGGGCGCGGCCGCTGTCGCACTCGACCCTGAGCTACGGCGACAGCCTCATGGGGCTGATGCTCGGAACGCCCTCCTACATGAGCCCGGAGCAGGTGCGTGGGCAGCCCGGCGACCGGCAGATGGACGTGTGGGCCTTCGGCTGCGTCCTGTATGAGACCCTGACGGGGCGCAAGGCGTTCGAGGGCCCGACCGTCTCCGACGCCATCGCGGGCGTCCTGGGACAGGACCCCGACTGGAGCGCCCTCCCCGAGTCCGTCCCGTCCCGGATCCGCGACCTGCTCCGCCGCTGCCTGCGGCGCGACAAGCGCCGCCGCCTCCACGACATCGCCGACGCCCGCATCGAGCTGGAGGAGGTGCTAGAGGAGCACACCGACGGCTCCTCGGGCCGGCGGCGCTCCCCCTGGGGGCGCTGGATCGGCGACCGCACTGTGCGCTGGAGCCGGAGCCGTACCGCGCGTGGGATCGGGAGCGCGATCGCGCTGATCGCGGCGGGAGCCCTCGGCTGGCTCGTGTCGCGTCCCGCCGCGGCCGTCCCGCGGGTGGCCCGGGTCCAGGTCGGGCTCCCGGCGGAGGCGCCGCTCGTCCTCGACCGCCAGCCGTCGTTGGCGCTCTCGCCGGACGGTACGCGGCTGGCCTTCGTGGCGGCCCGCGGGAGCCACGCCCAGATCCTGGTGCGCCGCCTCGACCAGGAGGGGGCGTCGCCCGTTCCCGGCACCGAGGGGGGCAGCAGCCCCTTCTTCTCCCCCGACGGCGAATGGCTGGGCTTCCTGGCCGAGGGGCGCCTCAAGAAGGTGCCGGCGGCGGGAGGGCAGGCGCAGCCTCTGGTGGAGGCCCCGGCCCTCCACGGCGCGAGCTGGGGCGAGGACGGCTCGATCCTGTTCGCGCCCTCCAGCGAGAGCGGGCTCGAGCTGGTTCCGGCGGGAGGCGGCGAGCCGCGCGCGGTGACGGCTCCGGAGTCGCGCACCGGCGAGTCGTCGCACCGCTGGCCGGAGCTGCTGCCGGGGGCGCGGGCGGCGCTGTTCGTGATCCATGGCCCCGGCAGCGAGGAGCCGCGCATCGGCATCGTGGACCTGCGCTCCGGCCAGCGCCGGGTCCTGGTCGAAGGAGGCACGTTCCCCCGCTACCTGCCCACCGGCCACGTCGTCTTCGCCCGGGGCGAGGCCCTGATGGTCGCGGCCTTCGATCTCCGGTCTCTCGAGCTGGAGGGCACTCCGGCGCCGGCCGTGCAGGGGCTCACGGTGAGCCCGATGAGCGGAGCGGCCCACTTCGCCGTGGCCCGGGACGGCACCCTCGCCTACGTTCCGGGTGGCGTCCTGGGAGCGCGCACGCTCCTCTGGGTCGACCGCCAGGGCGCGGCCCATCCCGTCACCGAGGAGCGGCGTGCCTACGTCTCGCCCGACCTGTCGTCGGACGGCCAGCGCGTGGCGGTGGCGATCGAGGGCGATCAGGGTCTCGACATCTGGACGCACGACCTCACCCGCGGCTCCCTGACGCGACTCACTTCCGACACGGGCAACGAGGTCGCCCCGGTGTGGACGGCCGACGGACGTGCGGTCAGCTACGGATCGCCGCTGGAGGGCCCGATGCCGGGCCTGCTCTCGAGGCCCGCCGACGGCAGCGGCGAGGTCCGGCGGCTGTTCGCGGGAGGACGCCGGCACGTTCCCGGGTCGTGGTCCCCCGACGGCCGCTTCCTCGCCTTCACCGACCAGGACCCGACGCCCGGCTCCACCGGCAACGACATCCTCGTCCTCTCCCGCGAGGAGGGGGGGCGCGTGCACCCGTTCCTGAAGACGAAGTTCGACGAGGCGGGCCCGATGTTCTCGCCGGCCGGCCGCTACCTCGCCTTCACCTCGAACGAGACCGGCCGCGACGAGGTCTACGTCCGTCCGTTCCCCGGCCCCGGTGGCAAATGGCAGATCTCCACCGAGGGCGGCAGCGAGCCCCGCTGGTCGCCGTCGGGAGAGGAGCTGTTCTTCCGCAGCGGCGGCAGGATGATGGTGGTTTCGGTATCGACGCTGCCGAGCTTCCGCGCGAGCCGTCCCAGGCTGCTCTTCGAGGGGCCCTACGATCCCGGAGTCCCGGCGCGGCCGAACTACGCTGTCTCCCGGGACGGGCACCGGTTCCTGATGATCCGCAGCGTGCAGCCACCCGCACCCACGCGGCTCAACCTGGTGCTCGGCTGGTTCGCCGAGCTGCCCGCCCGCACACGCTGACCCGCGGGCTCGTGCCTGATCGGGCGGCGGTGGCGGCTCTCCTTGCGCCGGCGGTCTGCCACTGTCTATCGTTGTAGTTTGCCCTCACGGCGGGACGACCCCCGGCCCGAGGGAAGGGGGCCGATCCGCATGGCCGACCGCGGCTTCATCCACGTCCAGGGTGCCCGGGAGAACAACCTCCAGGGAGTGACCGTCCGCGTGCCGATCGGCGCGGTGACCGCGGTGACGGGCGTGGCCGGGGCGGGGAAGTCCTCGCTGGCCTTCGACGTGCTCTACGCGGAGGGCCACCGCCGGTACGCCGAGACCTTCAGCCCCTACGCCCGCCAGTTCCTCGAACGCCTCGACCGGCCCCGGGCGGACCGGATCGAGGGCGTCCTGCCCGCGGTAGCGGTCGACCGCACCGCGCCGGTCCGGACGTCACGCTCGACCGTCGGGACCATGACCTCGGTCGCCGACTACCTGCGCGCGCTGTTCGCCCGGTCGGCGATCCTGCATTGCCGCGGCTGCGGCCGGCCGGTGGCGCGCGACTCGCCGTCCTCGATATTCGACGCGCTGGTGGCCGCGGCCGGCGGGGAGCAGGCCCTGCTCTGCTTCCGCCGGCGCGTGGGCCAGGTCGAGCCCGAGGTGATCCGGGACGCCTTCCGCCGCAGCGGGTTCGGCCGGGTGCTCGAGGACGGCCGCCCCGTGCGCCTCGAGGACGCGAGGCTGAGGCCCGGGGACGGGCACGTGACGGTCGTGCTCGACCGCACCGTCCTGGCGCGAGACCGCCGCCAGCGGATCGTCGACTCCCTCGAGGCCGCGCTGCGCTGGGGCGAAGGGCGCGTCGAGGCGCGGGTCGACGGCCGCACGGATCCCCTGCGCTTCAGCACCGGGCTGCACTGCGCCGCGTGCGACGTCGCCTACGCGGATCCCGCGCCGGCACTGTTCTCGTTCAACAACCCGGTGGGCGCCTGCGCCGCCTGCAAGGGTTTCGGCCGGACCATGGAGATCGACCCCGACCTGGTGGTGCCCGACGGCCGGCTGAGCGTGGCGGAGGGCTGCGTGCGGCCCTTCCAGAGCGCGCACTACGCGGACTGCCAGCAGGACCTCCTGCGGTTCCTGCGCCGCCGGAGGATCGGGGCCGACTTGCCGTGGCGGGCGCTGTCCCCGGAGGCCGTGGCGGCGATCTGGGAGGGGGAGCCGGGCGGCCGCGAGGACTGGCGCCGGCGGTGGTACGGGATCCGGGGCTTCTTCGAGTGGCTGGAGTCGCGCACGTACCGCATGCACGTCCGCGTGCTGCTCTCGCGCTACCGCCGCTACCTCCCGTGTGCGGCCTGCGGCGGCGCGCGCCTGAAGCCGGAGGCGCTGTCGTTCCGGCTCGCCGGCCGGACGCTGCCGGAGATCGAGGGCCTGCCGGTCGGAGAGTCGGAGCGCATCCTTCGCGAGTGGTCGCCGGACGGGAAGGACCCGGCCGCGGAGCTGCTGCTCGGCGAAGTGCGCGGACGGCTCCGCTACCTGGTCGACGTGGGCCTCACCTACCTCACGCTCTCCCGGCAGTCGCGGACGCTCTCCGGGGGCGAGGCGCAGCGGGTCACGCTGGCGACCGCGCTCGGGGGCTCGCTCACGAGCACGCTCTACGTCCTCGACGAGCCTTCGGTCGGCCTCCACCCCCGCGACGTGGGGCGGCTCGCCTCGGTCTTGCGCCGGCTGGCGCAGGCCGGCAACGCGGTCGTGGTGGTCGAGCACGACGCCGCCCTGATCCGGACCGCCGACCACGTCGTCGACCTGGGGCCCGGGCCCGGCCGTGAGGGAGGGCAGGTCGTCTACGCCGGGCCGGTGGCGGGGATCGGCGCCGAGCCCCGGTCGCGCACCGGCGCGTTCCTGGCTGGCCGGCTGCGGCCGCCGTCGCCCGGCCGGGCTCGCCGGCCCGACCCCGAGCGCCGCCTGCGGATCCGAGGCGCCCGCGAGAACAACCTGTGCGGCCTGGCCGTCGACGTCCCCCTCGGGCTGCTCGTCTGCGTGACCGGCGTCAGCGGGTCCGGCAAGTCCACGCTGGTCGACCAGGTCCTCTACCGCAACGTGCGCCGCCGGCTCGGCCTCGCGGAGCCCGAGCCGGGCGCCTGCGACGGCATCGGCGGCGTGGAGCTGGTCACGGGCGTGAGCCTCGTCGACCAGAGCCCCCTCGGCGGCAGCTCGCGAGTCAACGCGGCCACCTACGCGCGGGTGCTCGAGCCGCTGCGGAAGGCGTTCGCGGGGACGGCGCTGGCCCGCGAGCGCGGGCTCGGCCCGGCCGCGTTCTCCTTCAACTCCAAGGCGGGGGCCTGTCCCGCCTGCGCGGGAGCCGGATACGAGAAGGTCGAGCTTCAGTTCCTCCCCGACGCCCTGGTGCGCTGCCCCGCCTGCGACGGCCGGCGCTTCCGCCCCGAGACCCTGGAGGTCCGCTGCCGGGGCTACGACATCGCCTCCCTGCTCGACCTGCCCGCGGCGGAGGTGGGCCGCCTCTTCTCCGACGTCCCGGCGGTGAGGCGTGCGCTGCGGCCCCTCCTGGACATGGGTGTCGGGTACCTCTCGCTCTCGCAACCGGCGTCGACGCTCTCGGGAGGCGAGGCCCAGCGCCTCAAGCTCGCCTGTGAGCTGGCCGAGGCAGGCGACGGCGCCGGCCGGCTGGTCGTTCTCGACGAGCCGACCACCGGTCTTCACGCCGCGGACGTCTCCGTGCTCGTGGGCTCCTTGCAGCGGATGGTCGACCGGGGCCTCTCGGTCGTGGTCGTCGAGCACGACCTCGATGTGGCGAGGGCCGCGGACTGGATCATCGACCTCGGGCCCGAAGGCGGCGACGGAGGCGGCCGGGTCGTCGGCGAGGGGCCCTGGGAGGCGATCGCCCGGCTGGACACGCCGACCGGCCAGGCCCTGCGCGCGAGCCGGTCGGCGCTCGCCTCGAGCGGCCCGCTGGCTCCGTCTTCCGTCGCCGAAGCGAGTCCGGCCTGGTCCGACCGGGACGGATCCGTGACGGGTGGGGAGGAGCCCGATCGCCCCATAAGGATCCTGGGCGCACGCGAGCACAACCTCCAGCACGTGGCCGTGGACGTGCCGCGCGACCGGCTGGTGGCGGTCACCGGCGTGAGCGGGTCCGGAAAGTCGACGCTGGCGTTCGACGTGCTCTTCGCCGAGGGGCAGCGGCGGTTCCTGGACTGCCTCTCGACCTACGTGCGGCAGTTCATTCGGCCACTGGCCCGGCCCGACGTGGACCGCCTCGACGGCGTCCCGCCTACCGTGGCGTTGGAGCAGAAGCTCTCGCACGGCACGCCGATGTCCACGGTGGGGACCGCCTCGGAGGTGTACCACTACCTGCGCCTGCTGTTCGCGCGTGTGGGCGTGCCGCACTGCGTCCGCTGCGGCGAGCCGGGGCGAGTCGGCGATCCGGCCTCCCTGGCCGCGGTCTTGGGGACGGACCGGCCGGACGAACAGGTGACGCTCCTCGCGCCGCTGGTCCGGGGACGGAAGGGCCACCACCGGGAGGTGATCGCGGCCGCGTCCCGGCGGGGCATCGCCCAGGTCCGGATCGACGGCTCCATCCAGGCGACCGCCGCGCCGACCCGGCTGGACCGCTACCAGGTCCACGACGTCGAGGCGGTCGTGGACCGCATCGTCCCGGGGCCGGGCCGCGAGGACGCACTGCGCTCGGCCGTGGTGCGGGCGCTGGAGATCGGCGGTGGTACGCTCGTAGCGGCGTCCCCCGGCCGTCCCGACCAGCTCTACTCGGTGCGACGGGCTTGCCCCCGCTGCGGCGGCGGCCTGGCGATGCCGGACCCGCGCCTGTTCACCTTCAACCAGCGCTTCGGTGCCTGTCCGACCTGCGAGGGCTTCGGGACGGAGGACCCTGACGGCGCGGCTCTTCCCTGCGCGGCCTGTGCCGGCACCCGGCTGCGTCCGGAGGCGCTCGCGGTACGGCTGCGGGGACGCAACATCGGTGAAGTCGCCGCGTTGACGGTCCGTGGCGCGCGGCGCTGGGTGGACGCCCTGGGCGGCCGCGGCAACGGCGGCCTTCCGCCGGAGGTCCTGGAGCGCGTCCTGCCCGAGCTGGCGGGCCGGCTGGAGCTGCTCGACCGCCTGGGTCTCGGCTACCTGGCCCTGGCGCGCGGCGGCGATACGCTGTCCACCGGCGAGGGGCAGCGGATCCGGATCGCGGCCCAGCTCGCGTCCAACCTGAAGGGCGTCTGCTACGTGCTCGACGAGCCCACCGTCGGCCTTCACGCTCGCGATTCGGAGGCGCTCGGCCGCGCGCTGGTGGAGCTGCGCGACCGGGGGAACACCGTGGTGGTGGTCGAGCACGACGACCGGATCATCCGGTCGGCCGACCACGTGATCGATCTCGGTCCCGGGGCGGGCCCGCTGGGCGGCCGGGTGATCGCCACCGGATCCCCGGACGCGATAACGGCGGTGGAGGACTCGGTGACCGGCCGCTGGCTGCGGGAACGGTGCCAGCCGCGGCGTTGGCCTCGCCGGCCCCTCGGTGAGGCACGCCGCATCACCGTGGAGCGTGCGCGCCTGCACAACCTGCAGGACCTGACCGTCGACTTCCCGCTCGGTCGGCTCACCTGCGTCACCGGGGTCAGCGGTTCGGGGAAGTCGACGCTGGTCCGGGACGTCCTCTACCGTGCCCTGAAGGCGCGGCTGGCGCGCCGCCGGCCGCCGCCCGTCCTCGCCGGGGTGCGGGGCGGCGATGGCGTGCTGCGGGCCCTCGAGGTGGACGAGTCGCCGATCGGCCGCACGCCGCGGTCGGTGCCGGCCACCTACGTCGGCGTGATGGACGCCATTCGCGCGCTCTTCGCCGCGACCCCGGACGCGCGGGCGCTCGGCTACCGGCCGTCGCGGTTCTCCTTCAACGTCAGCGGCGGGCGCTGCGAGCGCTGCGAGGGCCAGGGCCGGCTGCGCGTGACCATGTCGCTGCTCCCCGAGGTGTACATCCCCTGCGAGGCGTGTGCCGGACGGCGGTACAACACGGATACGCTGTCGGTGACGTTCAAGGGGCGCTCGGTCGCCGACGTGCTGGCGATGACGGTGGACGAGGCGCGTGAGCTGCTCTCCAGCGTGCCGGCGGTGGCGTGCCCGCTCGACTTCCTGTCCGGCATCGGCCTGGGTTACCTGCAGCTCGGGCAACCTTCACCCACGCTGTCGGGCGGGGAGGCCCAGCGGATCAAGCTGGCCGCCGAGCTGGCGTCGTCCGGCTACGGCGGCGCTCTCTACGTCCTGGACGAGCCGACCACCGGGCTCCACATGGCCGACGTGGCGAAGCTCGTCGACGCGCTGCAGAAGCTGGTGGATCGCGGCGACACAGTCGTGGTCATCGAGCACAACCTGGACGTCGTGGCGGCGGCGGACTGCGTCGTCGACCTGGGCCCGGAAGGCGGCGACGAGGGCGGACGGGTCGTCGCCTGGGGTAAGCCCGAGCAGGTGGCCCGGGTGCGCGGGTCTCGGACGGGGCGGTACTTGCGGGAGGTGCTCGCGCCGGCCGTGGCCCATCGCGGTGGAAGGCCGAGGCCCCAGCCGGCTTCGGTGGCCGCCAAAGACCTCGTCCCGGATCCGGGGTCCTGACGGTAGCAGCCTGGTAGCGTATGCTTGATCCATGGGTGGCCCTTCGTCATCCCCTGACGCTCCTCCGCATGTCGCCACCGAGATGGGCGAACCGGCCTGGCCTGTCGCCCTTCTCTTCCCTCCACAGGGGCAATGGACCGAGGCGGACTACCTGTCCCTGAACACGAACCACCTCGTCGAGTTTTCAGCAGGCGTGGTGGAGGTTCCGGAGATGCCCACCGACCGACACCAGGCCATCGTGGCCTGGCTGTTCTCGCGCCTCCTCGCCTTCGCTTCCGCCAGCCGGCTCGGCACGGTCCGTTTCGCTCCCTTGCCGGTCCGTCTGTGGCCGGGCAAGTTCCGCGAGCCGGACATCGTGTTCATGCGGACGGAGCACGGGGACCGCATCGGCGAGGCGTATTGGGGGGGGGCGGACCTGGTGATGGAGGTCGTTTCGCCCGGCACCCGCCGTGTCGATGCCGTGATCAAGGTGAGAGAGTACGCGGAGGCCGGCCTGCCCGAGTACTGGCTGATCGACCCTGAGCTGGAGACGGTCACGATCCACGTCTTGACCGGGTCCAGCTATGGCGAGCGCGTGGCCTGCCGGCGTGGCGAATCCGCGTCGTCGAAGGCGCTGCCTGGATTCACCGTGACGGTCGACGAGATCCTGGACGCCCCGTGACCCCGTCGGCTCCCGCCGATCCGTAGCGCGGGAGCCGACGGAATGCTTACGGAAAGTCCGGTCCACCTCTCCAACGATAAGAGTGTCGCGGTTAGCCGGTGGAGGCGGACGTTGTTCGCGACCCGGTCGTAGCTCCAGAGGTGGCGCCCGTCCTGGGCCGCCACGCCCACCAGGCCGCGGCCCGTGAGCTGGACGTATTGGCGCACCCCCGCGCCGTTCGACACCACGATCGACGAGTAGGCCGCGCCGTCCCGGCCCCGGGAGCCCGCGGCCGGCACCGATGCGCGCCACACCTCCCGGCCCGTGAGCTTGTCCAGGGCCACGAGGGCGGTGCCGGGAGCGCCCGCCGAAATCGTCCGGCAGGCTGCGGCGCCAGCGCTCGCGCCCGCTGGCGGCGTCGAGGCAGACGAGGTCGCCCTCGGTGCCGAGCGCGTAGACGCGGTCCCCGTCCACGGTCGGCGTGCTGCGGGACCCGCCGTACTGGCCGTTCCAGGCCGGTCCGACCTTGGTGCTCCAGATCGGGCGGCCAGAGGCGCCGTCGAGGGCGATCACGAGCTGGGCCCCGTCGCGGTCGCCCAGCGTGAAGATACGCCCGCCGGCGACGGCCAGGCTGGAGAAGCCGGCTCCCAGCCCGCCGGCCTTCCAGGCGAGCGGAGGACCCGCGCCGCTCCAGCCGTCGAGGAGGCCGGTATCCGGCGAGACGGCGTTACGGTCGGGGCCCGCCACTGCGGCCACTCGGGCGCGACCGCCGCGAGCGCCAACGTCACCCTCGCGCCGGCGAGCGCGGCGGCGAGGGTGGCGGTCAGACGGAGGCTCGCGGGGATCCGGTATCGGCGTCGCCTAGGTGGAACTCCGGCCGCCCCGACGGTCACGCCATTGTGCACCGATGCGGGGACGCCAGCCGGCAAGAACCTGTCAAGTGGCGCAAGTCCGGTCCGTCATTTCCTCGTGGCCATGAACCGGCGAGCGATGGCCAGCTCCGGGCGCTCGGCTCCCTTGACGGTCATGTCGAGGAGCTGCGCGTACAGCTCGGCGGCGCGGTCGCCGCGGCCGGCGCGTTCGGCGGCGCCCGCCGCACCGGCCACGCTGTTGAAGCGCCCCGGGCTCTCGCGCAGCGCGGCCTCGTATTCGGCCAGCGCCTCGGCCGGGCGGTCCAACTCCAGGAGCAGGTCTGCCAGCAGCTCCCGAGGCGGCAAGACCGGCCCCGGCGTCACGGGGTGCTTGCCGGTCTTCTCGTCGAGCTCCGCGGCCGAGCGGAGCAGACGGATCGCCTCCTCGGCCCCACCGTCCGCATGGGCCAACATCCCCGCGGCCGCGAGCCGCATCGACTCGACGTTGCCGGTCCAGTCGTAGGGTCCCGCGACCTCCGACTTCACCAGGCCGGCGTGGATCCGCTGGATCTCGGCGAGCGCCTCGCGGGCGCGGCCGAGCTGCCCGCTCCGGGCGGCTCCGACGGCGCGCGCGAACGACGTGATCGCCGGGATGTGCGGGTACTGCGCCCAGGGCATGGTGGCACCGGGCGGCTCGAGGGCGGCGGCCGCCTTCCAGTCGCGGCGCTCGAGGGCCCAGCGGGCAGGGATCGCCACCAGCGCGTAGCCCGCGGCGAAGTTGGGCTCGTCGAACGTCGTGGCGCGGGCGGTCTCCTCGAGTGCGGCCCGAGCCTTCGCCTCGTCCCCCACCTGGAGGTAGGCGTACTCGAGGTAGTCGAGGGCGTGGAGCGTGTCGAAGGAGGCCTTGCCCGGGTGCGCCCTGGCGACCAGGCGCCGCCCGGCCTCCGCCGAGTCGATGTTCGAGGCGATCGACTCCCGCCACAGTCCCAGGCGGGTGAAGATGTGCGACGGCATGTGCAGGGCGTGCGGCGAGTCCGGCGCGATCTTCGCGTAGGCGCGCGCCGCCGGCAGGGCGTCCTCCGCCAGCTCCGGGTAGTCGAACGAGTGGATCACGTAGTGCGCGATCCCGGGGTGGTCGGGGTGCCGGGGGAGCAGCCGGTTCAGGATCCGCGCGGCTTCCTTCTGCTTGACGAAGGTCGTGTCGCTCGGGGGCGCCGTGGCGAGCAGCGTCAGCGCGTGGAAGATGGCCGCCTCGTCGTCGTCGGGGAAGCGGCGCGCCATGTCGCCCATCGCCTGGTGGAACGCCAGAGCCCGCGCCCTGGGATCGGCGCCCGAGTAATAGGCCCCGATCGCGTCGATGTAGGCCCGCTCGCGTTCGGTCTGCGCCCCCACCTGGCCCGCGTTTTCGGCGGCGGCCCTTCCGGCGGCCAGCTCCTCGGCGTTCGGCGGCGCCCAGATCGGATGGTAGTAGGTCATCGCGATCCCCCAGTGGGAGATCCCGCACCGCGGGTCGTCGCGGACGACCTCCAGGAAGGCCTTGCGCGCCTCTTCGTAGCCGAACGAGTGCAGGAGAGCCATGGCCCGGGTGAACGCGGCCTGGACCTCGGGACGGCAGGAGTTCGGGAACGCCACGGTCCCGAGCTTCTCCGGCGCTCCGTGGTCGTGCCGAGAATGCGACGCGTGGTCGTGCTGGGCCCGCGCGGGGACGGCCAGGAGCGCCGCCGAGGCGGCGAGCACCGCGGGCAGCAAGGTCATCTTCTTCATGTCGATCTCCTCAGTGACGTCAAGGCGCGGCCCGGTCGGCCGGCGACGGGCGGGACGCATGCGCTGGCGCCGGCAGCGACGGCCACTCGAACCAACCTGGGAAGGCGCGCCTCGCGAGCGGGAGATCCCCGGCAGCCCCCTCTCGATCTCGTTGAAGCGCGAGCCGCCAAAGAGCATCTCCCGACGATCAGCAGGGACCAGCGGTCGCCGACGACCTCGAGCGCCCGGGCCACGGGGCAGTACTGCCCGTAAGCCGTCATCCCACCCAATCTCGCACCGCGGCCGCCGGAAGGCCAGTACAAATTCTGGACCGGGACGCCGGGTCCGGAAAACCCCGGCTGCCAGCCGACCGGGGTGGCCCGCCGCCACGACCGCCGGCCGTCTTGGAACCGGCCGTAAGGGTTCGACGTGGCCTTGCTAGAGTAGGCTCGGCAATGGCCCAGGTCACCCTCGAGCTGCACCTCGACATCCCGAAGCGGTGGGCACGACCGCGCCCGTCTCGCGGCACGCGGACCAAGTGGGGCGTTCCGGCGGGCGCTCTCGCGCTCGTCCTGGCGGCCGGTCCGACGCTGGTACCACCTGTCGTGGCGGCCGCCCGGCAGGCCGCCGGGACGCCGGGCTTCGTGGTGACCGGGCTCGAGACGAACGGCGCCGCCGAGCTGCTCGGCACCGACGACCGGACCCCACGGTTCACGTGGAGGATCGAGAGCGAGCGCCGGGACATGATGCAGACGAGCCGCCGTGTGCTGGTGGCGTCCCGGCCGGAGCGGCTCGCCCAGGGGGCGGCCGGACGTGTGGGACTCGGGGACCGTCGAGGGCTCCGAGCCGTGGCTGCGGTACGCCGGTCCTGCCCTGAGGTCGCGGACCCGCTACTACTGGGGGTGCAGGTGAGCGCGACGCCGGGGAGGCTCCGTGTCGTCGCCGCCCGCGTGGCTCGAGACCGCGCTGCTCGACGCCTCGGAATGGGCCCCCGCGGAGGGGATCGCCGGCCCCGAGCGCTCGAGCCTCCTGTCGGCGGCCGAGGGGGAGGCGGACGACGTCGCGATCCGCGCGGCGGGCGAGTTCTGCCGGCCCGTCGGGTGGCTTACCACGGGCTTCGCCGCGGCGCGGGTCGCCAACGACCAGGGCGAGTGCCGCGAGATCCGGCCGGCGCCGCTGCTGCGCAAGGCGTTCCGGGTCGAAGGAGCCGTGGCCCGAGCGCGGCTGTACGCCTCCGGGCTGGCCTACGCCCACCTGACCATGAACGGTGCCCGCGTCGGCGAGAGCGTCCTGGACCCCGCGTTCACCGACTACAGCCGGACCGTGCTCTACGCGACGCACGACGTGACGCCGCTCGTCCGGTCCGGCGAGAACGTCGTGGCCGCCGAGCTGGGCTCCGGGCAGTTCGACAACGCCACCCGGACCTGGGACTGGTGCTGGGACCGGGCGCAATGGCGCTCCACGCCGCGTTTGATCCTGCAACTGCATCTCACGTACGAAGACGGCACCGAATCGACCGTCGTCTCCGACGGCTCCTGGAGGGTCAACGTCGACGGGCCGAGGCGCTACGACAGCTACTACCTCGGCGAGACCTACGACGCCAGGCGCGAGATCCCCGGCTGGGACCGCCCGGCGTTCGACGATTCGGCGTGGTTGCCCGCGCGCGTGGTGACGGCACCTGCGGGTACCTTGCGCGCGCAGGCCCAGGAGCCGATCGCCGTCGTGGCGGAGCGGCCGGTGGCCGCGACCTCGGAGCCCACGCCCGGCGTCTTCGTCCACGACGCCGGCCAGAACCTCACCGGCTGGGCCGTCGTGCGCGTCGAGGCTCCCGCAGGCACCGCGCTGGAGCTGTTCTGGGAGAGCTATAGGCGGCACGGCGACCGCGAGGCGCTCGAGCGCACGTATCCCCTGATGCGGCGCTACCTGGACGGCTGGGTCCCCCGCTGGACCGCGCGGGACGGGGACGGCTTCGCGCACACCCTCACCGCTGGTCTCGGCGACTGGGTGCCGCCGCGTTCGCGCAGACGGCGCAAGTCCTGCCGCTGGCTTTCTCGCTGGTCCCAGAGGCCCGGAGGGCGGCGCTGGCCGCCCGGCTGGCGGAGGACGTCGAGCGCGCCCGCGGCGGCAACGTCTTCGTGGGCGTGATCGGTGCGCGCCATGTCCTGCCGGTCCTGACCGCATCGGGCCACCACGACGTCGCCTGCCTGGCGGCGACGCAGACCGCCGAGCCGAGCTGGGGCTACTGGACCGACGTCGCCGGCTTCACCGCGCTCGGCGAGCACTGGCCGGCCGACACGCGGTCCCGCAACCACCACTTCTTCGGCGCGATCGTGCAGTGGCTGTACGAGAACCTGGCGGGCAGCCGCCCGCTCGACCCCGGTTACCGCACGATCGAGCTGAGGCCCGCCCTCCCGGCGGACGGCGTCCGTTCGGTCTCGGCTTCGTACGAGAGCGTGCGCGGGACGATCGCCAGCCGCTGGCGCCGGCGGGAGACCGGGCTCGAATGGGACGTCGAGGTGCCGGCCAACGCCACGGCGCGCGTGTACGTGCCGGCGTCGGGGCCCGAATCGGTCCGGGAGGGCCCGCCGGGGAGCGAGGTCCCGGCCGGTCGCGCCGAGGCCGTCCGCCTGATCGGGCACGAGGACGGGCGCGAGATCTACGAGGTCGGCTCCGGCCGTTACCGGTTCCTGGTGCGCCCCTGAGCGACCGTCACAGGGCCAGCTCCCAGGTCTCGGCCACCAGGTCCTGGCTGAAGCTGCGGTGCGCCTCCTCGTGGACCAGGCGGAAGCCCGCCCCCTGGTAGATCGCCCGCGCTGCCTTCAGGGGCTTCTGGGTCCAGAGCGTGATCTTGCGGTAACCCGCCTCGCGTGCGAAGGCGACGCACTCCTCGACCAGACGACGGCCGATTCCCAGCCCCCGCGCCTCCGGCTCCACCAGCAGCAGGCGCAGCTTGGCGACGGTCGCGGACTTCCGCACCAGGAAAACGGATCCCACCGGCGCGCCGTCCTCCTCGGCGATCCAGGCGCGCTCCCGGGCGGGGTCGAGGTTCCGGACGTACTCGGCCACGATCTGGGCGACAAGGGCCTCGAAGGTCCAGTCGTAGCCCCACTCCTTCGCGTACACCGCACCGTGGCGGTGGACGACCCAGCCGAGGTCGCCCGCGTGCGGCGGGCGGAGCAGGACGGGCTCGCCCCCGCGCACGGGCGGGTCGAGGAGCCCCTGGATCGACCGCATGGCGTCCACCAGACGCTTCTGGTCCGGAGGCGGCAACGGGGCCAGCATCGAGCCCACCTCGGCCTGCGACCGGCGGTCGAGGGGAGCGAACGCCGCCCGCCCGCGCGGCGTGAGCGCAAGGTGGCTCCGGCGGCCGTCGGTGCGCGAGGGGGTGCGCCGGACCAGCCCCCGCTTCTCGAACCCCCGCAAGATCCGGCTCAGGTACCCGGGATCGAGACCGAGATCCCTCGCCAGCTCGGTCGCGCTGGGCCCCTCGCGGTGGGCCAGCTCGTACAGGACGCGCGCCTGGGTGAGCGTGAACGGGCTGCCCAGCAGGCCGTCCCGCAGGACCCCGATGCGTTGGGTGTAGAACCGGTTGAACCGGCGCACCGCCTCGATGTGCGCGTCCGGCCCGATGCTGTCCGACATGGCCACCTCCCCCGTGCGGGATGCAGTGTCGCAAGAATGATTGACTCAGTCAACTAAACTATGGGTGCCTCAGCCACTCGTTGTGGAGTTCAGATTGGCTCTGAAAAGAGTATGATTGGAGTATGGCTCGAGTGCAGCCGGTCCTGACCGAGGCCGAGTCCTCCGTCGTCGACCAGGTCGCCAGGATCACGCGGACCAAGCGTTCGGACGTCATCCGAAACGCGATCGCCGTGTATCACTGGTACGTCCGCCAGGCAGTCATCGGCGCCCGGGTCGTGGCCCGACGGCCCACCGGGGAAGAGATCGTCCTGGAGACCCCCGAGCTGTCCGCCCTGGAGGCCGAGGCCCAGAAGCTGAGCCCCGAGGATCTGGGCGTCCTAGCGCACCAGTTGGCGACGGCTCAGGATCCGGCCACCGCCGCCCGCCTGCGGGAGCGGATCACGCGCGGCTTCTACGGCATCTGAGCGGTGCCGCGCGTCCTGCGCCAGGGGCTCCCGCCCGCCCTCTTCCAGCACCTGCTCGATCGCATCCAGGAGCGCCGCGTGGATGCAGTCGCCCTGGAGGCGCTGGCCCGTTGGCTGGACGGAGAGCCCGAGGTGGCCGAGGGTCCCTGGTACAAGCGGCTCCCCGGCGTGACCGTCTGCGGCGAGGGACCGCTGCTGAAGACGTTCCTGCTGCCCGGTCAGAAGCCCTTCGGCAAGCGGCTCGTCTGAGCAGGGTGCGGACACCCTGCTGAGCGCGGCAGCCGTTCAGGGCCTCTTCACCTCGACCGGGGCGCCGGTGTGGCGCAGCGTGCTCGCCGGCGCCGGCGTCGCCGAGTGCCCGACGGCCGAGGCTTTCGAGACGAACAAGACCCGGACCTCCCGCTCGGCCGGCATTCCCGGGTACGATCCGGTGCGACGGCCGATCGACAGCGTTCCCCCGGCCTCGTCCCAGCGCAACGGGATCGTGGAGAACTCGCCCCTCTCGTAGCCGTAGCTGACGCCGTCGTCCTCGTACAGCTCGAACGCCGCGTCGGCTCCCGTGTAGACCCAGACCGTGAGCGGGTCGGCGGGCTTCTCGTCCGTGTACTGCAGCTCCGGCCCCATCGGCAGGATCGAGCCCGCCTTCACGTACAGCGGCAGCGACTCGTAGGGAGCCGGCGCCTCGATGCGCCGCCCGCCCTCCGCGTGCGACCCGGTCCAGAAGTCGTACCAGGAGGCGCCGCGCGGGAGGTAGACCTCCCGCTGCGTCGCTCCGGGCGCCGTCACCGGGTTGACCAGCAGCGACGGGCCGAACAGGAACTGGTCGCCGATCCCCAGGACCGCGGGGTCGTCGCGGAAGTCCATCACCAGCGGCCGCATGATCGTGCCGTGCCGTCGCGTCACGTCGGCGGCTACGGAGTAGGCGTACGGCAACATCCGGTAGCGAAGCTCGTCGAAGGCGAGCTGGGTCCGGTAGGCCCGGTGGCCCTCGTCGCCGCCGAAGAACCACATCTCCCGGTTGGGGAACTGCCCGTGCACGCGCAGCAGCGGGCAGAAGGTGGCGAACTGGAACCAGCGCGTCACCAGCTCGCGCCACTCCTCGACGTCCTCGGGCCTGGGGTCGGGGCCGGACCACTTGCGGGGCACCGTGAAGCCGCCCACGTCGGTGGTCCACCACGGGACCCCGGAGAGCGCCATGTTGAGCCCGGCCGGGACCTGCTTGCGCAGGCTGTCCCAGTCCGCGGAGATGTCGCCGGACCAGGCGGCCGAGGCGTAGCGCTGGACGCCGGCGAAGGCCGAGCGGGTCAGGATGAAGACGCGCTTGTCCGGGTTCGACCGCCGCTGGCCCTCGTAGACGGCCTGGCTGCTGGCCAGCACGTACGCGTTCGCCATCCGCGCGCCCGAGCCGAGCGCGGTCGGGTTCATGGCCGCCTTCAGCGCGCCGGGCGTGCCCTCGCCGACCAGCTCCGGCTCGGTGGCGTCCATCCACCAGGCGTCGACGCCCTTGCTGAACAGGGCCTCGTCCATCTGCTTCCAGAACAGCGTCCGCGCGTCGGCGTTGAAGGCGTCGTAGAACGTGTGCAGGTGGCCGAGCCAGTCCGTGGTCGGCCGCTTCAGCGTCTCCGGGTAGAGGAACCCCTTCTCCTTCATGGCCCGGAAGTTCGCGGTCGTGGTGTAGAACTTCGGCCACACCGAGATCATCAGGCGCGCCTTGTGGCGCTCGTGAAGCTCGCGGATCCAGCCGGCCGGGTCGGGGAATCGCTCCGGGTCGAACTCGTGGGAGCCCCACTGGTCGGGGCGCCAGTACTGCCAGTCCTGGACGATGGTGTCGATCGGGATCCGGCGGCGGCGGAACTCGGCCATCACGTCGAGGCTCTCCTGCGCGCTCCTGTAGCGCTCGCGGCTCTGCCACAGGCCCAGGGCCCAACGGGGCATCAGCGGCGCCCGGCCGGTCAGCTCGCGGTAGCCGGCGACCACGTCGTCCAGGTCGGGGCCGTACACGAAGTAGTAGTCGACGCCGTCGCCGACCTCGGACCACAGGGACGTGTAGGGGTCCATCGGCGGCGTCTTCCACTTGAGCCGCAGCGTCGCCTCGCCCTCCTCGCGCCGCCACTCGATGCGGACCCTCCGGCGCTCGCCCGCTCCCAGCGTCAGCCGCACGGCGTCCCACCAGGGCAGCCAGCCCTGGCGCCAGTTGTCGATCACCAGCGTGCCGTCGAGCGAGACCCGGAGACCGTCGTCGGCGAACGTCATCAGGTCGTAGTCGCCGGCGCCCTCGGCCTGGAGCTGGCCTTCCCAGACGACGCAGGCCTCGCCGGCTGCGAGGTTCGGATGGATCTGCGGGTTGGTGGCCTGGGGCGTGCTGTGGATGGCCGAGATCGCCGGGCGGTCCTCCGGCGCGCCGAACGCGATCTGCGGGTCGACGCGGGTCGCAACCACCTTCCCGCTGGCGCAGTCGCCCTGGCGGTAGGTGCCGGTCAGCCCGCCGGAACGGCCCCTGGCGTCGAGGAGCTGCTTCGCCGGGACGTGCACGGCCGGCCTGACGTCGCCGAAGCGGGTGTGGGAGGTGTTGTCCCAGAGCAGGCCGTAGCCGCGGCTCGAGGCCAGGAACGGCACCACGTCCACGGTGTTGAGCTGGTACAGGTCGACGTCCCGGCCTGCGTAGTTCATGAGCCCGCTCTGGTGCGCCCCCAGCCCGTAGAACGCCTCGCCCGGAACGGGTTCGAACCGGGCCTGGAGGTGATGCGTGGACTCGCTCATGACCTGCGCCGGGTCCATCGACATGCCGCCGCCTGCCTTCTCGGCGAGGAGCGTCCGGCCCTCGCGGTCGAGGAAGGTGACGGCGCCGCCCGGCAGCGCGACGCGGGCACTGAGGCGGCTGGTGACGACCGCGACGGCGTCCGGGCCCGTCTGCACCTCGAACGCCCCGGGGCGGCAGGCATCCGCCACCGTCATCAGGGAGTCGCGGGCGAAGAACGGCCCCGGCGGCGCGTAGACGACCCGGACGACCGATTCGCGGCAGACCCGCACCTCCAGCCGCCGCCCCTCGACCGCCACCGCGACGCCGTCGGCGAGCCGTTCCACCGGCTGGGCAGCCGCCGAGCCGGCGATCGCTTGGATCAGCAGCGCGCCCGCGGAGCCGGGCAGGATCCGGCGGAGGCAGGGGCGGCGTGCCCCGAGGCTACCCGCAACTGCCGCGGCTGTCGTCGGCTCGAACCGCGAGGGTTCCATCGCGGACCTCCGGCTCACTTCGGGTAGTCCCGCCACAGCCAGCGCAGCGTGTCCGGCAGCAGCGCGCCGCCGTGCTTGTGGGTGTGGCCGCCGTCGCCGAACTCGAAGCGGTAGTCGTAGCCCCGGAACTTCAGCGCCGCCGCCATCTCCTGGTTCGCGAGCGGCCAGTTGCCCCAGCGGTTGTCGAGGTCGTTCGAGCCGCCCTGCAAGAACACGCGGATCGGGCGCCGGGCGCTGTGGCGGACCAGGGTCGGATAGACGTGCCCCCCGCGGATGCTGACGAAGCTGCCGATGTGGCTGACCGCCTTGCGGAAGTAGTCGGGCCGCTCCCACGCCACGGTGAAGGCGCAGATGCCCCCGGAGCTGGCGCCGCAGATCGCCCGGCCCTCGGGGTCGCCGGTGAGGTCGTACTTGCGCCCCAGCTCCGGCAGCATCTCCTCGATCAGGAACTGCGCGTACTGCTCGCCCAGCGAATCGTATTCGTAGCTGCGGTTGCTCTCGCGCCAGCGGTCCGGGAACGGCTCCCCGGCGTGCCCCGGGTTGACGAACAGTCCGATCGTCACCGGCATCTCGCCCCGGTGGATCAGGTTGTCGAGCACGATCGGCACCCGGTACTCCTCCTCGGTGTTCACGTACTTGTGGCCGTCCTGGAACACCATCAGCGCCGCCGGCTTGCCCGCGTCGTACTGGGCGGGCACGTAGATCCAGTACTGCCGCACGGTGTTCTGGAACACCTGGCTCTTCCAGACGAGCGGCCCCTCGACCTTCCCCTGCGGCACGCCGTCCTGGCGCATCGAGTCGGGTCCGAGCGTGTAGTCGTCGGCGGCCCGGGAAGCCGAGATCAGGGACGGCAACGCCGCGACAGCCACGGCCCACCAGCTCGTCAGGACCCCCTTCATCGCACCTCCTCGCAGCACCCGCGGAAGCATAAGCGAGGCGGGACCCATCGAGTGCTCGAAAGCGGTTTCGGCACGACCCGATCCGTGAGAACGGTGTCACGCGAATCGCCGAAGGCGCCTTGACAGGGACTTCCTGTGGCGGGCTAAATCTCGTAACGAAGGGGCGATCTCGGATGCGGCAGGGACGGCCTTTACAGGGGGCGCGCCGCCGGCGGCGGGTGCGGTTCGCGCACGCGCCGATCGCGCTCCTGGTCCTTCTCGGCACGACCGCGGTCCGGTCGCACGCGGCCGCGGCAGTGCCGCCCGCACCGACCGACGCGTCGGTCCGCGCGTTCCTGGTCCGACACTGCCGGACATGCCACGACGCCCGCGTCAAGCAGGGAGGCCTGGACCTCGACGCGCACCCGGTTCCGCGGTCGATCGCCACCGCGCCGGACGTCTGGGAGACCGTCGTCGAGAAGCTGCGCACGCGGCAGATGCCGCCGCCGCCCCTGCCCGGCGCGGGCTCCGAGGAGACCGACGCCGTGGCCTCCTGGATCGAGGCCGCGCTGGCGCGCGCGGAGGCCGCGCTGCCCCCCGATCCGGGCCGGGTCACCGCGCGCCGGCTCAACCGCACCGAATACGACAACACCGTCCGGGACCTGCTCGGCGTCGACCTCGAGCCCGCTGGCGAGTTCCCGCAGGACGACTCCGGTTACGGCTTCGACAACAACGGCGACGTGCTGTCGCTGTCGCCGGTCCTGCTGGAGAAGTACCTGAAGGCCGCCGAGCGGGTCTCGCGGGCGGCCCTGTTCGGCCCGCCGCCCCTCGATCCCACGCTGGTGAAGCTCCACCCGATGGGGGCGAAGATCGAGGCGAGTCCGACGCCGCTCGTCGAGTACGACGAGAGCGGCCTCAGCCTCCCCAACGCGCTCCACGTCCTGCAACGTTTCCCCAGAGGCGGCGAGTACCTGTTCCGGATCGTGCCCGGCGGCTCGCGTCCCGCAGGGTCCGAGCCGATCGAGATCGGCGTGTACCTGGATGGACGGCAGATCAAGGTCGTCGAGGTCGACGCCGGCGAGGGGGCATCGCCGGACGCGCGGCAGCTCGACCTCACCGGCAAGACCCGCGAGTTCCGAGCCCGGGTCACCGCCGGAGAGCACTGGCTGGCGGCGTCCGTGCACCGTCTCTACGAGGGGCTGCCGGCCCGCTACGGCGGCCCGAAGCCGTCGAAGCAGCCCCCGCCGCCCCCGCCGGTGTTCCGCCCTCCGAAGGACGCGACACCCGAGAAGGTCGAGGAGGCGCGGAAGAGGTTCGAGGAACGGATCGCGAAGGACCCTCCCGTCAACGAAGCCCGGGTCCGCCACATCGAGCTGGTCGGCCCGTACGACGCCGCCACGGGGCCGTCCCCGGAGAGCCGGCGGAGGATCTACACCTGCGGCCACTTCCCGGGGACCGCGCCGGGCGTCGAGGCTCTCCCCGCAGGCCCGGCCCACGGCCCGGCCTGCGCGCGCCGGATCGTCACCGACCTGGCCCGCCGCGCCTACCGGCGTCCGGTGGGGCCGCGCGACGTCGATCCGCTGCTGGGGCTTTGGGCCGCCGCCGACCGCCGCGGCGAGCCGTTCGAGCAGGGGATCGCGCTGGCCCTGCGGGCGGTCCTGGTCTCGCCCGACTTCCTGTTCCGGATCGAGGCGGAGCGCTCCCACGGCGCCGGAGAGCCGGGATACCGGGTCGGCGCGCACGAGCTGGCCGCGCGGCTCTCCTACTTCCTCTGGGCCAGCATGCCCGACGAGGAGCTGTCCCGGCTCGCCGGCGACGGCAGCCTGCACCACCCGGACGTCCTGGCCGGGCAGGTCCGCCGCATGCTGGCCGACCCGAAGTCCCGCGCGCTGGTCGAAGCCTTCGGGGGGCAGTGGCTCCAGTTCCGGGCCCTGGAGTCGATCGCCCCGGACCGGGAGCGCTTCCCCGAGTTCGAGAACAACCTCCGCTTCTCGATGGGCCGGGAGACCGAGCTGTTCCTGGAGAGCGTGATCCGCGAGGACCGCAGCATCCTGGACTTCCTCGACGGGCCGTACTCCTTCCTCAACGAGCGGCTGGCGCGGCACTACGGCATCCCGGACGTCGAGGGACCCGAGTTCCGGCGCGTCGACCTCGGCGGCACGCCCCGCGGCGGGGTCCTGACCCATGCCAGCGTGCTGACCGTCTCCTCGTATTCCACGCGGACCTCGCCGGTCCTGCGCGGCAAGTGGGTGCTCGACAACCTGCTGGCGGCCCCGCCTCCGGACCCGCCGGCGGACGTGCCGCGGCTGGACGAGTCCACGGTCGGGGTCTCGGGCTCGCTCAGGAAGCAGCTCGAGGCGCACCGTACCGACGCCACCTGCGCCGCGTGCCACGTCCGGATGGACCCGCTCGGGTTCGGGCTCGAGAACTTCGACGCGGTGGGCGCATGGCGGACCGAGGACGGGACGTTCCCGATCGACGCCTCGGGGTCGCTCCCCGACGGCCGCTCCTTCGACGGGCCGGTCGAGCTCAAGGCGATCCTGCGCGAGGACCGGGACGCCTTCACCCGCTGCCTGATCGAGAAGCTCCTGACCTACGCGCTCGGGCGGGGCCTCGAGCGCTACGACCGGCGCACCGTAAGCGAGATCGCCGCGAAGGTCGCCGCCGGCGGCTACCGCTTCTCGACGCTGGCCGTCGAGGTTGCGAACAGCCTCCCTTTCCAGAGGCGGAGGGGGACGAAAGGAAGCCCATGACGCCGATCCGGCGCGTTCACCTGCCGCGACGCACGTTCCTCCGCGGGGCGGGGGCCTGCGTCGCCCTGCCGATGCTGGACGCGATGCGACCGGCCTTCGCCGGGCCCGCGGTGCCGCGGCCCCCGGTCCGCCTGGCGTTCGTCTACGTGCCGAACGGGATCGTCATGGCCGACTGGAAGCCGAACCAGGCCGGCCGCAATTTCGAGTACACGCGGATCCTGAAGCCGCTCGAGCCGTTCCGCGCCGACCTCCTCGTGCTCACCGGGCTGGCCCACGACAATGCCAACGAGTTGGGGGACGGCCCGGGAGACCATGCCCGCGCCGCCGCTGCTTCCTGACCGGCGTCCATCCGAGGAAGACGGCGGGAGCGGACATCCGGAACGGCGTCTCGGTAGACCAGATTGCCGCCCAGGTGCTGGCCTCGCAGACACGGCTGCCGTCCCTGGAGCTGGGCTGCGAGGAGTCGCGGACGGTGGGCAACTGCGACTCGGGCTACAGCTGCGCCTACACCAACAGCATCTCGTGGCGGGCGGAAGCGACCCCGATGCCGCCCGAGACCAACCCGCGCCTGGCCTTCGAGCGCCTGTTCGGCGACGACGACGCGCTCGACCCCGCGGCCCGGGCCCGCCGTGCCGCCGAGCGCCGCAGCGTCCTCGACCTGGTGGGGGAGCGCAGCCGCACGCTGATGGCCGGGCTGGGGGCGGCGGACCGTCGCAAGCTCGACGAGTACCTCTACGCGGTCCGGGAGATCGAGCGCCAGATCGAGAGGGCGGAGCGCGACGAGCGGCGCGTGGAGTCGCCGATCGAGAAGCCGGCGGGCATCCCCGAGACCTTCGCCGCGTACCTGACGCTGATGTTCGACCTTCAGGCGATCGCGTTCCAGGCGGACCTGACGCGGGTCAGCACGCTGATGGTCGGGCGCGAGGGCAGCCTGCAGAGCTACCCGGAGATCGGCGTCCCCGACCCGCACCACCCCCTGACCCACCACCAGGGCAACCCCGAGTGGATCGAGAAGGTGGCCCGCATCAACGCCCATCACCTGGAGCTGTTCGCCCACCTCGTGTCCAGGCTGAAGGCGACGCCGGACGGCGACGGCACCCTGCTCGACCACTCGATGGTGGTCTACGGCAGCGCCATCAGCGACGGCAACCGCCACACCCACGAGGACCTCCCGGTGCTGCTCGCCGGTCGAGGCGGCGGCGCCTTCCGGACGGGCCGCCACTTGGTGTACGAGAAGCCGACGCCGATGACCAACCTCTACCTGACCCTGCTCGACCGGATGGGCGTGCGCCCCGAGTCGATCGGCGACAGCACGGGACGGCTGGAGCAGCTGGGCGAGATCTGACCCTCACTCCGACAGCAGTCGCAGGTGCCGGCGGATGCCGCCGGCGACGATCCCGTAGGAGCCGATGTAGCCCGTGTGGACGAAAGGATCGAGGCCCTCCTTGCCCAGCGCCGTCAGGTAGGCGAACAGCACGTCCGCCGCGCACAGGGCCACGAAGCCCGACAGCACGACGAGCCAGGCCGTGCCGAGCACGCCGCCCCGGAAGCGCAGCGTGATGCGGAGGAGCAGTGCCAGGGGCACGAGCAGCACGAGGTCGAGGGCGGGATAGGCCACGCTCAGCGCCTTGTCCAGTGCCGGCATGTCGGCCCGGAGGACGGGCCGCAGCACGGGGACGGCGAGGACGAGGCATGCCGCCGCGGCCACGAACGCGATCGCCGTCCGCTCCGCCGCCGAGCCGGTCGGGAACCCGGCGCGGGCGTAGGCCACGCTGAACCGCACCAGGGCGGCGCCGAGGAGCGGGTAGGCGGCCAGATAGACCACGTCGGCTGCGGTGGGGAAGGGCGACCGCCCGGAGAGGATCTGGTACGGGGCGAGGAAGGCCTGCCCTACGAGCGTCGCGCCCACTCCTGCGGCGAGCAGCGTCCAGGCCGGACGGACCGGGTTCCCGCGCTCGAGCACGCTCCGGCACCGCCACGCCCAGAAGGTGCCCGCGGACAGGAAGACGAGCTTCGCCACGCAGGCCAGGGCCAGCATGAGGTGCGGGCCCAGCGTGGACCGGAACAGCGCCGCCTGCGGCGCCGCTCCCCAGGCCGCATAGAAGCCAGTCACCAAAGCCACGGCGGCCCAGAGGAGGCGATCGGCGGCGCGGCTCATCCGCCGCCCACCAGCCGCTCGCGGATCCCCGCCATCACCAACGCCGTCTTCTCGCGGCCGATGAAGACGTGGAGGCCCGTCTCCAGCCGCGCGACCAGCTTCTCGACCTGTTCGGCGCTGAGATCCGTCCCGTCGAGGCCCAACTTCCGGCAGTGCGCCTGGGCGGCCGAGCGCGCCATGTGCGCGCCGATGTACGGCGTCAGCCCGGCGATGATGTGCTCGACGGGATCCCCCGCCATGAGGAATCGGTCCTTTCAGGGCTCCGGGACAATGTCGCGAGGAAGCCGTCCGTCCGGCGCCGCCGGACGGGTCGCGATGTGGCGTCCCTAGACGTCGTCGTGGGCCAGGGCGCCGCGGGTAATCTAGCAGTCGGCGAACCGTGCGGGCAAGCTGGGCGTCCCGAGGGGCCCGACGTCGTGCACGGAGCCGTCGATGCCGATGACGACTCGCCACTCCTCCGGCGACTCGCCGAGGCGTGCCGCTACGGCGTGCCCCAGCCGAGGCTCGAGGCCGCCGCGCCGTCCCGGTCCGGCCCCAGGGCACGATCGACGTCCTGAACGTCGATGTGGAGGCGGCCCTCGGCGTATCCGGGAGCGGAGCGGGGGTCGTATTCGTAGGCCCGGATCACGCGCCGGAAGACCTCCTTCAGCGCGCGCGCGCCCAGGCGCGGCTGCCGGGCGGCTTCCTCGACGATCCGGCGGGCGGCGGCCTGGCTGAGCTCGAGCTTGAGGCCCTGGCTCGCGAAGTAGGCGTGCGACTGGCGCAGCGCCGAATCCTGGCTCTCGACGAAGATCTTGAGGAGCTGGTCGCCGCTCAACGGCTCGAGGATGACGATCGCATCGAAGCGCGAGAGGAACTGCGGCGTCATCCCGTAGTCGAAGAGGTCCTCCGAGCGCAGCCAGTCGCGCAGCGAGAAGTGCACCTCCTCGCGGATGCGACCGCTCTCGGTGACGGTGGTCGCCTTCAGCTCCCGCTCGCCTCCGCCCAGCATCACGCGCCGGAAGACGGCCTCATAGAGGCCCTCGAAGGCGCCGGCGCAGATGAAGAGGAGCTTCGAAGAGTCGACCTGCACGGTGGTGCTGCCGGCCCAATCGGGCAGGCGCAGCGGCACGGCCTCGTTCTCGATCAGCGTCAGCAGCGCCTCCTGGGCGCGGATCCCGGACACCATGACCTGGTCGCCGACGCGGCTGCGGATCTTGTCCACCTCGTCGATGAAGACGAGGCCGTGGCTCGCCTGGAGCACGATCCGTTCGAGCGGGGCCTCGGCGCCCAGCTGCTCGCGCGCCCGCTCGAGCAGCCGGCGCAGCAGCCTCTCGCCCGCATGCCCCTCCCGGGCATCCTCTCCGAGCACGTTGGCGTGGAGCCGTATCGCGGTCGAGCGCAGCGCGAGCGAGGGGTTCGAGCCCAGCAGCTCCTCCACCGCCCGCATCAGCGTCGTCTTGCCCGAGCCGGACGATCCGATCACGAGGATGTTACCCACGCGCAGGTCGGCCAGCTTCTTGGCCAGCGCCACCGAGACCTCCCGGACGGCTTCCTGCTGGCCGAACACGCGCTTCGAGAGCGCGGCCGCGATCCGCACGGGCGAAGGCGGCGAAGACGGCGAAGGGCTCACGCGCTCGATTGTAGCCGCGGCCGCGAAGTCCACGGCCGCGGCGCCAGGACCCGGTCGGCCTCAGGCCCCGGCCGCACGGTCGGCTTCCTCGCGGGCGCCCGTCCACAGCCAGCGGGCGCGGCCGCGGGCGACGAAGCGGTTCGCAGAGACGTAGGCGGCGGGCACCAGCACCAGCGTGACCAGGGTCGAGACGGTGAGGCCGCCGATAACGACGCGGGCCAGTGGGGCCTGGATCTCAGCCCCTGCGCCCAGCCCGAGCGCGAGGGGCAGCAGGCCGAGGACGGTCGTGGTCGTCGTCATCAGGATGGGACGGAGCCGGAGGCGGCCCGCCTCGATCACGGCCTCGACGGTTCCCATGCGCCGCTCCCGGCGCAGCAGGTTGACCGCGTCCACGAGCACGATCGCGTTGTTGACCACGATGCCGACCAGCATCACCAGGCCCATCACGCTCTGGATGTTCAAGGTCGTCCCGGTCAGGAGCAGCGCGGGCACGACCCCGATCAGCGCGACCGGGACGGCCAGCATGACTATCAGCGGGTCCAGGAACCGCTCGAACTGGCCCGCCATGATCATGTAGACGAGGACCAGCGCCATCACGATGGCCACGGTGAAGTCCCGCTTCGCCTGCTGCTGCTCTTCGTACTCGCCGCCGAACGAGATGGAATAGCCTTCGGGCAGGTCGAGCCCGGCCACGCTCCGGCGGACGCCCTCGATGGCATTCCCCAGGGCGACGCCGCTCTCGAGGCTGGCGGTGACGTAGGTGACCCGCTGCCCGTCGACCCGGCGGATATCGGTGGGGGCGCGCCCCGGGTCGCGCTGCACTACGCTGACCAGTGGCACCACCACTCCGGCGGGAGTGCGCAGCGCGACGTTGTCGAGGTCATGGCGGTTGAGGCGGTCGCTTGGGCGCAGGCGCACGACGATGGGGTACTCCTCGCCCTGCTGCCGCAGCCGGCTTGCCTCCACGCCGCCGACGTTGGCCTGCACGACCCGGCCCACGTCGCGGACCGAGAGGCCCAGCTCGCCGATGCGCTCCCGGTCGAACACCAGCCGCTCCTCCGGCTGCCCCTCGCGGCGCGAGACCCGCACGTCGGTGAGCCCCGGGACACGTTCCATCCGCGCACGGATTTGCGCGGCTAGAGCGTCGGCGCGCTCCAGGTCCCAGCCGCGCAGCTCGAGCTCGACCGCCTCCTCCCCCCCGCCTGAGCTGAAGATCCGGCGCAGGATCCAGAGGCCGGGCTGGGCCGAAACCCGGATCTCCGCCCCCGGGATCTCGCCGTCGATCGCGCGGCGCAGCGTGTCCGCCATCTCCGCGCTCGACACCGGACGGCGGTCGGGCGGGACCAGGCTCAGCTCCACTTCGGCGTGGCCGCCACGGACCTCGGTGGAGACGAACTGCACCTGTCCGGCGGGCAGCACATCCCGAACGCGCTCCTCGAGCTCGTCCAGATAGGCCCGGATCACCGCGATGCTGGCGCCCTCCGCCATGTCGATGTCGATGTCGATCTCGTCGGCGTCGGTCTGGGGCGCCAGTTCCACGGGGATCAGCGGCCACAGCAGCAGGGCGGCCACGAACAGCCCCCCGGTGACCGCGAACACCCGGCCACGGTGGGCGAGGGCCGACCGCAGGCGCCGCCCATACCAGTCCTCGAGCCGGCCGACCAGCCCCCGGGTGCGGCGCTCGCCGTCCACCGGCGGCGTGGTCCGCATGAACCGGGACGCCAGCATGGGCACGAGGGTGAGGGCGACGAACAGCGAGCAGACCAGCGAGAAGACCACGACCAGGGCGAGGGTCTGGAACAGGGCACCGCTGACCGTGGAGGTGAAGACGACCGGGAGGAACACGACACAGGTCGTCAGGGTGGAGGCCACGATGGCCCCCGCGACGTCGCCGGTGCCCATCCGCGCCGCGTCGGCGGGGCGCTCGCCCTCCTCCTCGCGCTTTCGGACGATGCTGTCCAGCACCACGATGGCGTTGTCCACGATCATCCCCACGCCGAGGGCGAGCCCGCCGAACGTCATCTGGTTGAGGGTGAGGCCGGAGAAGTAGAGGAGCCCGAAGCTGGCGATGACGGCGATAGGGATGGACACGGCGATGATGGCGGTGCTGGATCGGCTGCGGAGGAAGAAGTAGAGGATCCCCACCGCCAGCAGCGAGCCCCACATGGCCGAGCTGCGGACGTTGTCGATGGACTGCCTGATGAACGTGCTCTGGTCGGCGACGACGGTGAGGTGGATGTCGTCCCGCTCGGCGTTGATCCGCTCCACCTCGGTGCGGATGGCGTCCGCCACCGCAACGGTGTTGGCCCCGCTCTGCTTCTGGATTCCGAGGCCCACCGAGGGGACGCCGTTGATCTCGGTGAGGATCAGGGCGTCCTCGTGGCTGTCCCGCACCGCGGCCACGTCCTGGACCCGGATGGGCATGCCCTCGACCCTCGTCACCACCGAGCGGGCGATCTCGTCCACGGACTGGTACTCGCCGCGTGTGCGCACGTACAGGTCGGTGAAGCCGCTCCTCACCGTCCCGCCGGGCAGGGTCTGGTTCTCCCGCGCCAGGGCCTCCTGGACGTCGAGGGCGGTCAGGCCCGCAGCCCGGAGCCGGTCCCGGTCCAGGTCCACGCTGATCTGGCGGCGGATCCCGCCCCGCACCTCGATGGATCCCACGCCGGGGATCTGGTCGAAGCGGCGGGCCACGTCGCGTTCGAGCAGGCGGGTCAGGTCGAGCAGGTTCCGCGTCGACGTCGCGGCCAGGCTGACCACTTCGACCCGATCCAGGTCCAGCTTCAGGATCTCGGGCGGGTCCGCCTCCAGCGGCAGCTCGTCCCCGAGCCGATCGAGGGCGGCCCGCAGGTCGTTGGCGGCCTCGTCCACGTTGGTGCCACGGCCGAACTCCAGCCGCACCCAGCTCGCCCCCTCCACGGACCGTGAGGTCACCCGCTCGAGGTTGGGGATGCCCGCGACCGCGTTCTCGATCGGGCCGGTGATGATCTGCTCGACCTCCTCGGGGCCCACGTTGGGGTAGCGCACCCGCACGGTCAGTTGGGTGAACTCCACCTCGGGCAGCAGGTCCACCGGCAGGCTCCGGAGCGACACGATCCCGATCACGATGAAGATGAGATACAGCATCGTGGTCGCGACCGGACGGCGGATCGAAGTGTGGGTGAGGGACGCCACGGGCGCGCTCTAGCGGCTGCCGCCGGGCGCAGGCGTGGGGGCGCCCTTGCCCAGGAACTGCTCGTTGGACGGCGGCTCGGCGCCGAGCGTCCGCGCCATCCGCTGCTGCTCTTCCAGGAAGCCCTGGATGAGGTCCTCGCGCTGGCGGCTCTGGAGGTCCAGCACCCGATCCCAGCTCGTCGGCCGGTACCGGGCGGAGGCTCCCCGATCGCCGCCCAGGAGGTGCTGGCCGATGGTCACCACCCACTCGCCCTCGTCGAGGCCGCGGACGCCGACGGCGGCGCGACCCTCCCCGACCACTTCCACGGGCCGCAGGGCGACCGGGACGGCCTTGCTGGAGAGGCGCGGGGGGACGCCGTTGGCGCCGCCCGCGGCCGGCTCCGCGCCCTCGGGGAGGTCCAGGACGAAGACGCCACGGACACCCGTGCGCGGATCCTCCCAGAGCGCGCTCGTCGGCACCAGCGTCGCCCGCTCGCTCTCGCCGTAGAGGACGTCCACGTTGACGAACATGCCGGGGCGGAGCCGTCCGGCCGCGTTGCGGACGTCGATCTCGCCCATGGTGCTGAAGCTGCTCGCGGCGAGGAACGGGGAGATCCGCGAGAGCTTCGCCTCGATGGGCTCGCCGCGCAGTGACTGGGCGGCGATGCGGACCGGCTGGCCTTCGTGGACGTGTCCCAGCATCTCGCCCGTCAGCGGCACCTCGACGATCACCTGCTCCAGGGTGCCGACCTCGAACAGCAACGCGCTCGCGTTGGCGATCATGCCGACCTCGGCCTGCCGGCGGCCTACGTGGCCGGCGATGGGCGAGCGCACCACTGTCCGGCGCAGGGCGGAGCGGCGCTCCTCGACGGTGGCCCGGACCTGCTCGACCCGGGCGTCTGCCTGGTCGGCGCTGGCCTCCGCCGCCGCGAGCTGGGCCTCGACGGTCTCGAGCTCGAGGCGGCTCACCAGCTCCTCCTGGGCGAGCGCGCGGGCCCGGCTGGCCTGGGCCTGCAGCTCCGCCACGCGAGCGCGCGCGGCCTTGGCCGCGGCTCCCTCGAGACGGACGGCCGCTTCGGCTTGCCGGAGCTGGTCGCGGAGCGCGTCGTCCTGCAGGCGCACCAGGGGCTGGCCCTGCTTCACCGCCTCCCCGCTCCGGACGTACACCTCCACGATGGGAGCCTCGATCTCCGCGCGGATCGTGACCTGGTTGTACGCCTTCACGACCCCGCTCACGCGCTCCTCGAGAGGCAGCGTGCCGACCCGCGCCTGGACGGCCTCGACGGCAGGGGTGACACCGGCATCCTCCGGACGGGCGTCTCCCCCCGCGCGCCCGCAAGCCAGGCCGGACGCGCCGACGAGAAGAACAGCACACCACGGCGTCCAGTGCACGGCCCCAGCCTAGCACCCCCTTGAAGTGGTCTGACAACGCCGCCACATCGTTTGACAACGTTTGCGGTTCGAGTGTTTTGTGCGTTGGCGCCGCCCACAAGATCTCGGGGTATCGTCCGCCTTCGAGCGGGGAGGGTCGTCGCGCGGCGGGCCCGACCCGACCGGATCCGCTACCATGCGTACCCGGCCCTCATTGGGCGGCTCGGCCCCACGAGACGGGGAACTCGTGCCTCTACCTCAGCGGCTCGCGGACGTGGACATGAAAGCCCTCGTAGGGCTCGTCGCGGAGTCCGTGCGGCACCTGCGCTCGACGGCGTGACGGCCGTGGCGCTCTCGCTGTGGCTGGTGCCGGAGGGTGAGGTCGAAGACCGGTACTCGGCACTCATCGCCAGCCTGGCCGCGCGCCTCGGGACGCCCGCGTTCGTGCCCCACGTGTCGCTGCTGGGCGGCCTGGCCGGGCCGGCCGACGAGATCGCGGAACGTGTGGCGGAGCTGGCCCGGTCGCTGCCGCCCATCGAGGTCAGCCTGCGCGCCGTGGATTGGCGCGACGAGTTCTATCGCTGCCTGTTCGTCGCGGCCGATCCGACGCCGTCCCTGCTGTCGGCCCACCAGCGGGCCGCCGAAGCGCTCAGAGCGGCCCGGGGCGCGCCGTTCGAGCCCCACCTGAGCCTCGTGTACGGGCACCTCGACCCTGCCCGGAAGGAGGCCATCCGGGCAGAGATAGGGGCCGAGCAACCCGCCACCTTCGTCGCGCGGGCAGTCCACCTGTTCCGCACGGAAGGGGATCCCACCGGCTGGCGGCGCGTTGCCCGATTCCCGCTGGGACGGTCTCTCCTCAAGGAAACGCGGTAGCCGGGCTCAGGGCCGCGACCGGGACCGCTCGAGGGCGGCGTCGAGCGACGCGAGCACGGCGGCGGGCGCGGTGCCGCCGGGGGCTGCCTTCGCGGCGACGGCCTGCTCCGGATCGAAGAGGGCCTCGAGGCGCGAGGCCAGCGAAGGGGCCTGCTCCGGGACCGCGCGGCCCGCGATGTCGCGCAGCCGGATCCCTTCCTTCTGGGCCTGTGCCACCCATGCGCCCACCAGGCCGTGGGCCCTACGGAACGGCATGCCCGCGCGGGCGAGGGCGACGGCCAGGCCGGCGGCCATCATGTCCTCGCGCGCGGCCGCCCGGCGCATCGCCTCCCGGCTCAGTCCGAGGCCCTGGACGATTCCGGTGACCACCGCCAGCGAGGCGAGCGTCGTGTCGGCGGCGTCGAAGACCGCCTCCTTGTCCTCCTGGAGGTCCTTCTGGTACCCCGCCGGCAGCCCTTTCATCAGGACGAGGAGCCGCAGGACGTCGGCGTCCACCCGGGCCGCCTTGCCCCGGACCAGCTCGAGGGAGTCCGGGTTCTTCTTCTGGGGCATGAGGCTCGACCCGGTCGTGTAAGCCTCGGGCAGGACGAAGAACCCGAACTCCGGTCCGGAGAGCCAGATCAGGTCCTCGGCGAGGCGGGTCAGGTGGGTCTGGAGCTGGGCGCAGGCGAAGGCCGGCTCGGCGGCGAAGTCGCGATCCATCACCGCGTCGAGGGCGTTCGGCGAGACCGCGTCGAACCCCAGCTCGGCCGCGAGGGCGTCCCGGTCCAGGGGGAGCACGGTCCCAGCGAGCGCCCCCGAGCCCAGAGGGAGCACGTTCACGCGGCGGCGGGCGTCGAGGAGGCGCTCGCGGTCCCGGACGACCGCCCAGGCGTGGGCGGCCAGGAAGTGCCCGCAGGTGATCGGCTCGGCCGATCGAGTGTGCGTGTACCCGGGCATCACGGCGTCGAAGCCCTCCCGCCCCTTCTCCACCAGGGCCGCCACCAGCGCCGCCGCGGCGGCTTCCATCCGATCGATGGCCCCGCGGATCCAGAGACGCAGGGCGGTGACCGCCTGCTCGTTCCTGCTCCGGCCGAGGTGGGCCTGTCCCGCCACGTCCCCGATGGCTTCGGTGAGGCGCGTCTCCACGAAGCTGTGGACGTCTTCGGCGTCGAGGTCGAGGTAGGCCGGGTCGGCCGTCGCTCGTGCCAGGACCTGCTCGAGGGCCCCGTCGATGAGCGCGGCGTCCTGGGGCCTGATCGCGCCGCAGCGACCGAGCGCCCGCACGTAGGCCCTGGAGGCGGCCACCTCCTCCGCCAGCAGCCGCCGGTCGAACGGGAACGAGCGGTTGAACTCCCAGAACGAAGGGTCGGGGCCGGACGAGTAGTTGCCCCCCCAGAGCTTCATCGGTTGCGCCGCCTCAACTACGGTAGTGAGCGTTGATGTCCACGTAGCGGTGGCTCAGGTCGCAGGTCCACATCCATCCCGCCGCTCGTCCATCCCTCAAGCGGATCCCGATGCGGATCGGGTCCTCCAGGAGCGCCTTGCGGGCGAGCGACTCGTCGTAGAGCCGGGCCTGGCCGCCCTCCGCCACCCAGACGTCCCCGAGGTGGATGTCGACGCCGGCGACGTCCACGTCCACCCCTGCCCGCCCCACCGCCGCCAGGATGCGGCCCCAGTTGGGGTCGCCGCCGTAGAGCGCGGTCTTCACCAGCGGCGACTCCGCCACCGTGCGCGCGATCCGGTCGGCCTCCGCGTCGCGCCGGGCTCCCTCCACGCGGACCTCGGCGACGCGCGTGGCGCCCTCGCCGTCGCGTACGATCATGAGGGCGATCCGCCGCGAGGCCTCGGTGAGGGCGGATCGGAACGTGTCGTACTCCCGCCCTTCCCGGAGGATGGGGGGCGCCTGGAGCGCGCCGCTGGCCAGCACCACGGCCATGTCGTTGGTGGACGTGTCCCCGTCCACGGTCACGCGGTTGAGGCTGGCCCCGACCGCGTCGCGCAACGCCTGGCGCAGCAGCCGGCTTTCGACGGCGGCGTCGGTGGTGAAGAAAGCGAGCAGCGTGGCCATGTTCGGCGCGATCATTCCCGAGCCCTTGGCCATGGCCCCGACCCGCGCGGTCTCGCCGCCGAGGGTGAACTCCACCACCGCCTCCTTGGGGCGCGTGTCCGTGGTGAGTATGGCGCGGGCGGCTTCGGCCCCGCCGGCGCGGCTCAGGGCGGGCACCGCGGCGGCGATCCCGGTCCGCAGCCTGTCCATCGGGAGCAACGTGCCGATGACGCCCGTGGAGGCGACGACCACCTCGTTCGCGCGGCAGCCCAGCTCCCGGGCCACGATCTCCGCGGTCTCGCGGGCGTCCGCCAACCCGCGTTCGCCGGTGGCTGCGTTGGCGCACCCCGCGTTCACCACGACCGCGCGGGCCTGGCCCCCCCCGAGGTGCTCCCGGGAGACGACGACCGGGGCGGCCTGGGCCCGGTTGGTCGTGAACACCGCCGCCGCCGAACAGGTCCGGTCGGCGACGACCAGGGCCACGTCGAGCCCGTCGGGCTTGATGCCGGCCGCGGCCGCCGCCGCCCGGAAGCCGGCGGGAGCGGTGATCACCCCTCGACCTCCTCGGGCACGCGGTCGCGGGTCAGGGCCCGCACGCGCTCGGGGAGGCCGAACAGGCGGATGAAGCCCTCGGCGTCCTTGTGGTCGTACGCCATGCCGTCGCCGAACGTGGCCAGGTCCTGACGGTACAGGCTGCGGGGCGAGCGCCGGCCGATCGCCTCCGCGCGCCCCTTGAACAGCCGCAGCTTCACCTCGCCCGTGACTTCCTTCTCCGTCTCGTCCACGAAAGCGGCGAGGGCCTGTCGCAGGGTGGAGAACCAGAGCCCGTCGTAGATGAGCTGGGCGTAGCGGACCGAGACCGCCTGCTTGAAGTGCAGCGTGTTGCGGTCCAGCACCAGCCGCTCGAGCTCGCGGTGGGCCACGTGAAGGACGGTCCCGGCGGGGGTCTCGTAGACTCCGCGGGACTTGATCCCCACCAGCCGGTTCTCCACCAGGTCCAGGCGGCCGACGCCGTGGGCGCCGGCCACGCCGTTCAGCGTCTCGACCATCTCCACCGGTCCCAGCCGTTGGCCGTCCAGGGTGACCGGCACGCCGCCCTCGAAGCCGATGTTGATCACCAGCGGCGTGTCCGGGGCGTCCTCCGGGTCCACGGTCAGCTTGAACATCCCCTTCTGCGGGGGGTCCCAGGTATCCTCGAGGTTGCCGCCTTCGTGGGACAGGTGCCACAGGTTCCCGTCGCGGCTGAAGATGTCGCGGGTGGTCTGCTCCACGTTCACGCCGTGCGCGGCCGCGTACTCCAGCGCGTCCTCGCGGGACCGTATCGTCCACTCCCGCCAGGGGGCGATCACCTTCAGGTGCGGGGCGAAGGTGGCGTAGGTCACCTCGAAGCGCACCTGGTCGTTGCCCTTTCCGGTGGCGCCGTGAGCCAGGGCGTCGGCGCCGTGGGCCAGCGCGGTGCGCACCTGGCCGTAGGCCAGCAGCGGCCGGGCCAGCGCCGTCCCGAGGAGGTAGTGGTCCTCGTACACGGCGCCCGCCGCCAGCGCCTTGAAGGCGTAGTCCCGCACGAATTCCTCGCGGAGGTCCTCGACCACGCACTTCGAGGCACCGGTCTTCAACGCCTTGTCCCTCACCGCCTCGAGGTCGTCACCCTGGCCCACGTCCCCGCAGTAGGCGACGATCTCGGCCCCGCCGTAGTTCTCCTTGATCCACGGAATGATGATGGAGGTGTCGAGACCCCCCGAGTACGCCAGGACCACGCGATTGACCGAGCTCATGGGCGGGACTCCTCGAATCCGGGACGACGGTTGAGGGACGACGAAGGCGACCGGCGGTCGCGCAGTGGCCGGGGCGCCGTTTGGGGTCACGGCGTCCTCACCACGGCCGTCTCGTCGCAGCAGGGGTTCAAGGGACAGGCCTTGCAGTCGGCCGCCAGCTTGTCCAGGTACCGCTCGCGGCGCGTGACCTGGAAGCCCAGGGCCTCGAAGAACGACACCCGGCGGGTCAGGGCGAGGACCTCGCTGAATCCCCGCTTCCGCGCCTCCTGCAGCAGACCCTCCACGATGCGGTGGCCGAGGCCCCGCCCGGCCTGGTCCTCGCGGACGGCCAGCGACCGGACCTCGCCCAGGCCCGGGCCGAGCGCGGTGAGGGCCCCGCAGCCGACCGGCTCGCCGTCCGCCTCGAGGACCGTGAAGTCCGCGAGCGCCAGCCGGAGCGAGGACTCGGTCCGGTGCAGGAGCTGGTTGCGGTCGGCGTAGCCGTTGATCAGTCGCAGCAGGGGCTCGACGTCGCCTTCTCGCGCCTTCCGCCGCAGGGGCTCCCCCCGGTCCTCCCCCGCGACGGCGAAGAGGCCGCTGGCGGCCGCGCTCATGCCGCCGCCCTCTCGAGCAGGACCGCGTCGAGGGCGGAGAGAAGCTCCGCGATCTCCTTGCGCCGGACGACGAGCGGGGGCAGCAGCCGGACCACGTCGTCGCCGGCCTTCGTGACCAGGATCCCGCGGTGGCGCAGGCCGGCGACGACCGGCGCGGCGGGCTGGGTCAGCTCGACGCCCAGCATCAGCCCGAGGCCGCGCACCTCCGCGATCGCGTGCTCGTGCTTTCGGGCGAGCTCGACGAGCCCCTTGCGCAGGTAGGCCGCGCGCTTGTCCACGTCCTCGACGAAGCCCTTCGCGGTGAGCCGCTCCAGCACCGCCAGTGATGCCGCCGAGGCCACCGGGTTCCCGCCGAAGGTGCTGCCGTGGTCTCCCACCGCGATCGCTCCCGCCCGGTCCTCGCGTACCAGCACCGCGCCCAGCGGCAGCCCGCCGCCCAGGGGCTTGGCGAGCGTGAGGAGGTCGGGGGTGATCCCGGAGTGCTGATAGGCGAAGAGGCGTCCGGTGCGCCCGAGCCCGCACTGGACCTCCTCGGAGACGAGCAGCGCGCCCCGTTCCCGGCACAGCTCCGCGAGCCCCTGGAGGAAGCGTGGTGGGGCGGGCCGGACGCCGCCTTCGCCCTGGACGGGCTCGACGAACACCGCCGCCGTCTTCGGTCCGATGGCCGCCGAGGCGGACTCGAGGTCGTCCCAGGGGCAGAACCGCACACCCGGGAGGAGGGGTTCGAACGGCTCCCGGTACTTGGGGCTCCAGGTGATCGAGAGCGCCCCCAGGGTGCGCCCGTGGAAGGCCCGCTCGAACGCGACGAGCTCGGTGCGGCCCTCCGCCCTGCCGATCCGGCGGGCGAACTTGATCGCGGCCTCGACCGCCTCCGTCCCCGAGTTGCAGAGGAACACCTTGGCCGGAAACGTGAGGGAGACGAGCCGCTCGGCGAGCGCCGCCCCCGGTTCGTTGTAGTAGAGGTTGCTCGCGTGGACGAGCTGGCCTGCCTGGCGGCGGATCGCGGACACCACGCTGCGGTCGGCGTAGCCGAGGCCGTTCACGCCGATCCCGGCCGCGAAGTCGAGATAGCTCCGGCCCGCGCTGTCCACCACCCGCGTGCCCTTGCCCGAGACGAGCACCAGGTCCCGGTCGTACACGGCGAGCAGCGCGCTCACGAGCGGGAGCCCGCCGCCACGGAGGCGGTCGACGTGGAGACGACCGTCCCCGGGAAGCCGCCCGTCAAGCGTGCGCGCCCGGCCACCACGACCTCGGGGACGCCGCTCCGCGACGCCTCCAAGGCGACGCGGACCTTCAAGGCCATGCCGCCGGAGATCGTGCCGTCCTCGATCAGGCGCGCAGCCTCGTCGGCGTTCAGCCGCTCCACCGCCGCCTCACCGACCCGGACGCCGTCGACGTCGGACAGGTAGACGAGGGTCCGTGCCCCGAGCGCGCGCGCGAGGCCGAGGGCGGCCTCGTCGGCGTTGACGTTGACCGATTCGCCCGCGGGGCCGCTGCACACCGGCGACACCACCGGCACGAAGCCCCCGTCCCAGAGCGCCCGGAGGGGCTCCGTGTGGACCTCGACCGGAGTCCCCACCCGCCCCAGGCCGTCCTCCAGGCGAGCCCGGATGAGCCCGCCGTCGCGGCCGGAGAGCCCGACGCTGGGAACGCCGGCGCGCGTCAACGCCGCCGCCAGCGACTTGTTCACGACTCCCGACAGGACCATCTCCACCACCTCCATGGCGGCGGGCGACGTCTCCCGGCGCCCGTGGACGAAGCGCGACTCGATGGACAGGGCACGCAGCAGCCGGTCGACGTGGCGGCCGCCGCCGTGCACCAGCAGGGCCCGGCCGCCATCCGACGCGATCTCGCGGGCCAGCGGCTCGACGAGGGAGGGGTCCTCCAGGGCGGGCCCGCCCACCTTGTACACACGCACGGCGGTCACGCCGCGCTCCCGGGAAGACCCGCAGCCTCATCGAAGCCGAGGGCGAGGTTGAGGTTCTGGAGGGCCTGTCCCGCCGCCCCCTTCACGAGGTTGTCGATGGCGGAGAAGACGACGACACGCCCGGGTGCGGCGGCGTGGACCGAGATGCGGCAGTCGTTGGTGCCCACCACGTCGTGCAGCCTCGGCGGCCGGTCCACGACCCTCACGAAAGGAGAGCCGGCGAAGTAGCCGCGGAGGGCGCGGGTCAGCGCGTCCACGTCGGCGTGCGCCCGCAGGTACAGCGCGGAGAGGATCCCGCGCCTGACCGGCAGGAGGTGCGGACAGAACGTGATCGCCACGTCCCGCCCGGTCCGGTCCTTGAGGACGGCCTCGATCTCCCCGACGTGGCGATGGCTCCGTCCCGGCGAGTAGGCGGAGAGGTCCTCGGAGACCTCGCAGAACAGGAGGTGCTCCCGAGGGGTCCGGCCTGCGCCCGTCGCACCGCTCTTGGCGTCCACCACCACGTCGTCGGGGTCCACGAGCCGGGCCTCGAGCAAGGGGACGAGCGGGAGGAGCACGGACGTGGCGTAGCAGCCGGGGTTGGAGACGAGGCGAGCGCCCTTGATCCGCTCGCGGTACACCTCGGTGAGCCCGTAGGGGACGCGGTCCAGGAGGGCGGGTGCGGGGTGATCGTGGCCGTACCAGGCCCGGTACGCCTCGGCGCTGGGCAGCCGAAGGTCGCCGGAGAGGTCGACCACGGCCGCCTCCGGCCGGCGCTCGCGCAGCCGGGCGGCGTAGCGCGCCGCCACTCCGTGGGGCAACGCGAGGAGATAGGCGTCGGCCTCCCGCTCCAGTCCGTCCTCGTGCGGGAGATGACCCTCTCCCGTCCCGGTGGTGAACGCGACCCGGGCGTGGGGATGCCCCGCCAGCAGGCGGACCGCCTCGCGCCCGCTGTACCCGGTGGCCCCGAACACACCCACCCGAGCCGTCACGTCCGCCCTCCGCCCTGCCGTCCGAGCTTGCGGCGCGCCCAAAAGAAAAGACCCACTGGAGCTTCACTCCAGCGGGCCGCTCGATCGATCGTTTGTCCGAACCCGACTAGATCTCAGCCTCCCGCCGGACGCACGGGCCTCGCCTCACGCGGGCCTCCGGTCGCACGGCGGGTCGCGTACACATCAGCCTTTCATCATACGGGCTTGCCCCCTCCTGTCAAGCGCCATCTTCGGTTCAGCCGGGCCGTCCTTCGGCGGCCGGTGCGCCGCTCGGGCCGGGGTTCGCTCGCATTCGGGGAATGGGTCCTCAGGCCGAGGTGGGCTTAGGATGGCCCCGAGGTGGACCCATGAGCCAGCCGATGGCGCCCCGCAGCCTTCCCCTGACCGACCTGTCCGAGGACGAGCGGATGTTCCGGGACCAGGTGCGGCGGTTCGCCGAGGAGCAGGTGCGGCCGCTCGTCTCGAAGATGGACGCCGAGGCGAAGATGCCCCGCGAACTGGTGGACGCGTGCTTCGATCTGGGCATCATGGGGGTCGAGATTCCCGAGGAGCACGGCGGGGCCGGGGCAACGTTCTTCATGTCCGTGCTCGTGGTGGAGGAGCTGGCGCGGGTCGACGCTTCGGTGGCGGTCCTGGTGGACGTCCAGAACACGCTGGTCAACAACGCCCTCCTTCGCTGGGGGACCAAGGACCAGCAGGCCCGCTATTTCCCCAAGCTCGCCTCGAGCTGGGTGGGCGCCTATGCCTTGTCGGAGGCGGGCTCGGGCTCGGACGCCTTCGCCCTGGGGTGCCGGGCGGTGGACAGGGGGGACCACTTCGAGCTGACCGGGCGCAAGCTGTGGATCACCAACGCGGCCGAGGCCGAGCTGTTCGTGGTGATGGCGACCGTCGACCCGGGCAAGGGCTACAAGGGGATCACGTCGTTCCTGGTGGAGCGCTCCTCCCCCGGCTTCCAGGTCGGCAAGAAGGAGGACAAGCTCGGCATCCGGGCGTCGTCCACCTGCGAGCTGATCCTGGAAGGCTGCCGGGTCCCGCGGGAGAACGTCCTCGGGGAGGTGGGCAGGGGCTACAAGATCGCCATCGAGACATTGAACGAAGGCCGGATCGGCATCGGCGCCCAGATGGTGGGTGTGGCTCAGGGCTCCTTCGAGCAGGGGCTCAAGTACGCCCAGGAGCGCCGCCAGTTCGGCCAGGCCATCGCCGAGTTCCAGGCGGTGCAGTTCCTCCTCGCCGAGCTGGCCACGGAGATAGAGGCCTCCCGGCTCCTCACCTACAATGCCGCGCGCCTGCGCGACACGGGGGCGAGCTTCATCAAAGAGGCGGCCATGGCCAAGCTCGTCGCTTCGCGGGCCGCGGAGAACGTCACCTCGAAGGTGGTGGAGATCCACGGCGGCTACGGCTTCACCCGGGAGTACCCGGTCGAGAAGTACTTCCGGGACCAGAAGGTCGGGCAGATCTACGAAGGCACCACCCACATGCAGCTCATGGTGATCGCCAAGCAGCTCCTCGGAAAGCTCTGAGGGTCCCCGAGGACGTCGCTGGCGGCGGGCTCGCGTGTGCGGGACACCCTGCGCTGCCTGCGGATATGGCCCGCGGGCCCCGTCAGTAGATCAGGGGCTGCTCGACGTACTCCGAGAACGTGAACGTCTTTTCCCAGCCGGGAAGGACGTTGACCGTGCGCTCGTAGTCGACGGCGATGCGGCGCCCGGTTTCCAGCGTGGAGATCTTGAAGCTCTCCCTGCGGAGGAAAGCCTCCAGCCGGTTCTCACGGACGTACCGCGAGAGCTGGTCGAGGAGCTTCTCGTCCGGGTTCGTGCCGCGCGGGGCGCGCGCGACCTCGGTCATCTTGTCCTTCAGCGCGTAGTGGTCGATGTAGACCGGCGCCACGTTCCAGGCGGCGAAGGCGGCCGCGAGGAACACCGCCAGCCAGATGAAGCCGGACAGTTTGCCCTCGCCCCGCTCGCTCGATCGAGTGCGCATCCGTTCCCTCCGGGCGGAGCCGGACCCGCCGCCCTAGCGGATCAAGTGGAAGAAGCGGCTCCAGCGAGTCTTTCCAAACGCGGCCAGCGTGTCCTTGATCCAGTCCAGGTAGCCCGTGCGATGGTACTCCTCGCGGGACGCCTCGTAGGACCAATAAACCAGCAGGGCACGGCCCTTGACCTGGTCCCGCGCGAGGAAGCCCCAGAACCGGCTGTCCCGGCTGTTGTCCCGGTTGTCGCCGAGCACGAACAGGTGGCCGGGCGGGACCACCTGCGGTCCCCAGTCGTCCCGCATGCCCTCTCCGCGGAAGCCGTAGTCGGGATCGTCGCGCTCGCGGGGCGGCTCCAGGAAGTGGGCGTAGGGCTCCTCCAACGGCTCCCCGTCGATGTAGACGGTCTTGTTCCGGATCTCCACCGTCTCGCCCGGCAGCCCGATCACGCGCTTGATGAAGTCCCGGCCGGGATCCTCCGGGAACTTGAAGACCACGACGTGACCGCGCTCCACGTCCTTCTTGGGGAGGAGCGTCGACTCGAGGGGAAGCACCGACGGCGAGTACACGAGCTTGTTGACGAGGAGGTGGTCGCCGATCAGCAGGTTCTCCTCCATGGAGCCGGTGGGGATCTTGAACGCCTGGACGACGAAGGTGCGGATGAACAGGGCCAGGATCACCGCAACCACGACGGACTCCAGGTACTCGCGGGCCACGGACTTCTTGAACGGCGCCGTGGAGGGTTCGGCGGAGTCGGTCATGACGGCGCCTATTCTAGCAGGGTGTGGAGGACCCGTCAGGGCGGCGGCTCGACCTCCACGCGGATCGAACGCCACCTGCCCTGCCGGAACCGTAGGACGCTCAGGACGCTGGAAGTGGCGGATCTCCCCGAAAACGGCGGAGACAGTCAGGGTCGGCGGCGGCCGTCATGGCACGTTCGACCGCGCTAGTCTACTCTGAGCACCGCCAGGAAGGCCTCCTGCGGGATGTCCACCCTGCCTACCCGCTTCATGCGCTTCTTGCCTTCCTTCTGCTTCTCGAGGAGCTTCCGTTTGCGGGTGATGTCTCCCCCGTAGCACTTGGCGATCACGTTCTTGCGCAGCGGCTTCACCGTCTCCCGCGCGATCACCCGCGAGCCGATGGCGGCCTGGATGGCGACCTCGAACATCTGGCGGGGGATCATCTGCCTCATCTTCTCGACCAGCGACTTGCCCCGCGGGTAGGCCATGTCGCGGTGCACGATCAGGGAGAGGGCGTCCACCGGATCGCCGTTGACCAGCACGTCCAGCTTCACCAGCGGGGAGGTCCAGTGGCCGGTGAACTGGTAGTCGAGGGAGGCGTAGCCCCGCGACGCCGACTTCAGGCGGTCGTAGAAGTCCAGGAGGATCTCGTTCAGGGGCAGCTCGTAGGTGATCATCACCCGGGTGGGGGTGATGTACTCGAGCCCCTTCTGGACGCCGCGCTTCTCCTCGCACAGCTTGAGGATGGGGCCCACGAACTCGTCGCCGGCCAGGATCGTGGCGGTGATCACCGGCTCCTCGATGGCTTCGATCGAGCCCGGCTCCGGGAGCCGGGCCGGGGAGTCCACCTCGACGATCTCGCCGTCGGTCCTCAACACCCGATAGCGCACCGAGGGGGCGGTCACCAGCAGCTCGAGGTTGAACTCCCGCTCGAGTCGCTCCTCCACGATCTCCATGTGGAGCAGGCCCAGGAAGCCGCAGCGGAACCCGAACCCGAGGGCGGCCGAGGTCTCGGGCTCGTAGAAGAACGAGGAGTCGTTCAGGCGCAGCTTCTCGAGCGCGTCGCGGAGCTCCGCGTACTGGTCGGCGTCCACCGGGTAGAGCCCGGCGAACACCATGGGCTTGACCTCCTTGAAGCCGGGCAGCGGCTCGGCCGCCGGACGGCGGTCGTCGGTGAGGGTGTCTCCGATCTTGGTGTCCGAGACCTTCTTGATCCCGGCGACGACGAACCCGACCTCACCCGCCGAGAGCGAGTCCACCGGGATCGGCTTCGGGGTGAAGACCCCCAGGTTCTCCACCTCGTACGAGCCCCCCGAGGCCATGAGCCTCACCTTCATCCCCGGGGCCAGCTTCCCGTCGACCACGTGGACCAGGATCACGACGCCGCGGTACTGATCGAACCAGGAGTCGAAGACCAGCCCGCGCAGCGGCGCGTCGGCGTCGCCCTTCGGCGGGGGGACGCGCGCCACGATCGCCTCCAGGATCTCGTCGATCCCGGTCCCCTGCTTGGCCGAGGCCAGGATGGCCTGGGAGGCGTCGATCCCGATGATGGTCTCGATCTGCTCCCGCGCCCTCTCCGGCTCCGCACCGGGGAGGTCGATCTTGTTCAGGACGGGTATGATCTCGAGGCCGGAGTCCACCGCAAGGTGGGCGTTGGCGAGAGTCTGCGCCTCGACGCCCTGGCTCGCATCGACCACCAGGAGGGCCCCCTGGCAGGCGGCCAGGCTCCGGCTGACCTCGTAGGAGAAGTCCACGTGGCCGGGGGTGTCGATGAGGTTCAGCACGTAGTCCAGCCCGTCCGCGGCTCGGTACGCCAGGCGCACCGAGTGCTGCTTGATCGTGATCCCGCGCTCGCGTTCCAGGTCCATCGAGTCCAGGAACTGCTCGGTCATCTCCCGCTGGGTGAGGGCGCCGGTGCGCTCCAGCAGCCGGTCCGAGAGGGTGGTCTTACCGTGGTCGATGTGCGCGATGATCGAGAAGTTCCGGATCCGGGGCCGTTCCGCCATCACGCCTCCGCGCGCCCGACCACGACCAGGTCCAGGCGCGCCCGGCCGAAGAAGAGGCCCCGCCCCTCGGCGTCGAGGCGGTAGGCTTGGTCGTATCGGAACAGCCGGTCGGCCAGGGCGTGCAGGAGCTTCAACCCGCGCTCGCGCAGCCCCTCGGCGTCGGGGCAGGCCACCAGCACCGCCACGCGGCCATTGATGAAGGCCAGGAGGAACTCGTCCTCCTCCCACTCGCCGAACACGTCCTCCATCGGCTCGCCGGACGCCAGGCTCGCGGGTATCGCGAACATGCTGGCGCGGCCCGCGTCCACGAGGCGGCGCAGCGCGAGCTCGCCCGCGTCCTCCCGCTCCGGGTCCTCGAACAGGATCCGGCGCGGATCGATCACGCAGGCGTAACGCCCTCCGGCCGAGGCGCGGAGCGCCTGGAGCAGCCCGACGATGTCGTCCTTCAGCCGGCGGCTGGACTCGAACATGCGGCCAGGCTCCCGGGGACGGGCATCGAGGCGGTCGGGGACCGGAGGAGGAGTCCTCAGCTCCCCACCCGGGTCATGGCGACCCGGGCGGCGCCGACCACGCCGGCGTCGCCTCCCAGCTCCGCCAGCCGGAAGCTCGTGCTGGCGAAGACGTGCGGGAAGCTCCGCCGCCGCGTGTGCTCCACGATGCCCTGGAGCAGGAGGTCGCCGGACGCGGATGCCCCGCACCCCAGGACGACCCGGTCGAGGTTCAGCAGGTCCAGGGCGGCCGCCACCCCGGTCCCCAGCGCCTGCGCGACGCCGTCGACGACGTCCAGGGCAACGGCATCCCCCTCCCTGGCGCACTCCAGGATCGAGGCGGGGTCGAGGGGGCGACCGCGCAGGGTGCTGTCCCGCTCGGTCATGAGCGCCTCGGCGCTCCGGGCCCACCCCGCGCTGCCGGCGATCGTCTCCAGGCAGCCCCGGGAACCGCACGCACAGGGGAGTCCGCTGGGCTGGACCTGGAGGTGCCCGATCTCTCCGGCGTAGCCGTACCGGCCGGTCCAGAGGCGCCCGCCGAACACGAGCCCTCCCGCGACGCCGGTCCCCAGCGTCAGGTAGAGCACGTACTCGGCGTCGCGTCCCGCGCCCTGCCACGCCTCCGCCAGCGCGGCGGCGTGGGCGCCGTTCTCGGCGAAGCTCGGCCGGCCGGTGATGCGGGTCATCTCCTCGCCCACCGGCATCCCCTCCATCGCTTCCAGGCTGGGGGCGCTCAGCACCCGTCCCGTCTCCACGTCCATGATCCCGGGGACGCCGATACCCACACCCTGCGACCGGCGCTCCGGGTCCAGGGCCCCGACGGCCGCGGCGAGCTGGCCGGTCAGGGAGCGGCGGGACTCCTTGGCCAAGGGCTCGCGCAGGCGGTCCACGACGCGGCCGGCCCCGTCTATCAGGGCTCCCTTGAGGAAGGTTCCCCCCAAATCCAGGCCGACGACGGTGTCGAAGAGCGCGTCGACGGTCATCCGGGAATATTGACGTGCGCGGCTGAGGGCTGTCAACGCGGCCGAGGCGCGCCGGCCGGATGACGACCTGTGATAACGACCTGTCAGGGCGGCGGTTGAACCCCGTGGTCTTCGGTGATAGAAACCGTCAACCGGCATCCGACCCACGGTCCGGAGGGACCAAGGCTCGGCCACGAGGCCCTGGCTGGCGGTGTCGGTCGAAGGCGTTCGATCCGTCACGCCCAAGCCCCCAAAGGCGCGGGAGGAGACGAACGATGCTCAGGAAGATCCTCGCGGTCGACGACTCCGCGCTGATCCACCAGATGTACAAGCTGTTCCTCTCCCGCTACAAGAACTGCAAGCTCATCAGCGCGATGAACGGCCTCGAGGCGCTCGACAAGCTCGGCCAGGAAGAGGGCATCGACCTGATCCTCCTCGACATCAACATGCCGGTCATGAACGGCCTGGAGTTCCTGCAGCGGATCCAGAAAGAGCCCGCCTACCAGTCCATCCCCGTGATCATCATCTCCACCGAAGGCAAGGAGGAAGACACGATCCGCGGCCTGAAGATGGGGGCCAAAGGGTACGTGAAGAAGCCCTTCCAGGCGTCGGAGCTCCACGGCCTGATCGAGAAGATCACCTCCGGCTAGCCCCTTTGACACCGGGATAGGAGCCATGTCGGACTTCCAGGTCTCCCCGGAGCTCCTCTCCATCTACCTCGAGGACGCTCGCGGCCACCTCGAGGCCCTGGACCACTGCCTGCTCGCCCTGGAGCGCGAGGGCCTCGACGCCGACGTGGTCGCGGGGGTCCTGGGGCCGTTGCACACCCTCAAGGGCAACAGCGGCATGATGGGCTTCTCGGCCATCAAGGACTACGTCCACCGGCTGGAGGACGTGTTCGCCCGGGTGGCCGACGGCGACCTCAAGCTGGCCCCGAACGTGTTCGACCAGCTGTTCTCCGGGGCCAGCGCCCTGCGCGAGGCGGTGGAGAGAGCGTGCCAGTCCGGGCATGAGGTCCTGGACCTCGGCTCCGAGCAGTCGGTCCTGCAGCGCCTGGTGGAGTCTCCGCCTCCGGAGGCTCCCCGCGGGGCCCCCGAGCTCCAGCCCCGGCCCGCTGACGTGCCGGCTCCGGCCGCGCCGCCGCGGGCCGAGGCCGCGGTCAGCACCGGCCCCGCCCGCCGGACCGGCGAGGGGGGCTACGTCCCGAGCCGCTCCAACATGGTACGGGTCGACTTCGGGCAGCTCGACCAGCTCCTGAACCTCGTCGGGGAGCTGATCATCTATCGGACCAAGCTCCACCAGGCGGGCCGGGAGATGGCCGAGCGGATCGGCAGCCGCGACGCGGGCCGGGACCTGCTCGACGCCGTCCAGCAGGTGGCGGCGGTCAGCGGCCGTCTCCAGGAGACGGTGATGGACATCCGCATGCTGCCGATCCGCCACGTGTTCGATCGCTTCCCGCGGCTGGTGCGCGACCTGGCCCGCCAGCAGGGGAAGGAGATCGAGCTGATCCTCGAGGGCGAGGGGACCCGCGTCGACAAGGCGATCATCGACGAGATCGGCGAATCCATCGTCCACATGATCCGCAACAGCGTCGACCACGGGATCGAGCCGCCTCAGGCCCGGGTGGCGCGCGGCAAGACACCCACCGGCACGATCCTGCTCTCCGCCGCGCAGGAATCGAACCACGTCGTCATCACGATCATGGACGATGGGTCCGGCATCGACGTCGGCCGCGTGCGGAGCAAGGCGCTGGTCCGCGGCCTGCTCCAGGGGGACGAGGTCCTGTCCGACCGCGAGGCGGTCCAGCTCATCTTCTCCCCGGGCTTCTCCACCGCGGAGGAGGTCACCGAGGTGTCGGGACGCGGGGTGGGGCTGGACGTGGTCCTCAAGTCCATCGAGCGGCTGAACGGGCTCGTCGAGGTGGAGACGGTCCCCGGGGTGGGGACGAAGTTCATCATCCAGCTCCCCCTCACGCTGGCCATCATCTCCGCCCTGCTCGTGGAGGTCGGCGGGCGGGTCTACGCCATCCCGCTCGGCGCGGTGGTGGAGAGCATCAAGTTCGACGTGCGCGAGATCCACCGGATCCACGGCCGTGACACGCTCCGCCTCCGCGACCGCATCGTCCCGGTCCTGCGGCTGTCGGCGCTGTTCGGCCTGGCCCCGGCGGAAACCGCGGCGCGGCAGTACGCCGTGATCCTGGGCCGGGGTGACAAGCGGATCGCCCTCGTCGTGGACCGGCTCCGGGGGCAGCAGGAGGTCGTCATCAAGGCGCTCGACCCGGCCGTGTCCGGTGCCCAGGCGGCAGTCGCGGGGGCCACCATCATGGGCGACGGACGGGTGGTGCTGATCCTGGACGTGGCCGCGCTGTTCGAAGGCAAGCGCCACGCGCTCGTGCACGCCGGGGCCGGCCTGGCGGCCGAGGGGTAGCGATGTACGAGGAGTGGTACGGGCTCCAGGAGCGGCCGTTCCGCAAGACGCCCGACCCGCGCTACCTCTACCTGAACGAGGTGTACGAGGAGGCGCTCGAGCAGCTCCTGTACGCGGTCGAGGAGATGGAGCTGGCCCTCCTGACCGGGGATGTCGGCGCGGGCAAGACGCTGCTCTCCAGGGCCCTGGTCGATCGGCTCGGCGAGCGGTACGAGGTCGGGATGATCCTGAACCCCCGGCTGTCGCCGCGCCAGTTCCTGCGCACGGTGGCCTCGGAGCTCGGGGTGGCCTCGCCGCGCTTCCACTCCAACGAGCTGCTCGAGCAGGTCCACGACCGGCTGCTGGCCCTCGACGAGGCAGGCCGCGCGGCGCTCCTGGTAGTGGACGAGGCCCACCTGATCCCGGGCAAGCCGACCTTCGAGGAGGTGCGCCTCCTGACGAACTTCCAGCTCGACGACCGGAACCTGATCGCGGTCGTGCTCGTCGGCCAGCCGGAGCTGCGGGAGCGCCTTCGGCACCGGTCCTACCGGGCCCTGACCCAACGCATCGGGGCGCAGTTCCACCTGACTCCGCTGGGCGCGGAGGACTCGCGGGCTTACCTGGAGCATCGGCTCGCGGTGGCGGGAGCCAGGGGACCCGTCTTCACGACCGAAGCCATGGCACGGCTCCACGCCGCCTCGGGCGGGATACCGAGGGTGTTGAACCACCTTGCCACCCAAGCCCTCATCGAAGGGATGGCGCGGGGCGTGCGCACCGTGGACGAAGCCGTCGCGGCCGGGGTGATCGAGGGTCAGACGCTGCTCGGCGAGCCCCAGCCGGCCGCGAAGCCGGGGCCGGCACCGACGCCGGAGCCGGTTTCGCGCGCGGCGGTGGCCGAGGGCAGGAGCGGGAGATAGGCATGGGCCGCATGTCGGATGCGCGGAAGCGGGCGAAGGCGAAGAGCGGCGGGGCGAGGCCGGTGCCCGCGGAGGACGTGCCCGCCGCCGCCGATCCTCCAGGCGCGGGCAGCGCGGCCCCCGGCCACGCGGAGGCGGCTCCGGAGCCCGCGCCCCCCGCGCTACCCTCCGAGCCCCAGGGATGGCTCAGCCGCGAGGAGCCGCTGGTCTTCCCGGCCGACCCACCGGCGCGGACAGGACGCATCGCGCTGCCGTCGTCCGGCCTGGCCGCGGACATCCTCGCCCGTCCCGAGGCGGCGGAAGTGGAGGCGGCCGAACGCGCGCTGGCCCCCGCCGCGGATCCGGTCGCCGGCGCCCTGGAAGCGCCCCGCGCGCACAACGTCTCGTTCTTCGCGTCCCCCGCCCGGGAGGACCGGAAGGTCGCCGAGTCCACCGAGCACCTCGCCACCTTCCTGCTCGCGGGCGAGGAGTACGGCGTCGACGTGCGAATGGTGCAGGAGATCATCCGCGTCACCGAGATCACCCCGGTGCCGCGAGCGCCGGAGTTCATCAAGGGCGTCATCAACCTGCGGGGCCGGATCATCCCCGTCGTGGACCTCAAGCGGAAGCTGGGCCTGGGCGAGGTGGAGGCCTCCCGCCTCGCCCGGATCGTGGTCGTGAAGTTGAAGGACCGGCAGATCGGGCTGCTCGTCGACGGAGCCTCGCAGGTCCTGAAGGTCCCGGTGTCCAGCATCGAGCCCGCGCCGGAGGAGGTGGTGGAGATCGAGGCCCACTACATCCGCGGCGTGGCCAAGCTTCCCGACCGCCTGGTCATCCTGATGGACCTGCAGCGCATCCTCGCCCCCGAGCTGCGCGAGGGCATCCCCTGAGGCGGGGACGGACGCTGGAGGAGCGGAGGACCCGAACCCCCGGGGACGTTCTCCCGGTGTCGCCCCGGACGTCTCAAAGGAGCGTGTGACATGGCCCTGGCCCCACTTACCGAATCGAAGGTGCCCGACAGCGAGGGCGCCCGCTCCGTCAAGACCGGCCCCCCCTCGCCCGGTGCGGGCCGTGGTCTCGGCCTGGATCCCCGGGGTGGGCAGAACCAGGGAGGGGCCCGGCACCGGTGGCTGCGGATCCGTTCCCTGCGCGCCAAGCTCCTCCTCCTCGTGGGCGGAGTCGCGCTCGTAGTGAGCGTGGTCTCTGCGGGCTTCGAGCTGATGAGCAGCGGCAGCCTGATCCGGCAGCAGGTGGTGAAGCGCGGCCGGTATATCGCCAACAACCTCGCCTACAACAGCAAGTACGGTGTTCTCACCGAGGACAAGCCCCTGCTGACCCAGCTCATCGAAGGCGCGTTGTCGGCCGGGGCCGAGCGCGAGGAAGGAGCCGAGCGCTCGGACGTCGTGGGCGCCATGATCCGGGACGCCAAGGGGAACGTCCTCGCCCGCAAGGGCACCGGCATCCGCGACCTCCCTTCGGAGCCCAGCCGCGTCGCCGAGGAGCGCGACGCCGTCACCGAGGACGGCGACCCCGTCATCCTGTTCCGGGCCCCGGTGACGACTTCGGCGGCGGGCGACTTCGTCGCGGACGTCTCCGGCGCCGCGGGGCGTCCGGCGGAGGAGCAGAAGGGCGGCGTGGAGGTCGCGATCAGCAAGTCCATCATGGACGCGCAGCAGCGCTCGATCTTGCTGAGCACGGCGGCCCTCGCCTTCGTGCTGTTCGTGCTGGGCTCGGTGGGAGGCTGGTACCTGACCGGTTTCTGGCTGCGGCCGGTGAGGGAGATGGTCTCGGTGGCCTCCGCCGTCATCGAGGGCGACCTGACCGAGAGCCTCCAGGTGGCCACCGACGACGAGCTGGGCGCCCTGGCCCACCGCTTCAACGATATGGTGGGCAACCTGCGGAAGATCGTGGACAACATCCAGGAGACCTCGGTGCAGGTCGCCTCGTCCGCCGGCGAGATCTCCGCCAACGCGAAGCTCATCACCCAGGGCGCCCAGGCCCAGGCCCAGGCCGCGGAGGAGACCTCCACGTCGATGGAGGAGATGGCCGCCTCGATCCAGACCGTCGCCGGCAACGCCCAGAGCCTGGCCACCTACGTGGAGGAGACCTCGAGCAGCATCACCCAGATGGGGGCTTCCATCGAGGAGGTGGCGAAGTCCAGCAGCACCCTGGCCGGGACGGTCACCGAAGCCTCGGCCACGATCGAGCAGATGACGGTGTCGATCGACCAGATGGCGAAGAACCTGGAGAGCCTGGCCGCGACCGTGACCGAGACCTCCACCACGGTCGAGGAGATGACGAGCTTCATCGCGTCGGTGGCCCACAACGCCGAGTCGCTCGGCAACGCCGCCCTGAAGACCAGCCACACCGTCTCGGACATGGCGGCGGCGGTCAACGACGTGGCCAAGATCGCCGAAGAGGCGGACCGCATCAGCAAGCGGGCCTCCGAGGACGCCCGCACCGGCGACGAGGCGGTGTCCCGGACCATCACCGGGATGCGCACCATCTCCGAGACGATGGAGAACACCGCCCGGGTCATCACCGGGCTGGGGCGGCGGTCCCAGGAGATCGGCAAGATCCTCGAGGTGATCGAGGAGATCGCCGACCAGACGAACCTCCTCGCCCTGAACGCGGCCATCGAGGCGGCCCGGGCCGGAGAGGCCGGCCGCGGCTTCGCGGTGGTGGCCGACGAGGTCCGCAAGCTGGCCGAGCGCTCGGTGGAGGCGACCAAGGAGATCGGGGAGGTGATCCGCCAGGTCCAGCAGGAGACGACCGACGCGGTGGAGACCGCGAAGGCCGGGGCCGCCGAGACCAAAGAGGGCATCGGGCTCGCCGACAAGGCCGGCCTGGCGCTGCGCAGCATCATCGACTCGGTCGGACGGTCCAGCCAGCTCATGGGCCAGATCGCCTCCGCCACCTCGAAGCAGTCCGCCGCCTCCGCGGAGGTCATGCAGACCGTGGCCGACATGAACTCGGCCACGAACCAGGTGACGACGGCGGTCCGGGAGCAGGCGGAGGGCTCGAAGCAGATCCGCCTGGCGATGGAGAACATAAACCGGATCATGACCGAGTCCGCCTACTCCACGAAGGAGCAGGCCGCCGGCGGCCGTCAGGTGCGGCTGGCGGTCGAGAACATGAACAAGATCGCCTCCCAGGTGAACATCGCCACCAAGGAGCAGGCCGAGGGGAGCCGCCAGATCGTCCACGCGGTGGAGAACATGAACCGCATGACCCAGCAGGTCTCGTACGCGACCGCCGAGCAGAAGCGGGGCGGCGAGCTGGTCGTGAAGGCGATGGAGAACATCTCCGAGATCGCCCGCGACAACCTCTCCACGGTCGAGGAGATGTCGAAGGCCACGGGGAACCTCGCCCAACAGGCGGAGAACCTGGCCAAGCTCATCTCGGTCTTCCGCGTCCAGTAGGTCTCATGACGCTGGACCTGCAGGCGGCGACCGAATCGCTGCGCTCGGGGGAGGAGCCGGTCCGGCGCCGGGTCGTCGACGAGCTGGGGCGGTCGGGCGCGCCGCAGGCGATCCCACTCCTCCTGCTCGCCGTCGCCGACGAGAGCTGGCCGGTGCGCCAGGCCGCCGGCGAGCACCTGGCCGCGTTCCCGCTCCCCGACCTGTTGGCGGCCCTGGAGCTGGCCCTTCGCGACGACGAGAACGCGGGGACGCGGAACGCGGCGATGGAGATCTACGTGCGTGTCGGTGCGGCCGCGGTGTCGCCGCTCCTGGCGCTCCTGCAGGACGCGGACGAGGAGGTCAGGAACTTCGCCGCGGTGATGCTGGGCTCCCTCAAGGACCCTCGGGCGCTCGAGCCCCTGATCGCCGCGCTCCGGGACGCCGACGTCAACGTACGCCATGCCGCCGCCGCCAGCCTCGGGCAGCTCGGTTCGGCCCAGGCCGTGCTGCCGCTCATCGAGGCACTCCGCACCGAGCCCTGGCTGCAGTACCCCGCGATCAACGCCCTGGCCGACATCGGCGACCCGCGGGCCGCCCCCGCCCTCCTCGACCTGTTGGGCGACGAGATGCTGCGCGGGCCGGTCCTGGACGCGGTCGGCCGCCTCGCCGGCCGCGAGGCGCTCCCACAACTGGTCCCGCACCTGTACGATCCCGACCCCTCCGTCCGCAACGCGGCGATCCAGGCGGTGGTGGCGATCGAGCAGCGGGCCACCGCCGAGGGCGAGAGCCTGGACCCGGGCGTCCAGGAGGCGCTCCGCCGGGAGGACCTGGTCGGCCACCTCCTGGCGACGCTCGAGGACGAGGACGTGCGCAACCGGCGCACCGCCGCGATCACGCTGGGATGGCTCAAGGAGCCCCGCGCGGAGCGCCCGTTGATCGACCTCCTCGGCGAGGCCGAGCTCCACGAGTACGTGACCCATGCGCTCGTCTCCATCGGCTTTCGGGACCGGGAGGCCTACGTCCACGGGCTCTCGCACCCGGACGACTCGGTCCGGGAGGGGACGATCCGCTGCCTGGCCTGGATCGTTCCCCCCGGGGGCGTCGAGCTGGTGGCTCCGCTCATCCACGACCCGTCGACGCAGGTGCGGGCCGAGGCCGTCGCGGCGATCGGACGGCTCGGGGACGAGGACGCGGCCATGCTGCTGTTCGAGCTGCTGGGCGACGAGAGCGAGCTCATCCAGGAGAGCGCCATGACCGCCCTCGCGCGGATGAGCCCCGGACGGGTGGTTCCCCTCCTCCTGCAGGCGCTGGGAAGCCCGGAGCCCCAGGTCCGGATCCGGGCGGCGGAGACCCTGGGCCTGCTGCGGGAGCCGGAAACGGCCCCCGCCCTGATGACCCTCTCGCAGGACCCGCGGGAGACGGTGCGGCGGGCGGCCATCAAGTCCCTGGGGGAGTTCGAGGCTCCGGGCGTGCCCGAGCGGCTCCGGCAGGCGCTCCGGGACGAGAGCAGCCTCGTGCGCCAGCAGGCGGTGCTCTCCCTGGGCAAGCTCCAGGACCCCGCCACCGCCGCGGACCTCGTCCCCTTGCTCGAGGACCCCGACCCGAAGATGCGCTTCGTCGCGCTGAGGGCCCTCGGCCAGGTCCGCAGCCCGGAGGCGGTGCCCCGGATCCTCGCGTTCCTGGGAGACCGGCGGGACGAGCTGCGCTTCGCCGCAGTGGAAGCCCTCGGGGCCATCCGGGCCGTGGCAGCGGTCCGACCCCTCCTCGCCGTGCTGCCCGATCCGGACCGCAACCTCCGGCGGGCGGCGGCGGAGAGCCTCGGCAACATCGCCGATCCCCAAGCGGTCCCTGCGCTCCTGCTGGCCCTGGAGGACGAACACTGGAGCGTGCGTTGCGCCACCGCGGCGGCGCTGGGACACGTGCGGGGGACCAAGGCCGTACAGGGGCTCCTCTCCCGGCTCCAGGACGAGGACGCGACCGTGAGGCGCGCCGCGGTCGCGGCGCTCGGCGAGATCGGCGACGCCCGTGCTGCCGGGCCGCTCACCCGGGTGCTGCCGGATCCCGCGCTGCAGTCCTCCGCCCTGGAGGCGCTCCGCAGGATGGGGGCGGCGGCACTGGGGGAGGTCGAAGGCGCCCTCGCCGCCGCGGGCCCGGAGGTGCGCCGGCTGCTCGTGGACCTGGCCGGCAAGATCGAGGACCGGCGGGCGGGCAAGCTCCTGCTGTCGGCCCTCGCCGACGACAGCGCCGAGGTCCGCACCGACGCCGCACTGGCACTGGGGGACGGCGCTTATCTCGAGGCCGTGCGTCCCCTCACCGACATCAAGGCCGGCGACCCGTCGCCGGACGTCCGCCAGGCCGCCGCACTGGCGCTCAAGAAGCTGGCTCCGCGGTAGCGACTTGTTCCATCCGTCCAACCACGACGTCGACCTCTCCGAGGAGGAGTTCCGCCTGCTGCGCGACCTGATCCACGAGAGGTTCGGCCTGTACTTCGAAGATGCGCAGCGGCCGTCGCTGCGCACCCGGCTGGCCGGCCGGCTGGCCAGCCTCGACCTCCTGTCGTTCAAGGACTACTACCACTACCTCCGCTTCGGCCCCCAGCGGCTGGAAGAGATAGACAAGATGGCCTCCCACCTCACCAACAACGAGACCTACTTCTACCGGGAGGCTCCGCAGCTGAAGGTCTTCGCCGATCACATTCTCCGAGGCCTCAAGGAGACCAAGACCGGGACGGAGGGACGCTCGCTACGAGTGCTGTCCGCCGGCTGCTCGACCGGAGAGGAGGTCCACACCCTCGCCATGATCGTCTACGACAGCGGACAGTTCTTCTGGAGCTGGAAGGTCTCCATCGTCGGCTTGGACGTGGACAGGGTGGCGCTGGACAAGGCGCGGCGGGGCCTCTACTTCCACAACTCTTTCCGCGCCTTGAGCCCAGCCCTGCTGGAGCGCCACTTCGCCAAGCAGGGGGTCGGGGCCCAGGTGAAGGAAGGCATCCGCAAGCTCGTCCACCTGCGCGAGGGTAACATCCTCGATCCCGCGAGCTACGAGGGGCTGGCGCCGCTGGACGTGGTGTTCTGCCGCAACGTCCTCATCTACTTCTCCGACGCGGCGACCCTGCGGGCGGTGAGGTTGTTCCACGACGTCCTGGTTCCCGGGGGATACCTGCTGCTGGGGCACGCCGAGTCGCTGTCACGCATCACCGACCTGTTCACGCCGATACGCTTCCAGGGGGCCATGGTCTACCAGAAGGCGGGCGTGCCGGCGCCGTCCATGTCGGGGACGCGGTGATCCGCGTGGTGGTGGTCGACGACTCCGCGTTCGTCCGCCAGGCCCTGAGCCGGATGCTCGGCGCGGCGCCGGACATCGAGGTGGTGGGGACTGCCTCGGACGGGCTGGAGGGCTACGAGAAGGTCCGCGAGCTGCACCCGGACGTGGTCACCCTCGACGTGAAGATGCCGCGGCTCGGGGGGCTGGAGGCCCTCGAGCGGATCATGGCCGAGTGCCCGGTGCCGGTGCTGCTTCTGTCGTCGCTCACCAGCGAGGGGGCGGACGTCACGCTCCGCGGCCTGGAGCTCGGGGCCATGGACTTCGTCGACAAGTCCAGCGTGCAGGGCCACATGAACCTGCTGAGCCTCTCCGAGGAGCTTCTGGCCAAGGTCCGGGCGCTGGCGGGCGTGCGGGTGGGATTGCGGTCGGGGCTGGGCGAGGCGATCGGGGAGCCCAGGCGGCCGCCGGAACCGGGGGCCGAGGCCGAGGTCGTGGCGATCGGGACCTCCACCGGAGGCCCACCCGCGCTGACGACGATCATCCCTCGGCTGCCGGTGGGCTTCTCCTCCGCGATCCTGGTGGTCCAGCACATGCCGGTCGGGTTCACCCGTTCCCTCGCCGAGCGCCTGAACGCGCGGAGCCGGGTTCCCGTGCGGGAGGCCGCGGACGGCGAGCGCTTGGAGCGGGGCGTGGTCCTGGTGGGTCCCGCCGGCCGCCACATGAAGGTGCGGCGGCGCGGCTCGGTGGCGCGGGTCTGGCTCGACGACGAGCCCCGCGCCGCCCTCCACCGACCCTCGGTGGACGTCCTGATGGCCTCGGTCGCCAAGGCTTTCGGCCCCCGGACGCTGGGAATCGTGCTCACCGGGATGGGCTCGGACGGGGTCGAAGGGCTGAGGGCGATCCGGGCGGCGGGAGGGCGCACCCTGGCCGAGAGCGAGGAGACCTGCGTCATCTACGGCATGCCCAAGGCCGCGGTGGAGGCGGGAGTGGTCGACCAGTCGGTCCCCTTGTCCCGGATCGCCGACGAGATCCTGGCCGCGGTGTAGAATCGCGGGCGCGGCGCGGCGCGCCGCCTGGGCACGGGCATCTCCGTAGGTGCGAGAGGGCCCTCTCGGGAGCATCGGGCCGCCGGCCCGGCATCTCTGGTTGACGCCTGTCGCCAACGAGGCGGGAGCGGATCGCGGAGTGGGGGACGCCGCCGGACGGGGTAGGGGTGGCCTATTGAGCCTGACGGGGAACCTCGAGGACCTGCCGCTCCTCGACATCCTCCAGATCGTCTCCTTCAGCAAGAAGACAGGCTACCTCGCCATCTGGGCCAGCCAGGGGGAAGGCGCCATCGTGTTCCAGGATGGCTTCGTCGTCTCCTCCTTCTCCTGGGACAGTCCTGCGCTCGATCCGCGGGTCGCCACCCTCACGGCGGAGAAGAAGGGCCGGGTGATCCGCGGACGGATCGAGACCGCGCTCGAGCAGCTGATCCGCCTCCGGGAGGGGCAGTTCAGCTTCAGCCTGACCGAGGAGCCCCCGCGCACCATCGGCACGCGGGACATCTCGGGAGAGACGCTGCCGCGCGGCCTCAACGCGCAGGAGCTGCTCCTGGACCTCGCCAGGGGGATGGACGAGGACCGGCGCGATTCCACCGCGGCTCTCGAGGCCTCCTTCGCCGCTCCGGTGGAGGAGCCTTACGAGGACGCGGGCGCGGCTGGACCAGCCCTGGCTACGGCCCCGGACGCGCCGGACGCGTCGCCCGAGAGCACCGTCGCGATCGTGGTGGCGCCCGCGCCGGAGGCGGCTCCAGAGCCGGTCGAACGCACAGCGCCGCCGCCCGCCCCCGCCGCCGCCGAGGAAGGGCGCACGCTCCTCCTGGTGGACGACGAGCACGACGTGCGGCGTATCCTGGCCGAGCACTTCACCAAGGCGGGCTACCACGTGGTCGAAGCGCCGGACCCGGACACCGCGATCAAGAAGGCCCACCGGCTGGGCAAGGCCGGGATCGAGTTCCTGCTGGTCACCGACCTCGGTATGCCCACCTCGGGCGGCGCCTCGTTCCACGGGGGCTTCGAGGTGGTGAAGCGCCTCGGCAAGATGAACCTCCGGCCGCCGGCGTTGCTGATGGCCGAGAGCATGAGCGGCTCGCTGCAGGCGCGGGCCAAGCAGATGGGTATCTCGGCTTTCGTGTTCAAGCCGGGCCTGTCGAAGCTGGACCCGGAGCAGTTCGAGGCGGACCTGCGGGCGTTCGGCCGCAAGCTGACCCAGGACGTGCTCCCCGGCCTGAAGCGATCCGAGCCGGCGCCACGGCCCCAGCCCGCCGCGCAGCCACCCAAGCCGCCCGGAGAACTGCCCGAGGCGGCGGAGGAGATGTCCCGCCAGTTCACGATGCTCCAGCGCCGGCTGGAGGAGCTGAGGCGGCCCGGAGACGCGACCCAGATCTCGCTCCTGGTCATGAAGGTGGCGCGCGAGTTCTTCGAGCGCGGCATCCTGTTCCTGGTGAAGAACGAGGAGGTGCGGGGCCTGGGAGGTTTCGGTCCCGCTCCCAAGGACGAGAACATCACCCTGCTGGTTCGCGACGTCGTCATCCCGCTGGCGGAGCCGTCGGTGTTCCTGGACGTGGTATCGCGCCGCAAGCCCTACAGCGGCGCGCTGCCGGACGGGAAATGGGGCCGCTACCTGGTCGGGAAGATCGGCCGCTTCCGATCGGTATCGGCAGCCCTCATCCCGCTCCTGACGCACCGCGAGACGATCGCCCTCCTCTTCGGCGACAACCCCGAGACCGGCCGAGTGATCGGGCGGATCGACGCCCTCGAGCTGTTCATCAACCAGGCCGGCATCGCCCTGGAGAACGCGCTCCTCCAGCGCAAGCTCCAGAGCCAGCAGGCGGGGAGCTAGGTCGCGAAGCAAGCGGCACGAGATCCTCGTCGAGGAAGACGAGTAGGCGCGGGCAACCGCGTGGGGCGGCCCGTCCCCGGGGACCTTGGCGAGGGCTCGTACCATGGGGCGAGACGGGTGATTCTGCTGACGTGGGTGCGCCGGCTTGGCACGGCAGAGACCTTGGGCTAGAATCGGGCCTTTCGCCGGAATCCTAGCCGCGAACCCCACCGCGCGAGGTGGCCCGATGTCGACCCCCGACGACCGGTCCCGCAAGGGCCAGGAGTTCTTCACCCAGATCGTCACCAAGGCGAAGGAGTTCACCGAGGAACTCCTCAAGGAGAACGAGCGCCTGCGGTTCAAGATCGCGAGCCTGGAGACCGGCGGCGGCGGCGCCGTCCCGGGCTCGGACGAACACGTCAACGAGCTGACCAAGCGCCTCCGGACGCTGGAGGAGCGGCTCGCGGAGGTGGAGGCCCGCTACCGGAAGGTCGAGGAGGAGAACAAGGAGTTCGCCGACCGCTACATCGAGATCGAGGAGCAGAACAACAACCTCGCCAACCTCTACGTCGCCTCCTACCAGCTCCACTCGACCCTCGACTACAAGGAGGTCGTGCGCATCGTCCAGGAGATCGTCATCAACCTGATCGGGGCCGAGGCCTTCCACCTGTTCATGGTCAGCGAGAAGACGGGCCAACTGGAGCTAGAGACGTCGGAGGGCCAGGACGCGGCCGCCACCTCGATCCCCCTGGGCGAGGGGCTCATCGGAAAGTCCGCCCAGACCGGCGAGAACTACTTCGCCGACAACGTCGCCCACCGCGACCCGACGCCGTTCGCCGAGCCGATCGCGGTGATTCCCCTGAAGATCAAGGAGAGCGTCATCGGCGTGATCTCGATCAACAAGCTCCTCGTCCAGAAGACCGCCTTCACGACCATGGACTACGAGCTGTTCACCCTCCTGGCCGGCCACGCCGCCACCGCCATCTTCTCGGCCAAGCTGTACTCCGCCTCCGCGAGGAAGCTCACGACTCTGCAGGGCTTCCTCGACATGCTGAAGACGCCCACGAAGGGCTGAGCGATCTCGCGTCGCCGGCCTCGGGTCGCCGCACCGGGGCGGCGTGTCACGCTCGCATCGATGTCGTCCCACGACCGCTGCTGAGCAAGCCATCGCCACCGTTCCGACCACGAAAATGCGGTCGAGCGAGGGATCTGGTGGCACGGACAGGCCGAGCAGCGAAACCGCGGCCGTCTATAATGCCCTTGGGGACAAGGGAGACGCGATGATAGGAAACCTCGGCGAGCTGAAGCGCAGCGGCGTGGACGTCCCCGGGCCGTCCGTCAAGGAGGAGATGCGGCGGAACCTGCTGGCGAAGCTGTCCGCCGGTGGCGCGTTGTTCCCCGGGATCCTCGGCTACGACGAGTCGGTGATCCCACGGGTGGTCAACGCCGTGCTGTCCCGGCACAACATGATCCTGCTCGGGTTGCGCGGACAAGCCAAGAGCCGGCTCCTGCGCAGCCTTGCCACCCTGCTCGACGAGCGCGTCCCGTACGTGGCCGGCTGCGAGATCCACGACGATCCGTTCCGGCCCCTGTGCCGCCGGTGCCGTGACCTGCTGGCCGAGCGGGGGGACGAGACCCCCATCGCCTTCCTCGCCCCCGAGGAGCGCTACGTGGAGAAGCTGGCCACCCCGGACGTCACGATCGCGGACATCATCGGCGACATAGACCCCATCCGGGCCGCCCGCGGCGGGCACGACCTGGGCAGCGAGCTGACCATGCACTACGGGCTGCTCCCCCGCGCCCATCGCGGGATCTTCGCCCTCAACGAGCTGCCCGACCTGGCCGCGCGCATCCAGGTGGGGCTGTTCAACGTCCTGCAGGAAGGGGACGTGCAGATCAAGGGCTACCCGATCCGCCTCCCGCTGGACGTCTGCATGGTCTTCACCGCCAACCCGGAGGACTACACCGCGCGAGGGAAGATCATCACCCCGCTCAAGGACCGCATCGGCAGCGAGGTGCGCACCCACTACCCCGAGACGCTCGAGAGGGGTGTCGCCATCACCCAGCAGGAGGCCTGGACCGACCGGGGCACCGGTTCCATCAGGATCCCGCGGTTCATCCGGGAAGTAGCCGAAGGCATCGCCTTCGCCGCCCGGCGCGACAAGAAGATCGATCGTCGCAGCGGCGTCAGCCAGCGCCTTCCCATCACCGCCCTCGAGAACTCGATCTCCAACGCCGAGCGCCGCTCGCTGCTGCGCCGGGAGTCTCCGGTGGTGCCCCGAGTCTCCGACGTCTACGCCGCCCTGCCCTCGTTGACCGGCAAGTTCGAGCTGGAGTACGAGGGGGAGCTGATGGGGTCGGAGAACGTCGGGCGGGAGCTGATCCGCGAGGCGGTGGGGGAGGCGTTCGCCGTGTACCTCGGGTCGGCGGACCTGCGCCCGGTGGTGGCCTTCTTCGAGGCCGGGGGGGCGCTGAAGCTTCGGGACGACGCGTCGTCCGAGGAGCTGCTCGAGCAGCTCGAGCGCGTTCCCCAGCTCATGGACCACCTGGGCCTGGTCGGCGTCGAGCCGGCCGACCCGCCGGCGGTCCGCGCTGCGGCGGGCGAGTTCGTGCTCGAGGGACTGTACGCGCAGAAGAAGATCGGCCGTAGCGACGACCGGGGGTTCGTGGCCTCGGAGCGGCGCAGCGACGTGGAGATCGACCTCGAGCGGCTGGAGCGCCTGAGGAAGATGAAGAAGCAGGTGAACTGACGCGGTCCGATGGGAACCACCCGCTATCATCGCTACATCGGCGAGCTGTGGGACGACCTGGACCTGGAGGACCTGGTCGGTGAGCTGTCCGACTTCCTCCTCCAGAGCGGCTTCGGCATGGAGCCGGCGGACTGGGAGGAGGACGACCTCCAGGCCCTCCACGACGCCATCCTCGACGCGCTGCTGCGCCGGGGAATGCTCTCCGAGGCGGACCTCGACCGGCTGATGGGGGACGCCGACGCCCTCGACCAGTTCCTGCAGAAGGTCGTCGAGCGGCTCGTCCGCGAGGGTTACCTGCGGACCCAGGAAGGCCAGCCCTTCCACGACCCGACCGGCGGCGGGGGTGGCTACGGTCCGGGAGGGCCGCCGATCAAGTTCGAGCTGACCGAGAAGGGCGTCGACTTCCTCGGTTACCGGACCCTCCGCGACCTGCTCGGCTCCCTGGGGCGCTCGTCCTTCGGCCGGCACGACACCCGCGACCTCGCCACCGGCGTCGAGGCCTCCGGTCCTTCGAAGGGATACGAGTTCGGGGACACCCTGAACCTCGACGTCAGCGGGACGCTGCTGTCCGCGGTGGCGCGGGAGGGTCTCAAGGTCCCACTGGACGTGGACTACAAGGACCTCCTGGTGCACCAGGCGGAGTACCAGTCCTCCTGCGCCACGGTGGTGATGCTGGATTGCTCCCACAGCATGATCCTCTACGGCGAGGACCGCTTCACGCCGGCCAAGAAGGTGGCGCTCGCACTCAGCCACCTGATCCGCTCCCAGTACCCCGGGGACAGCCTTCACCTGGTCCTGTTCCACGACTCGGCCGAGGAGGTCCCGCTCTCGCAGCTCGCCCGCGTGCGGGTCGGCCCGTACTACACCAACACCCGCGAGGGGCTGCGGGTGGCCCAGCGTATCCTGGCGCGCCAGCGCAAGGACATGAAGCAGGTCGTGATGATCACCGACGGGAAGCCCTCCGCGCTGACCGAGGCCGACGGCCGCATCTACCGCAACCCCTTCGGCCTCGACCCGCGGGTGGTGGCCCTGACCCTGAAGGAGGTAGCCAACTGCCGGCGCCAGGGGATCCTGGTGAACACGTTCATGCTGGCCCGCGACCGCGACCTGGTGGCGTTCGTGCGCAAGGTCAGCGAGATGTGCCGGGGGAAGGCCTACTTCACCACGCCCTACACGCTCGGCCGGTTCATACTGATGGACTACATGAACAAGAAGGTCCGCACGGTCCACTAGCGTGCGGATCGAGCAGCGGGAGTTCGAGCACCCTACCCAGGCGAGCCGGGTGCGCCTGAACGTGTTCCAGCAGCCGGGCGGCTTCCTCGTCACCGAGGAGCGCATCGGCACCGTCACCGTGGTCGCGACCCTCGGGGTGTTCCAAACGGTCGACGCGGCCCTCGACCGGCTGCGGCTGCGTGCCGCGGACCTGGAGCTGCAGCAGTACCGTCCGGTGGCGCCAGCCGCGTGAGGGCCGCGCGTCCCCGGTGAGCGGGCCGCAACCGGCGGCCGGCCCGCCGCCGTCGCCCAACCCTCGGGGCGCCACCTCCGGGCTCCATCGCGGCTTCGCGCTCGCCCTGGTGGCGGCGTCGCTCTCGGTCGCCGCTGCCGTCGTGCAGGACCGCCGGCAGCAGCCGCGCGTCCGCTACGACCGCTTCCAGCTTCCCGCCTTCGACGCGTACGTGTACGTGGCCATGGCCGACGACCCGGCCTTCTTCAGCGTGGCTCCCTGGGGCCATCGCATCCTCACGCCCTGGCTGGTCCGCTCCTCGCCCGGCAACGTGGTCCGCGGGTTCCGTTACGTGACCGTCGCCGGGCTCGCCGCGGCGGGGTTCCTGCTCTATCTGTTCCTGCGCCGCCTCGGGCACGGACCCGTTCCCTCCCTGTTGGCCATGGCCGCGTTCCACTTCTCGCCCCCGGTCGCCGACGTCGCGCGCTACCGGTTCCTCAACGAGCCGCTCATGCTCGCCCTGGTGATCGGCTTCCTGGTGGCCCTCGAGGCCGGCGCCCCGGCCGCCGTGCTGGCGGGTCTCGCTGCGCTGGGCGCCTTGACCAAGGACGCCTCCCTGTTCGTGCTGCTCGCGCCGGCGGCATACCTGGTCCGCACGCGCAGGGACGGCCGTGCGGGCGGGCTGACCGCCGCCGCAGCCACGGCGGCGACGGCGCTCGCCGTGGCGGTCGTCCTCCGCGCCTGGTGGACGCCGCACCTCTCCCCGGTGCGTCCGGAGCTCGGAGTGGATCTCGTCCGGAGCGGGTTCACGGTCCTCCGGGAGACGTGGTCCGACACCTGGCCCGCGGTCCTCGTCGCCGGCGTCACCCCGCTCGCCCTCGTCGGAGCCGTCCGGCCGTCCGCCCGCCCCTTCCTGAGGAGCTACGGGTACCTCGCCGCGGCGACGCTGGTCCTCCCGTTCGTCGCGTGGATCCAGGTGCCGGCGCAGAGGCCGGTGCCCCTGTTCGGTCCGAACGTGCTCCGGTTGATGGCCTACAGCCTGCCGTTCCTGCTGCCCCTCGCGCTGACCGCCCTCGACCGCATCTGGCCCCTGTCCACGCCGCCTCCGGCCTCTCGACGCTGGCCCGGAGCGGTCGCGGTGGCGGGAGCGACGGTCGCGGTGGCTGGCCTGGCCTTCCCGCTGCTCGCGCTGGACCGCTACCGGCGCATCGACATGCAGGGTCCTCGAGACGGGCCGCTCGTGCTGGCGGTCTGCCGGGAGACGCTCCGCACGGCGAACCGCATCGAGCGCGGGCTGACGGTCGGCTTCGACCCCGACCGGTACCGGTTCGTCTGGGGCGTGTCCGATCCCGGCGAGCTGGCCCGGATGCGCTGGTTCCTGCGCAAGGGCTGGGGTGACCTGGCACATTACGGGACCGGCAGCATCACCATGCAGGAGCCCTCCGCGTCGCTCCTGCTGCCGCTCTTCCGCCCGCGCGCCCTCGACGTCGTGCTCGCGCTGGAAGCCGACCGGCCGCTTCGCGTCGACGTCGCGGTGAACGATCGGCCGCTGGGCCGCTGGGCGGTGGACGCCGGTGGAGTCGAGGCGGCGTTCCGTGTCCCCGCTGGCACGCTCATTCGGGGGGACAACCTCCTGACCCTCACCCGGACGCCCGCGGACACCGCCGGTCCCCGGGTCCGGCGGTACGCGGTGACGGCAGCGGAGCGATGACAGAGGGCCCCCGGGTCTTCACGGTCGGTCACTCGACGCGGTCACAGGCTGAGCTCCTCGACCTGCTCCGGGGGTTCGGGATCCATCGCCTGGTGGACGTGCGGCGGTATCCCGTCTCCCGCCGCCATCCCCATTTCGGCCGCGAGCTCCTGGGCTCCGCGCTGGAGGCGATGAGCATCGAGTACGTGCACGAGCCCGACCTGGGAGGACGGCGCGAGCCCGTGCCGGGCTCGTCCAACACGGCCTTGCGCTCGGCCGCGTTCCGCGGCTACGCCGACCACATGGCCTCGGCGGAGTTCCAGACCGCGCTAGGCCGGGTCGTCAGCGCAGCCTGCAGGCAGGCCGCGCTAGGCCGGCAGGCGCTGATGTGTGCCGAGGCCGTCCCCTGGCGCTGCCACCGCCAGCTCATCGCGGACGCCCTGGTCGCGCGCGGCATCGTGGTCGAGCACGTGCTGGGTCCGGGCCGGAGCAGCGCCCACGTGCAGCGCGCGGAAGCCCGCGTCACGCCGGAGGGCCTCCTGGTCTACGAGGCCCGCGGGCAGTCCGGGGCGCTCTTCACGCCCCCGATCGACCGAGACCGGTAGACGCCCCGGGCTCGATGCCGAGCCGCCGCGTCCACGCTCCTGGTCCCGCGCCAGCCACGGACGGCCATGCGAGCGCGCGACTCCGCGCAGGTGCCGCGTGGTACGCTAGCGGTGCTTGAGGCCCCAGATCGCGATCCACAGGAGCCGTCTGATGAGCCCGAGCCGCGAACCCGAGCTGAAGCGGGCGTTGCGGCCGGTCCCGGCGTACGAGCGGGCGGTGCGCGAGGTCTCGAGGATGCTCGCGGAGGCCGGGATCCGTCACGCCTTGGTCGGCGCCCTCGGAGCCAATGCGTACCGCAACCGGCCCCGTACGACCGAAGACATCGACTTCCTGGTCGGCGACGAGGCGTTCCAGAGGCACGCGGGCGGGTTCGTGACGCTGCGCGTGCCCGTGATCGAGTTCGACGGGATCGACGTGGATCAGGTTCCGCTCACCGAAGCCCTGCGCGTCGTGGAGGACGGGCTGAACCGCGCCCCCGTCAGTGACGGCGTTCCGATCGCACCCGTCGACACCATCGTGGTCATGAAGCTGCTCGCCGGCCGCACCCAGGACCTGGCGGACGTGGAGGCGATCATCGGCTCGGGAGCGGACCGGGAGTTCCTGAGGGCCGCGGTCGGCAAGGCCGCGCCCGAACGCGCCGACACGCTGGAGCGGCTGTTCGGAAACGTCGACCACCTTCGCTGATCGAGTCGTCGAGCAGCTGGAGCGGATGTTGAGCACGTCGTCACCGCCGGCGCGAACGCGGCCAGCGACGCGATCGAACTGCACATCCACGAACCGCTGATCGGCAGATTCACGCTTCCTGACAGCCACGAGGACCGGCGAGGCTTCGAGGACCGCCGCGCCCTCAGGCGGGCTGCGGGACCGGGGCTTCCTTGCGGAACCGGAACGCCTCGCCCGCCGGGTCGGGCTCGACGACCACGTGGTGGCCCTCGCCCACGCGCCCGGCCAGGACCTCCACCGCCAGCGGGTTCTCGATCATCCGCTGGATCGTTCGCTTGAGCGGCCGGGCCCCGAAGACCGGATCGTAGCCGCGCTCGGCCAGGAGCCTCCGGGCCTCCTCGGTGAGCGAGACGCCGACCTTCCTCTCGGCCAGGCGCTTGCGCAGGTCCTCGAGCTGGATCTCCACGATCATCCCGATCTCCTCCGGGCCGAGGGCGCCGAAGGTCACGATCTCGTCGATCCGGTTCAGGAACTCCGGACGGAACGTGATCCGGAGGGCCTCCATCAGCCGGTCCTTCATCGCCTCGCGGTCCCGAGCGGCGCGTCGGGCCATCTCCTGGACCAGGTCGGAGGCGACGTTGGAGGTCATGATGAGCACGGTGTTGCGGAAGTCCACCGTGCGCCCCTTGCCGTCGGTGAGGCGGCCGTCGTCGAGCACCTGGAGCAGGATGTTGAAGACGTCGGGGTGGGCTTTCTCGATCTCGTCGAAGAGCACCACGGCGTAGGGCCGGCGCCGGATAGCCTCGGTGAGCTGCCCGCCCTCCTCGTACCCGACGTATCCCGGCGGGGCCCCGATCAGGCGCGCCACCGCGTGCTTCTCCATGTACTCGGACATGTCGATCCGGACCAGGGACTTCTCGGAGTCGAACAGGAACTCCGCCAGCGCGCGGCCCAGCTCGGTCTTGCCGACGCCGGTCGGGCCCATGAACAGGAACGAGCCGATCGGCCGGCGCGGGTCGCCCAGGCCGGCGCGCGAGCGGCGCACCGCGTTCGCCACCAGCGTCAGCGCCTCGTCCTGGCCGACCACCCGCCGGCGGAGGCGGTCCTCGATCTTCAGGAGCTTCTCGACCTCGCTCTCGAGCATCCTGGAGACGGGGATCCCGGTCCACTTGGCCACGACCGCGGCCACGTCCTCGGCGTCCACCTCCTCCTTCAGCATCCGCTGCTTCGACTGGAGGGCCGCCAGCCGCTCGTTCTCGAGCCCGAGCTCCTTCTCCAGCGAGGGCAGCAGCCCGTACTGAAGCTCGGCGGCCTTGCCCAGGTCGCCGAGCTTGGTGGCCTGCTCGGCCTCGAAGCGCGCCTTCTCGATGCGCTCCTTGAGCCCGCGGATCCGGCCGATGGCCTCCTTCTCCTGCTTCCAGTGGGCCTTCATCGCCGCCGACCGCTCCCTCAGCTCCGCCAGCTCCCTCTCGATGCGCTCCAGCCGCTCCCGCGACGCCTTGTCCTTCTCCTTGCGCAGCGCCTCGCGCTCGATCTCGAGCTGGACGATCCGGCGCTCCACCTCGTCGATCTCGGTGGGCAGGCTGTCGATCTCGATCCGGAGCCGGCTGGCGGCCTCGTCGATCAGGTCGATCGCCTTGTCGGGCAGGAACCGGTCGGCGATGTAGCGGTTGGAGAGCGTGGCCGCGGCGACGATGGCGGAGTCCTGGATGCGGACGCCGTGGTGGACCTCGTACCGCTCCTTGAGCCCGCGGAGGATCGCGATGGTGCCGGCCACGTCGGGCTCGCCCACGTAGACGGGCTGGAAGCGCCGCTCGAGCGCGGCGTCCTTCTCGATGTGCTTCCGGTATTCGCTCAGGGTGGTGGCGCCGACGCAGCGCAGCTCGCCGCGGGCCAGCATCGGCTTGAGCATGTTGGACGCGTCCATGGCGCCCTCGGCCGCCCCGGCCCCGACCACGGTGTGCAGCTCGTCGATGAACAGGATGATCTCCCCTTGGGACTCCTGCACCTCCTTCAGGACCGCCTTCAGGCGGTCCTCGAACTCTCCCCGGTACTTGGCGCCGGCGATGAGCGCGCCCAGGTCGAGTGCCACCACCCGCTTGTTCTTCAGGGACTCGGGGACGTCGCCGGAGACGATGCGCTGGGCCAGCCCTTCGACGATCGCGGTCTTGCCCACTCCCGGCTCGCCGATCAGGACGGGGTTGTTCTTGGTGCGGCGCGACAGCACCTGGACCACGCGCCGGATCTCGTCGTCGCGCCCGATCACCGGGTCCAGCTTCCCCTTGCGGGCGAGCTGGGTGAGGTCGCGGGCGTAGCGCTCCAGCGCCTGGTAGCGCTCTTCCGCGTTGGGGTCGTCCACCCGCTGGTTGCCGCGGATCTCGCGCAGGGTCGCCAACACCGCGTCGCGCGTCACGCCGTTGCGGCCGAGGGCGGTCGCGGCCGCGGTCTTGCTGTCGACCAGCGCGAGCAGGAGGTGCTCGGTCGAGACGTACTGGTCCTTGAGGGCCTCCGCCTCGCGCAGCGCGGCCTTCATCAAGGCGTCGAGCCCCGGCGAGACGTGGGTGGCCGCTCCTTGCGTACGGGGGAGGGCCGCGAGAGCCCGTTCGAGCTCCTGGCGGATCCCTCCGAGGTTGGCCCCCAGCTTCCCCAACGCGGCGGAGACCACGCCTCCTTCCTGCTCGAGGAGAGCCTTCAGGAGGTGCTCGGTC
>Ga0268386_10000019_pt1 | contig 76725 bp, 83 predicted proteins | sample RVTome_15_FD_200260 | JGI IMG/M metagenome (GOLD analysis project Ga0268386, IMG submission 200260) | Soil microbial communities from uranium-contaminated site in the Upper Colorado River Basin, Wyoming, United States - RVT150D86... ... | reverse complement strand
TGAACGAGATCGTCGACCTCGCCCTGGAAGCTGCGTCATGACCAAACGATTACACCTGGCAACCGTGGCATTGGTGCTGGCCATCACGGCGTGCACCTCGTCCGAGGGTGGCGGTGTGAGCGCGACGACCGTCGTCACCCCCGCCACCACGATCGCCAACAGCGACTCGATCACATCTTCGACGACCGGCGCCAGCACGACCACGGTCCCCGATCGGGCCCTCGAGCTCGTCGACTGCGACGATGCCGACGACGACGTGGCGATCGTGTGTGAGGCCTATGACCTGATCAAGACCCAGTATGTGGACGAGATCGACGACACCGACCTGGCCGAAGCGGCAGCCCTGGGTCTCCAGATCCTCGACGGCTCCAACTCCGAGGAGCTTCTCGTCTGCGCCGCGCCCAACGACTCGTTTCTGTCCGTCTGCGACATCGCGGCCGTGGCCGCCGACGACAGCGCCGAGGCCGCCGAGGCGATGGTGAGCGGTCTCGCCACATTTGCCCTCGACCCCAACTCCGGATACTTCGACCCCGACGCCCTGGACCTCCTCGAAGAGGAGCAGCAGGGTGAGATCGAGGGCATCGGTGCCCTGGTCTCGCCGGAAGATCAGACGATCCCAGGGGACAACAAGCAGTGTGGGGTCATCTCGGCGACCTGTGAGATGCTGATCGTCTCCACCATCAGCGGTGCTCCCGCCGAGGACGCCGGCTTGATGCGCGACGACGAGATCATCGGCGTCGACGGCGAGTCGATTCTGGGATGGACCGTCGAGGAGGTCACGGCGGTGGTCCGGGGGCCATCGGGGACCGAGGTGATCCTCACCATCGCTCGCGGTGACGGGGAGTTCGACGTCTCGATCACCCGGGCCGCCGTGCTCATACCTGTGATCGAACAGCAGGTGATCGGCGACATCGGCTATTTGAGGCTCTGGAACTTCACGGGAACGGCCGGCTCACAGTTCGAGACCGCGGTCGTCGACCTGCTCGCCGAGGGTGTCGACGAGCTAGTGGTCGATCTTCGGGACAACCCCGGCGGCTTTCTGACCACAGCCATCGACGTGACGTCGGTGTTCCTCGAAGACGGAGACGTCGTGGTCACACAGGGACCCGATGAGACCATCGATTACGAGGTCAACGGGAACGCCATCGTCCCCGGGAACATGGACGTGACCTTCGTCGTGAACAAAGGCAGTGCCTCGGCCTCCGAGGTGGTGTCGGCAACCCTCCAGGAGCGGGGGCGAGCGACCGTCGTCGGCGAGAACACTTTCGGCAAGAACACAGTCCAACAGCGATTCAGCCTCTCCAATGGCGGGGCACTAAAGCTGACCATCGCACGCTGGCTCACCCCGGAGGGACTCGACTTCGGTGGGACCGGTGTCACCCCTGACGTCGAGCTCGACGTCGCCGGCCTCGACCCAATCGAGTTGGTCGCCGCAATCACCGACCTCTGAGCAGGCGCTAACCAGCTGTGACGGGGGCAAGGCGCACACGGCCGTAGGCGATGTGAGCCAGCACCGCGCTCAGCGCATTGATGCCGATGTTGACGGACTCCTCACTACTCGAGTGCCGGGCGGTCGCCCCGATCATGACGTCGATGAGGCCGACGGCCGCCATCGGTGTGAGGAGAGGTGCGATGGGAGTGAGGGGAGGAAGGATCAGCCCCAGCCCGCCGGGTATCTCGGCGACCTAGCGGACCACGTAGTAGACGAGCGCTCGTCACCGGCTCACCGAACCGGCGTTGGACCTCAGCCGCTCAGGCCCGGGTAGGCGATGCCGGTGTTGGCGTGACAGTCATAGCCGTTTGGGTTCTTCCCCAGGTACTGCTGGTGGTACGACTCGGCGAAGTAGTACGGCCCCAGCGGCTCGATTTCGGTGGTGACCTCCCCGAAGCCCTGTTCGGTCAGGACCGCCTGATAGACATCCTTGGAACGCTTCGCCTGGTCGAGTTGTTCGTCGCTGGTCGTGTAGATCGTGGATCGATACTGCGTGCCGACGTCGTTGCCCTGGCGGTAACCCTGAGTCGGGTCATGAGTCTCCCAGAACACCCGGAGCAGTTCGTCGTAGGAGAGCTCAGTGGGTCGATAGACCACCTGGACCACCTCGGCATGACCGGTTCTACCCGAGCAAACCTCTTCGTATGTGGGGTTGGGGGTGGCACCGCCGGCGTAACCAGCCGATGTGGTGTAGACGCCGGGCATCCGCCAGAACCGGCGTTCAGCTCCCCAGAAGCAACCCATGCCGAAGACGGCCACCTCGGTGTCGCCGGGGAATGGGCCCTGCAGAGGGTTGCCGTTGATGAAGTGATCGGCGGGGACTGCCATGCCCTCGCTGCGACCCGGCAATGCCTCGTCGGCTGAGGGCAGCTCTCTCGATTTCCTTCCGAACATCACAACCTCCTGGGCACATCAGACCACTCATCCTGTCAAGACCGCCTCGAGTTCCATCTCCACGAGCCAGCGTGGGTCGATTAGGCCACTCACTACAACCATCGTGGCCGCCGGTCGTATTTCCGAGAAGACTTCTCCGTGGGCTGCCCCGATGACGTCGGCATGGTTGGCATCGGTGATGAACATCCTCGTGCGCACCACCTGATCGACCCGACCCCCCGCCTCCCCCAAGGAGGAGATCATGATCTCCAGACATCTTCGTGCCTGCGCCTGGGGGTCGGGGTCGACGAAATCGCCGGGCCAGATTGGGGCCGTGCCGGCAACGAGCACCCGATTGTCGACGCAGACGGCCCTGCTGAACCCATATCTTCCCTCGAATGGTGAGCCTGAGGACAGGTTGTGCCGGTTCATCGACGGCACGCTACCCCGCATTCCAGTTCTCGGGAGCTCCACCGTTTGGTTAGCCTTTTCGACAACCCATGCGGTTCCTGCGCCCCTCCTCGGCTCTTCTCGCCTTCTCACTCTCGGTCTCGGTAATGGCCACCGGAGGGAATGTGGCTGGAGCCCAATCGGCCGACGAAGCGGACAGCGAAGCCAATGAGGCGAGGCGGCGCGCCAGTGTGGCATCCGGCCTCGTCGACGAAGCAGTGGCCAACCGGGAGGATGTCGAGCGTCAGCTCGCCGACTCCATCGCCCGAATGAACGAGCTCGCCACCCAGTTGTCCCTCGTCGGATCCAGCCTCGATCGTGTGGCCGCCCAGGTGGGTTATGCCGACATCGAGTTGGCCGGGATCCAGTCCGACATCGAAGACCAGGCGGTGGACGCTTATATGACGGTCGTCGCCTCGCCCAGCGTGTCGGTTGTGAACACCAGAACTGTCGAGAAGGCCCTCGTCGCCAGCTCCGTCGTAGAAGACGTGGTGGCCGACGGTCGGCTGACGGTGGATCAGTTGTCTGCCAAACGCAAGAGCCTCGAGGACCTCAAGGAGACCTTCCTCGCCGATCAGGAGGAATATCGCGAGCTTCAAGAGCTGGTCGATGCCGAGGTGGCCAACTACACAGCTCTCTACGAGCAGGCCGACGCCGACGTGGCCAACGCCATCAGGGAGGCGCAAGCCGCCGAGAGGGCTTACCTGGCTGCGTTGAGCGCGGTCGAGATCGCCCAGGCCAAGGATGCGGAACGGGAGCGTCAGGAGAGCCGGCCACAACCCGATAACCCGACCACCACGTCACCGGCCGCCCCCCAGCCCTCCAATCCCGGCCCCACCAGCCCGCCCACGACGGCCCCCGACACGACATCGCCCCCATCGGGGGGAGGCGGCGGCAGCTGGAATCACCCACCGGCGGTCGAGCAATGGCGCAGCTTGGTCCAGACGTTCTTCCCCTCGAGCCGGGTCGAGGAGGCATTGGCGATCATCGACTGTGAGTCGAATGGCGACCCCAACGCGGTCAACCCCTACTCGGGAGCATCTGGCCTCTTCCAGTTCCTCCCCTCGACCTGGGCCAGCACTGCCCCCAACGCCGGCTATGGCGGGGCCAGCGCGTTGGACCCCGAGGCCAATATCGCCTCCGCGGCCTGGCTGGCCAACCGCTACGACCAGCTCGGCTACTACTACTGGCACCCCTGGAGCTGTAAGCGGGTCTTGGGCTGACCAACCCGATGGAATTCCGGGATCAGCGCCCGGTGGAAGCCGCCTCGACGGTATGTGCCGCGAGGATCGAGCATTCGGTCGACCCGGTGACCGCAGCCGTGGTCGACCCTACGATCACCCGCCGGATACCGACATGGCCACGGGTTCCCATCACGACCAGGTCGGGCTCCCAACTCTCCATCTCGGCGAGGATCTCCCGGGTGGCGTCACCCATACGTGTCACCGCCTCCACCCGGGCCCCTACCGCCGCCAGGGTGTCACTGACCGACTTCATTGCGGCGGTGGGGTCGATTCGACCGTCGTCGACCGTGATCACCCGGGCCCGGAGGCCGCTCACCCAGGGGACCGACGCCAGGGCGCTCACGGCGCGTTGCGAGTGCGCTGAGCCATCGGCGGCCACCAGCGCCCGATCCACCGGACCGGGCTGGCGGGCGATCACCAGCGGTGAAGTCGGCTCGCGCAACAGCCAGTCGGCCGTGCTCCCCAGATGGAGCGTCTTGAGCAGGCCAGACCCACGGGCGCCGACTGCAAGCAGATCCCACGGCCGGGCGATCAGGGCGAGACGGGGGTCGATCGCCGCCCTGAGATAGGCCACTTCGGTGAAACCGGTCGCGGAGGACTCACGTGGTCTCTCCGGCTCCCAGGGATGGAGCCCGGCCTCGTCGTCCTCCACCGGGCGCATGTCGGCCGGGGGCTCCGCGGTGACGATCTCGAGTCGCCAGCCCTCCCAGTGGTGGCTGGCGATCCACTCCCAGCATCTGTCCGAGCCGTCGGAGCGATCGTCGCCGAAGCCGAGCACGGGGCTCATTCGTCGCTTTCCCCTTCGTCGCCGGGCGGGACATGCGCCGGGTCGGTCGGCACCGGGTCTGTGGGCTCGGCACCGGGGTCGCGCCGTTCGGCGCGGAGTGATGCCCAGATCGTGACGGTGAGCACCACGGCTATCACCAGCAGGCTCAACCAGGTAGGCATGTGATAGAAGTCGGCGATGAGCATCTTGACCCCGACAAAGGCCAGGATCACCCCCAAACCGGTGTTCAGGTACCGGAAGCGGCCCGACATCCCCGCGAGTAGGAAATAGAGGGCGCGCAGGCCCAGGATGGCGAAGGCGTTCGAGGAGAAGACGATGAATTCCTCTCGGGACACGGCGAGGATGGCCGGGATCGAATCGACCGCGAAGACGACATCGGTGGTCTCGACCAGGATGAGCACCGCGAACAACGGCGTGGCCAACAGGCGCCCGTAACGCCTGGTGAACAGCTTCTGACCGTCGAGCTCGGGAGTCGAGGGGACGACCTTCTGGACCAGTTTCAGCACCGGGTTGTTCTCGGGATGCACCTCGGTCTCGTCGTGGCGGGCGATCCGCCATGCGGTGAAGAGGAGGAAGACGCCAAAGACGTAGAGAATCCAGTCGAACCTCTCGATGAGGGCGACACCGGCGAATATGAAGACCGCCCGCAGCACCAACGCACCGAATATCCCCCAGAAGAGGACTCGAAACTGATACATCCGGGGGACGGCGAAGTAGCTGAAGATCACCGCCCACACGAAGACGTTGTCGATGGAGAGGCTCTTCTCGATCAGATAACCGGCCAGGTACTCACCCGAGGCCGTGGGCCCCTGCCAGAACAGCATCACCAGGGTGAACGAGAGACCTATGGAGATCCAGACGGCCGATTCGATGGCCGCCTCCTTGATCGAGATCTCGTGGGGGGTGCGATGGACCAATAACAGATCGGCCACCAGCATGATCGTGATGGCGGCGATGAGAGCCACCCAGGCCCATCCGGGCACCTCGAAGCTGGCGAAATTGGACGTCGTCACGGGTTCGGTGGCGGCGAGAAGGATGCTCACTGACCGGGCAATGATATGACAGGTCGCCAGTCGCGCAATCCGACCGACCCGAGCCGAGCGGGCGACCCCCTTCCAATCCGTCGATCGCGCAACGTATGTTCGTCAACGTCCGTGAAAGGAGCGATCGATGCCCGGATACTTCACCCCCGCTGTCTTCGAGTTCCTGCGTGAGCTCGCCGCGAACAACAACAAGGAATGGTGGGAGGACAACAAGGGGCGGTATGTCGTCGTAATCCGCGAGCCCGCCCTCGATTTCATCGAGGACTTCGGGGAGAGGCTGAAACAGATCTCCCCCCAATTCGTCGCCGATCCGAGAACCAACGGCGGCTCGCTGATGCGTCCGTTTCGCGACATCCGGTTCTCCAAGGACAAGACCCCATACAAGACCAACGTCGGCATCCAATTCCGTCATGTCCGGGGCAGCGATGTCCATGCCCCGGGTTTCTATGTCCACCTCGAGCCGAGGCAGAACTTCATCGGGGCAGGTATGTGGAACCCCGAGACGAAGATCGCCCGCCAGATCCGCCAGGCGATCAACGACGACCCGGCGCGCTGGGCCAGGGTCGCCCACACCCCGGACTTTACCCGTATCTGGAGCATCGGCGAGCACGAGGAGGACCGGCTGAAACGGGTTCCCGCCGAGTTCGACGCCGATCACCCCTTCCCCGACGACCTTCGCCTCAAGAGCTTCACCGCGGGAACCCGTCTGACCCAGAAGCAGGTCACGTCGAGTGAGTTCCCGGCCGAGTTGCTAGAGCTCCTCGAGAAGGCAGGCCCATACACCCGATTCTTGTGTGAAGCCGTCGAGGTGCCTTTCTAGGTCGACACCGGCCTGTCAAAGCCCTAGCTTGTAGACCGCTGTCTCACGGGGATACGACCATGCCCACCTACGACGGAGTCGTCACGCTCGCCGACGACGACATCCCGGTGATCGTCGAGCTCGACGATGGCCACGTTCGAATGTCTTCGTCGGGCACCGAGATCGGGCAGTGGCCTTCGGACGAATGTGAGATCACCCACCTGGGGGAGTCGACCTACACGATCCGGGCCGAGAACGAGACGCTTCGGTTCGTCCCGAACCAACCGAGCCTGTTCGCCGCAGCGGTCAATGGTGGGCTCGAACCCGACAGCGCCGTGGCCACGGCCCCCGAGCCAGATTCGCCGCCGGAGCCGGCGGATCGGGTAGGCGAGGCGCCACCAGCCAAGCCGGCCACCATGGCCCTCTTCTACGCCCTGTGTGTGGTCACCGCCGGTCTCGCCCTCTGGTCCCTCCTCAGCATGATCTTCTGAACCCGGACGATGGGGACGGCGGCTACCCGGGAAGCTCCATCCAACCACCCACCCGGTCGAGCAGGTACTCGCTGACTTCGCGGGATCGATCGAGGACCTCACAGAGCTGCTCACGCCCCATCAAGATGTCCACCATGCTCACCTGGCTCTTCCCGGTCAGCTGCAACCTCCGTTCCGGCGCCGCGATGACATCGGCAAAGGAGTCGACCGCCGACACTTCGACGGGGAGGGTCATTCCACCGAGGCCCCCCAGGTCGGTGGCGAGCACCAGGAGGTCGGGTGGGTCGTGGAGCGGGGGCACCGCCCAGTTGAAGTAGAGGTCGAGGAAATACTCATCCGCCGGCTCCTCGAAGTCGGACATCTCCTCGAGTCGCTCCCGCAGGGACAGCAACACGTTGGGATCCACGTCCAGGGCGACGTGGAGGTCGATCGGGCCTCCACAACCGGCCTCAGGGTGTACGTCGACCTCCCAGGACTGACGCAGCGAATACGTCTCGATGAAGTGGCGCTCATCATGAACGTGAAACCCATGGTCGGTGGCGTGCTCTTTGAAGTCGGCGACGAAGCCGGGGATGTCGATGGCCATCGCCGATGAGGTTATTGGCTCCACGCACGATCGGCGAGCGCCATCATCTGCGGCGCCACCACCCCACGAACAGCCCACTGAGAAACCCGAAGATGGCGGCGACCGGCATCGCCGGCTCGGGCTGGGCCACCACCGCCGCGGGCTGCCCCCCTTCCAGAGGTGCGCCCGGTGGATGCCCCGTGTCCAGATAGAGCTCATAAGACCTGGTGACCTCGGCGCCAAAGAGAAAGACCGCTGAGAAGACGTAGGCGAGGAGCAGGATCACGAAGAGGGCCCCGGCGATGCCGGCGGCGGTGCCGCTCGAGAACCGGAAATAGAGACTGGCACCGTAGGAGGTGAGCAAGAACGCGATGGAGGTGAACAGAGAGCCCCACCACACCGCACGCCACCGCACCGTGACCTGGGTCAGTGTCTGGGTGAACACGGCAAACACCAAGGGCAGAACGAGAGCCGACACGATCGGTGTGAGGGCCGAGATCAGGTTGTGAGCCGGTTCGAAGCTCGCCGGGAAGAGATCACCCACGAATTGCCAGATGCTGTTGACGAGGAGGATCAACACCAGGATCAGACCCAGCCCCAGGGCCCAGAGAAACCCGAGGCCACGCTTGCGCACGGTCTCCAGGATGCCTGCGGTCTCCTCATAGGGGACCCCGAAGATGTCGTTGAGGTCGTTCTGCAGCTCGAGGAAGAGGCTGGATCCGGTCCAAAGCAACAGGACGAGACCGACGAGCCCGGTGGCGGAGCCGGTGCTGGCCAGCTCATCGAGCAGTGTCTCCACCGCGTCGTAGACAGTGGGGCCCGCGACCCTGTTGATGGCGGCGAGTATCTCGGCGCGGGCCTCGATGCTCCCACCGATGACCAAGCCAACGATGTAGACGGCGATCAGGAGGAGGGGCGCCGTGGCGAAGATGGCCCGGTAGGCAACGGCCGCCGACATTCGGTTGACGCGGTCGACGCCGTACTGCTTCCCGGCATGCTTGAAGATCTGGATGGTGACCCCGGCCAATTCCCTCGTCTTCTGCCACATCGGGCACCAGGCTATCGGCGGCATACACTCTTGCCACATGAGTCACCCTTTCCCGCCCCCGGGCGAGACCATGGAGGCGAAGGTCTCGGAGAGATGGCCGAAGGGGGATTACGTCTACGAACCGAAGTGGGACGGTTTTCGCTCCCTTTCCTGGTCGAACCCGGAGATCCGTATCGACTCCCGAAATCAGCGGCCGCTGCTCCGATACTTCCCCGAATTGGAGCCCGCCCTCCAACAGCTCCCCGATGGGACGGTGGTGGACGGCGAGATCGTGGTCGTCGTCGACGGCGCCACCGACTTCGACACCCTCCAGCAGCGCATCCACCCTGCAGAGTCCCGGATCGAACGACTCGCCAAGGAGACGCCGGCCGAGTTGGTCGGCTTCGACTTGCTGGCCGATCGGGGCGAGGATCTCAGGGGCTCGCCATTCTCCGAGAGAAGGGAGCGACTGGTGGCGTTGTTCGCTGGCCTGAAAAACCCATGGCACCTGACCCCACAGACCGACAGCGAGGAAATCGCCAGGGAGTGGTTCCACCAGTTCGAGCCGGCCGGGTGCGACGGGATCATCGCCAAGAAGCCCGACCTCGCCTATCAGCACGGCAAGCGGGCCATGATCAAGATCAAGCACCGCCGCACCGTCGACGTCGTGGTGGGGGGGTTCCGGGAGCACAAAGAGGGTGGCAAGATCGGGTCCCTCCTGCTCGGTCTCTACAACGACGCCGGCGACTTCCACTTCATCGGGCATTGCTCCGGGTTTCCCAACGCTGACCGGGTCGAGATCTTCCACCGTTTCATGGCGTTGCGCGCGGACGACAGCTTCGACGAGGCGGCCCGGGCCCCCGGCGGGCCCAGTCGCTGGTCGGCGGAGAAGGACAACGCCTGGACTCCCGTCCGACCCGGGGTGGTGATCGAAGTGAGCTACGACCAACTGGAAGGTGATCGTTTCCGCCATGCCGCCCGCTTCCACCGCTGGCGCCCGGACAAGGACGCCCATCAGTGCACCATGGACCAACTGGAGCGACCGGAGGGCCCCGCATTCAGCGACGTGGTCAACGGCTAGCCACAGCCGTTCTGTCTCGGAAGACCCGTCTGTATGCCGAGTTTTTCGACACAGAACGAGGTGGGGGCCCGCTCGGGGTCATCCCTGATTTCGAGGAGGGATGCCCCGTGCCACACTGCCCTCGATGGGTCAGGACTACATCGTGGAGCTCAGCGGCCTGACTCATGACTACGGGGAGGTTGTCGCGCTCCGCGACCTGAGCCTCGAAATCCCCCCCGGCGTGACCGGGCTCGTTGGTGCCAATGGCGCCGGGAAGACCACGATGCTGCGACTTCTCCTCGGTCTCCTCCATCCCACGTCCGGGAAGATCCAGGTGATGGGGCACGACCCGGAGGACGATCCGCTGGCCGTCAGGGCGGTGATGGGGTACATGCCGGAAGGCGAGTGCCTCCCCAAGGACCAGACCGCCGCCGACTTCGTCTCCTATGCCGCCCAGCTCGCCGGCATCCCGACGCGGGAGGCGAGGAGGAGGGCCTCGGAGACCCTTTTCCTGGTCGGCCTCGAAGAGGAGAGGTTTCGCTACCTGGGTGACTTCTCCACAGGCATGCAACAGAGGGTGAAGCTGGCCCAGGCCATCGTCCACGACCCGGACCTCCTCCTCCTCGACGAGCCTGCCTCCGGGCTCGATCCGGCGGGTAGGGCCCAAATGCTGCAGCTCATCCGCCGACTGGGACAGTTCGACATCAACGTCATAGTCAGCTCCCACGTCCTCACCGACATCGAAGAGACCTGCTCTTGGGTGGTGATGCTCGATGCCGGCGACCTCCTCAAGTCTGGCCCCTTGCACGCCTTCGAACGGCACGGCACGGTTCAGGTGGAAGTCCTCTCCCGGGTCGATCTGCTCGCCCAGCGTCTCTCCGAACACGGATTCGCAGTGACCGCCGAAGGGCTGCGTCTCGTGGTGGGGCCGGGCGACGAGACATTGGAACGGGTGATTGTCACGGAGGCGGCTGCCGTGGGCTCGGGGCTGGTGCGAATGGTGCGCGGGTCGGCATCCCTCGAGGATTTGTTCCTGAGGCCGGCGGAGCATCAGACATGACCGACCAGATCATCTACGACCGCGGATACCGGACCTACGACGGACCGCGCACCGGCCCGGGAGGGGCCCGGCGCGCCGTGTTTCGCGACGGGATCAGGCGGGTCCTCGGCCTCGGTCGCAAGGCCCGGCAGAAGATCTTCCCCTGGTCACTGATCACCGTCGCCCTCATCGCCGCCGCCGTCTTCATCGGAATCCACTGGGCCATCGGGAACATCGAAGAGAGCCTGCGTGAAGGTATCCCCACCTATGGTGGGCTGTTCGACTTCTACTCGGCGATCTCGCTGTTGTTCATCGCCCTCGCCGGCCCGCAACTGTTGATCCCGGATCGCTCGTCGGGGGCCCTGTCGGTCTACTTCTCCAGACCGCTCACCGTCGATGGGTACCTGACGGCGAAAGTGGGGGCCTTCGCCTCGGTCGTGGCTGCGATCTACATCGTGCCCCAGATCGTCCTCCACATCGGCCTCGCCCTCATCGCAGACGAGGGGTTCCTTCCGTACCTGGGTGACAATCTCGACGTGTTGTGGAAGGTCCCGGCGACCACCCTCGCCTTCATCGGCCTCCACGGCGCGATCGTCTTCGTCCTCTCGGCACTGATCACGCGCACCGGCATCGCCGCGGCCGCCTTTCTCGGGCTCATCGTCGCCGGGAGCGGTATCGCTGCCGCGGTCGCCGCCGCCGGGTTTGCCGGCTCTGAGTGGTTCGCCCTGGTGTCTATCGACCAACACCCCCGGATCATCCGGGACTACCTCTTCGGCGACACGGTCACCTATCCCGCCGAGGCCGCCGGGTTCGAGGTCTGGGTGTCCCTAGTGGTCATTGTCGTTCTCGTCATCATCGCCACGACCGTCGTGCGGGCGCGCTATCGAAAGTTGGCATGAGCGACACCATCGTCGTCAACGAGCTCTCCAAGTGGTTCGGGCCCAAGGTGGCAGTCAGCGAGGTGACCATCGGCTTCGGCCCTGGTGTCACCGGGCTTCTCGGACCGAATGGCGCGGGGAAGACCACCTTGCTGCGGGTCATCGCCGGTCTGCAGAAACCGTCGCAGGGCTCGGTTTCCGTGCTGGGTCAGGACCCGCGGGCCCACCCGACCGTGTACGAGAAGATGGCCCTGGTGCCCGAGGACGAGGCCGTCTACGAGCGGATGACCGGCCGGCGATTCGTCGAGCTCGCCGCCCGCCTGGCTGGTGTCGACGAGCCCGGAGCCAGGGCGGTGCGGGCTCTGGAGACCGTCGAGCTCGTCGGGGCGGCGGACCGCATGCTCGGGGGGTTCTCCAAGGGGATGAGACAACGGGCCAAGATCGCCGCGGCTCTGGTGTCCGAGCCCGAGGTGTTGCTGCTCGACGAGCCACTCAACGGGGCGGATCCGGTGCAGCGCGCCGGCCTCATCTCGTTGTTCCGCAACCTGGGCGAGGATGGAAGAACCCTCGTTGTGTCGTCCCATGTCCTCGCCGAAGTGGAGCGGATGACGGAGCGGGTCGTGGCGATGGTCGACGGTCGTCTCGCCGCCGTGGGCAGCGTCGCCGACATCCGCGGTGCGATGACCGACCGTCCCCGACTCGTCTTCATCGAGTGCACCGACCCGAGACGGCTGGCGAGCGCCTTGATGGCGACAGACGGTGTGCTCGGCGTCCACCTCGAGCCGGCACGTCTCCGGGTGGAAGCAGCAGACGCCGGCGCGCTGGCAGCACAGCTACCTGGAATCGCCGTGGAGCTAGATGTTGGTCTCTCCCGTCTCGAGCCGGCCGACGAGTCGCTGGAGTCGGTGTTCCGCTATCTGGTGGAGGGCCAGTGACCCTGGCCCTCCACCTCTATCGGAGGGTGATGCGTCGCGGCCGGCTCATCGCCCTCATCGCCCTCTCCTCGGTCCCGGCGCTCAGTTACTGGCTCGCTTCCTTCGATGCCGATCCCGCCGAAGCCGCGCTGCTCTACTCGACCGTCCTCGCCACGGCAGGCTTCTCCTACGCGATCGCGGTGTTGATCCTCACGGTGGCGACACTGCGCGAGGAGCGTGATGCGGGGACACTCCCCTATATCTACATGCGCCCGATCGGACGTCCGGCGATGGCCCTCTCCTCGCTGGCGGCCGGCATCGCCGCGGCGATGACTCTGGCCGTCGGCGGCTGGGTCATGTCACTCCTCGCCGTGATAGCTGCGGGCGTCCCGGCCTCGGTCGCCGTTCCGGGGGCGGTTCAATTCATCGCGGCCGGAGTCGGGTACGCCGCGCTCTTCGTCCCCCTGGGCTACATGGTGCCACGCTCGGTCCTTGTCGGCTTGGGCTATATCGTCGTCGTGGAGTCGATCCTCGCCGCGGCGGTGACTGGTCTGGCACAGCTCTCCATCTGGCGAATCGCACTCTCCATCTACGCCGATACCACCCCCAACTGGGACCTCGAGAACGCGGGCGACATGCTCGGACCCATTACTCCGGGGGTCGGCGGGGGCATCGCCAAACTCGCCGTCGTCCTCTTGCTCGGCTTCGGCTTGCTCACCTGGGCGCTGCGGTCACGCGACGCTCTCTGACCGGCGGGAGAGGGCGCATCCTGAGCCAGAGCTCGCCGAGCGCAACCATGATCACGAATGCGACCCAGAAGGCCGCTCCAAACGATTCCTCCATGCCGATCCCCACCGACTCGCCCAAACCGACCACGACCCGGATCATCCCCACGCCCACCCCGATGGCAAAAGCCCGGATCATCCACCGGCGATGGGTGGCTACCGCGCCCGACTTGATGGCCCGATATGCCGAGCCCAACGCGATGAGGAAATAGACGCCGAACACGATCGAGGCCGCGGACTCGACCGCGCCCCCGAAGGGCATCACGACACCCACGACGATGGCGAAGATCCCGGTGGTGAGCCCGGCGGCGATCACGAACCGCCCCATGCTGCGGTGGAAGTCGATGTTCTCGTCCCGGATTCGGCTGGAGAGTTGCACGGGGGCGCCGAGGAGATAGATGAGGCCGGGAAGGATGTGGAGGTAGGCAAGCCAGGGATTCAGGGCGTAGCGACGGTCGAAGTCACCTTCGGGGGGGATCGTGCCCGAGGCGAGGTTGGCGGCGTCGCTCGAGACCCGAATGACCATGAACACCACGACCACCACGATCAGGAGCCACACCCCGACCCAGGCCACGACCGTGAGCGAGCGACCGCCCCTAGTACTCGTCATCGGCACGCCGTTGCTTCGACGGTTGCACCCTCGGTGGCTCGCCCGGCATCTTCGGGTAATGGGGGGGCCACGGCGCGTCGCCGATTCCGTTCTCCTCATCGCGGAGCACCCATTGCATGAGCGTGTCGATACGCCCCGCAGCCTCGTCGATGCCGTCGGTCAGGTCACCCACCTTCTCCCATCGCTCGTGGAACGAGCTCAAGGGGAAGTCCTCGATCGCCACGTCGCCGAGCTCGTCCCAGGTGAACGGTGCCGAGACGAACCCGGTGGGACGCACTCCGTACGCTGACGACACGGTCTTGTCCCGTGCGTTCTGGTTGTAGTCGACGAAGACCCCGTGACGTTCCTCCTTCCACCAGCGGGTGGTCACCAGCCCGCCCATCCGTCGCTCCAGCTCACGGGCAAACGCGAGCACGGCCCTTCTGGTCTGGAAGAAGTCCCACAGCGGCTCTATGCGGACGTAGACGTGCATCCCCCGGCTCCCTGAGGTCTTCGGCCAGCCGACGAGGTCGAGCTCCGCAAGCAGCTCCCGCGCCCCTCCCACCGCCTCCCGGACGTGGTCGAACCCGAACCCGTCAGTGGGATCGAAGTCGAAGCGCAACTCGTCGGGGTGATCGATGTCGTCCGCCCGGACCGGCCAAGGATGAAAGTCGAGACAACCCAGCTGGACGAGCCGGATCACGTCGGCCTCGGTGACCGGGACGTTCATGCGTCCCGGTCGCTGTGACGGGAATCTGATCTGCACCGTCTCGAATGGCGTGTTCTTGGCTGCCCGCTTGTGATAGATCGGTTCGACCGTGACATCTTGCATGTAGCGCTTGAGCATCGTGGGCCGACGGGCGATGCCGCGAGCCGCCCCATCGGCGACCCTGACGAAGTGGTCGACCACGTCGAGTTTCGTCCAGCCCTGTTCGGGGAACACCACACGATCCGGGCTCGATATCCGGATCTCCTCGCCATCGACGGAGACGGTCGTGTGCTCAGACAAGGCGTATCGTTCTGGTTCGCATCGAGTCCCCAGATTAGGTAGGCACCACATGGTCGAGCCCATCGACGACCCCACGGACGACGAGGTCGCCCGCTGGCACCGCAGTCTGGCTCCGCGAGCCTTCAACCACACCTGGACGCTGCTCGACGCAACGTCTCTCACCCGTGAGCAGGAGGAGGAGATGCTCGCCGCAGCCTTCGCCCAACGTCATCACTGGTATCAGGTTGGAACCCACCGCATCTGCGCCATCGCGGACTGGCAGGTGTCCCGGGTGGCTGCCGTCCTCGGTTACGCCGACCTGGCCCGTCGATTCGGGGAGAGGTCCCTGGAGCTGGCAATCGAGCACGATCTGGATCCATTCGTCACCGGGTTCGCCCATGAGGCCATCGCCCGCTCCGCCGCCGATGTCGATGACATCGAGACATTCAACGAGCATCTCGAGCTGGCCCGCGCCCTGCTCGCCGAGATCGACGATGATGAGGACCGAGATGTGCTCGCCGCCGACCTCGCCGAGATGAGCGAGACGTGAGCGTCACTTCCGAACTGAAGCCGGTGGCCGACTTCTCCTCAGAGGAGAGGACTGCGGTGCGCGAGCTGAAGGCGGCCGTCTACCCCGACCGACCAGAGGGCTACCCGGGACGGGACCGGCAATGGGATGCTCCCAGGTGGGGTGTGCTCGTCACCGCGGGCGACATTCTCGTGTCATACACAGGGGTGGTGGAGCGAGCGGCTGCGGTCGACGGGCGGCCGACGACCATCGGCGGGGTGGGAGGCGTGGCCACGCACCCCTCACACCGAGGACGGGGCTATGCCCCGCTCGGCATCGGCCGCGCCCTCGACTTCCTCTTGCGTCGCGATGTCGCCTTTGCCCTCCTGGTCTGTCGTGACGAATTGGTCGACTACTACTCCGACCTGGGATGGAGCCTGTTCCCGGGCACTGTCTACAACACGCAGTTCGGCGAGCGCGAGGTGTTCATCTTCAACCGGGTGATGGTCGGTGATCTGACGGCCTCGGCACCCACGTCGGGCACGATCGATCTGCGGGGCCCGGCCTGGTAGCTACTTGTAGAAGGGGAGGTGCTTGACGACACGGAGGACCACGTCGAGCAGCCTCTGGTACAGGGGGTAGCTCATCCCACGGGGAGGGGCGAACGCGGGCCCCACCTTCTGGACCGCCACGGTTTGTGACTCGGTGTATTTCGTCAGGCCCTCGGCTCCATGCCGGCGACCCATGCCGGACATCTTCATCCCTCCCATCGGGGCGTCGTATGAGGACCACACCGCCGCGTAACCGTCGTTGACCCCCACCGTGCCCGCCTCGAGACGAGTCGCAATGTCGATGCCCCGCTGTTCGTCACGTGTCCACACACTGAAATTGAGGCCGAGATGGGAGTCGTTGGCCATCGCGAGCGCCTCGTCGGGGTGACTGGAGCCGTAAATGGAGACCACCGGACCGAAAGTCTCGTCCCTGCAGATGAGCATGCCCTCCTCGACATCTGTGAGGATCGTCGGCTCATAGAAGAGGGGCCCGACATCGGGTCGTGGCTTGCCACCCGTCAGCAGGGTGGCCCCGCCGGCGACGGCATCCTCGACGTGGGAGTGAACCTGCTCGAGATGTTCCCGGCTGATTAGGGACGAGAGTGACGAGGAGAAGTCGAAGGCCGAGGTGAGCGGAAGTTCGCGAGCGTGGGCCACCAGCCGTGTCGTGAATTCCTCTCTGATCTCCTCGGCAACGAAGACCCGCTCCATCGCGATGCAGAGCTGGCCACCGTTGGCATACACGGCCCGGGAGATGCCAGGAACCGCCTTGTCGAGGTCGGCGTCGGCGAGAACGATCGCGGCGTTCTTACCCCCGAGCTCCAACGATGCCCCCACCAGGCGACTCGCAGCTCTTGTCGCCACCTCGCGCCCGATCTCGGTGGATCCGGTGAACATGACGAAGTCGACGAGGTCGACCAATCGCCGCCCTACCTCCTCCCCATAGCCGGTGACCACCTGGAAGACGTCTGGGGGAAGCCCCGCCTCGTGGAGCAGAGACACCCCGTAAAGGGTGGAGAAAGGGGTCTTCTCATCAGGCTTGGCCACGACGGCATTGCCGGCGAGGAGGGCCGGGACCATGTCCGATATTCCCAGGGTGAACGGGAAGTTCCACGGGGTGATGCTGCCCACGACACCATGGGGATATCGGTACTCGTAGGCCCTGGTCAGCAATGGGAACGAGACGGAGCGTCGTCTCCGTCGCAGCACGTCGGGCCCCGTCTTCAGGTAGTAGCGGGTGGTGGCGATCGTGTCGTAGACCTCCTCGAAAGCGGGGATCCGCGCCTTACCTCCCTCGAGCTGGATGATGTCCATGGCTACGTCGGCGCGGGCGATGAGGAGGTCGTGGAAACGGGAGAGCATCGCAACCCGCTCTTTGACCGGCGTCGCCGCCCAGCCCTTCTGCGCCGCACGGGCCCGCTCGACCGCGAGCGCCATGTCCGTCTCCGAGCCGCGCGGCACGACGGCGATCTCCTCCTCGGTGAATGGGGCCAGGATGGAGATCCCACCGCCGACGCCAGTGGCCGCCACGCTTGCGGCCAGATCGTCGAGGAGGGCCTGCTCGACACGAGGCGCCGGTCTCGATTCCCTGGCGATGGTCGTCATCGGTGCCACATTACGTATCAGGTGATGAGAAATGGCATCTGACGTCCCCGTGTGGGACGGGCCCGCCGGATCAGGTCGTCGAATGGAGTAGATGGGTCTTCAGGAAGACGAGTGTCCGCGACCACGCCATCTCGAAGGCATCCGGGTCGAATGTGTCCGAGTCGGGCTCGCAGAAGCCATGTCTGGTCCCGGCGTAGGTGACCACCTCGACCGGGAGTGATTCCAAACCCATCGTCGCCTCCATAAATGCCGCCTCGTCGTCGGTGATGTACTCGTCCTCTTCGGCGAAATGGATCAGATAGGAGGACAGAGAGCCGGCAAAGTCGATTTGCTGGGTGCCGTAGAACGAGACTGCTGCCTTGACCATGTCCTTGAGACGCACCGAGGCCCAAAGCCCCAGGGAGCCTCCCATACCGAAGCCGACGATCCCGATTGGCCCCCTCGTCGACTGATCGAACACGAGACGCGCCGACGAAAGGACCAAGGAGGCGAGGCGATTGGGATCGGCCTCGCCGAGATGGTCGATCCCGTCCTGCTCGGTGTCGGGGAGCTCGCCGAAGTTGATGTCGGGGGCGAGCACTGTGAAACCGTGGTCGGCCAATGTGTCACAGAGATCCTTGACCGATGACGTCAGCCCCCAGAGAGAGTGGAGGACCAGGACACCGGGGCCTTTGCCGTCGTCGCCCTGCACGAAGTATGCGAGGTCGCGCACCACCGGACATAACCTAGGCCGGGCCTACGCTCTCCCGATGACTTCGGCGGTCGAGCCCCTCAAGTACCCGCATTTCCGTTGGCTCTGGGCCGGGAGTGTCTTTTCCGCCTCAGGAACATTCGTCCAGGCGGTTGCCGGCTCCTGGCTGATGTTCGAGCTCACGGGCTCGAACACCTGGGTCGGGCTCATCGTGGCGTCGGCGACCTTGCCGCTGCTCTTCTTCTCCCTTACGGCCGGCGCCCTGGCCGACATGTTCGATCGTGCCAAGCTGATGTTGATCGCCCAGGCCGTGATGGGGGGTGCGGCGCTTGCGATGGCGATCCTCACCTTCCTCGACCTGATGGGCCCCGGCCTCCTGTTGACCTTGGGGTTGGTGCTGGGAACCGGGCTGGCCCTGAATCTCCCCGCATGGCAGGCTCTCGTGCCCGACTTGGTGCCCCGCGGCCTGGTCGCCTCGGCTGTCGCCCTCAACTCGGCGGCGTTCAACGCGGCACGCGCGATCGGCCCGGCGTTGGGCGGTGCCCTCATCGTCGCCTACGGGGCGGAGGCCGGGTTCGCCTTCAACGCTTTGTCGTATGTGGCGATCATCGTGGCCCTCGTCGCCATCGGCCCCCGTCTCGTCGAAAGAACCTGGGAGGCGCCCCAATCGATGCGCTCGGCAATCTCCACCGGAATCCGATTCGCCCGGTTCACTCCGGTCTTTCGCAATCTCATGGCCCTCGTCGCCCTGTTTGCAGTCAGCTCGGCGGTGGTTCAGTCGGTGTTGCCCGTGCACACGGAGAACCTGGGGGGAGGCGCCGCGGCCTACGGTCTGCTCTACGGAGCCATGGGCGCCGGTGCTCTGATCGGAGCGGTGATTCGCCCCCGCATCGGCAACTGGCTCAACGGGTCGTGGGTCCCCTACACGATCAGCCTGTTCGGGGGTGCCGGGATTCTGCTCGGCGTCGCCCCGAACCTGTGGGTGGCGGGGCTGGCGATGATGTTGGCCGGGCTGTTCTGGCTTCTGACCCTGGCCACTCTCAACGCCACTGCCCAGCTGATGTCGCCGGCATGGATACGAGGGAGGGCGATGTCGATCTACACGCTCGCCTTCGCCGGGATGCTTCCCATCGGATCGATTCTCTCCGGGGTGGTTGCCGACCAGATCGGGACCAGGGGCTCGCTGGTGGTGTTCTCCTCGGGGGCCGTGGTCCTCGGGCTCGTCACGCCTCGCTTCCGGGTCCCCCACGTCGACGATGTCACGACTCCGGAGTTCACCGAACCCCCCGCCCCGACGCCTCACGACGAAGGTGTGTTCGAGGGTGGTCCGGTTCTCGTCCTCAACACCTGGAAGATCGCCGAAAGCGACCTCGCCGAGTTCACCTCGGTCATGAATGAGGTGCGTCGCGTGCGCCTCAGCACCGGGGCTTACCGCTGGCGGCTGTTTCGGAGCACCTCGGACCCGACCACGCTCACCGAGCTCGTCGTGATCCAGAGTTGGGAGGAGCACCTCGCCCAGCATCGTCGCACCGACGACGCCGCCGCCCAACTGCTGCGGAGGGCCCGCGAATTCGACGTCGCGGATGGGCCGAGAACCAGGCACCTGGTCGCGGTCGATGTGGAGGACCCGCCCGACTTCGATCTGTTGGTCGCAGCCCACGAGGAGATGCACCAGCAGGATGGCTCGATCCCGCACTCCGATCAGGAACGCTGAGCGAAGGCCATCTCCCGCCGGAACTTCTTCCAGTCGGACGCCTTGGTCGACCAGAACACATCGGTGACCAGCTGGCCCAACCCCACGGCGACGAGGAGCCAAACCGCCCAGACCGGGAGCTCCGCGGCGACTGCGGCGCCGATCAGCAAGAAAGGGATCATCTTGGTCACGATCGCCCCCGCGGCGTGCATCCACGCCCGCCTGACGGGGCTCGTTCGCAGATACGTGGCGTAGTCGAGCTTCACCCCGGGCTGGGGCTGGGAGATCTTGCCGATGAACCAGCTGGTGAATCGCATGCCCAAGGCCCACCCGACGAGGAGATGGGCGAGCCCGTGGGTGGTCGTCAGCAGGGTCACCAGACCGGCGAAGAAGACCACCACGGCTGTCAGGCCTTCGAGGGCGTATGCCCAGCCGATCAGCACGATCCCGACGCCGGCTCCCAGGATCACCGCAATGGTTCCGAGCCAGAGCGGGACTGTGATCAGGGCCCACTCGCGATGGGCTCGCTCGTCGATGGCGGCGATCCGGTCGGCGTAGCGGTCTACCAGCTCGGGATGGGTCTTGACCGTAGAGACGGCAGACCAGAAACCGGTGCCGGCGAGCCCGCGGCCCGCTTCCACCGCGGTCTCGGCGGCGGCCAGACCTTGCTCGATTGCCGGCGATGCCACCTCCATAAATATAGGTACGGTGCCGATGGTGCAACCGGATGGCCCTGGGTGGGGTTCTCGATCATGATGGACGACCTGACTCAGGCGCTGGCTCGCGACCTCGACGCGGCATTCCCCGCGGTCGTCGAGAGTATGGGCCGACAGCTCTTCTGGGGCCTGCGCAGGATCTGCGGCAACCATCAGGAGGCCGAGGACCTGACCCAGGAGACGTTCGTCAGGGCCTATCGCGCTCTCGACAGCTACGACGCCGGCCGGATCGAGTCGATGACCCTGCAACCTTGGCTGTGGACCATTGCCATGAACCTGGGTCGAAACCATCTACGGGACCGGTCTCGTCGCCCCACGTACGTGGAGATGACCGTGGATGCCGGTGCTGAGGATCCCGAGCCTGTCGACAACCAGGCCTGGGACACCCGGATGCGACATCTCAACACCCATCAGAGAACTGCTGTGGTCCTCCGGCATGTGGTGGGAATGGGGACCGGCGAGATTGCCGAGGTCACCGGTCGCGCCGAGGGGACCGTCAAAGCAGATATCCACCGTGGCCTCGTCAAGCTACGCCAAGCATTGGAGGAAGAGCAATGAGCATCGAATCACAACTACAGGCCCTTTCCGGTGCCATGCCCCCCGGCTTGTCCGAGGGTGTGGCGTTGGGCACCGGGCTCGCCGACGGCTACGACTTCTACGAGTCGGCCATCGGTGAGGTCATAGTCACCTTCAACCCGGCCGGGGTGTCGTCACTCGACATCGCCGACGGTTTCGAGGACCGCTATCGCCAGCGTCGTGGGCGCCCCCTGATCAGGGCGGAGGCCCCGTCGGCGTGGCGGGGTCATATACCCGAGGCGATCGAGAGGGGGACACCGGGCAGACTTCCCGTCGATCTCCGCTCGGTGACCGATTTCCAGCGCCAGGTGCTGGTCACCACCGCCACGATCCCCAAAGGCGAGGTCCGCCCCTACGGATGGGTGGCCCGGGAGGTGCATCGCCCCAAAGCCGTCAGGGCGGTCGGCTCGGCGGTGGCCCGAAACCCGATCCCCCTGATCATCCCCTGTCACCGGGTCGTGAGAACCGATGGGCACATCGGCAACTATTCCCTGGGCGGGCCGCACAACAAGATCGATCTCCTCGAACACGAGGGGGCGAGCCCCGATTGGTTGGAGGACCTGGCCAGCCAGCACGTCAGGGTGCGGGGCAACGCCACGACCGCGGTCTATTGCCACCCCACCTGTCACGTCGTCCGCTCAGCCTCAACCCGTGAAGTCGTCGATTTCCACTCGGCCACCGAGGCCGACGAAGCCGGCTTCGAGCCATGCGAGGTGTGCCGCCCGGTCGGTTGACCTCCGCCTCCCCGGCGGCTGGTGTGGGATTCCCGGCTCGAGCACCCACGAATCCGATTCGACGAAGGTGGGTACCCTCGCCGACGATGCCTGAGATACCGTCAACCGAGCAGCTTGCAGTCAACACCATCCGGGCCCTGGCCATGGACGCCGTTCAGGCGGCCAACTCGGGTCACCCGGGAATGCCCATGGGCATGGCCGATTTGGCCGTCACGCTCTGGGGCCGTTATCTGAACGTCGACCCTGGAAATCCCGACTGGCCCGACCGCGATCGGTTCGTGCTCTCCAACGGGCACGGCTCGATGCTCCTCTACTCGTTGCTGCACCTCTCCGGGTTCCCAATCACCCTCGAAGACCTCAAGAACTTCCGCCAATGGGGCCATCACAGCGCCGGCCATCCGGAGATCGATCATCGGCTGGGCATCGAGATGACCACCGGTCCCCTCGGCCAGGGTTTCGGCGCCGGCGTGGGCATGGCCGTGGCCGAGGAGCACCTGCGCGCCCGCCTCGGTACCGATCTGGTGGACCATCGCACCTACGGCTTCGTGTCGGACGGTGATCTCATGGAGGGGGTCAGTTCGGAAGCGGCGTCGATGGCGGGTCACTTCGGGCTCGGCAAGCTCCTCTACTTCTATGACGACAACGACATCTCCATCGACGGCTCCACCGATATCACCTTCTCCGAAAACGTGGCGAAGCGCTTCGATGCCGTCGGTTGGCATACGCTGACGATCGACGGCCATGACCGAGTCGCCATCGCCGAGGCCATCGAGACCTGCCATGGTGAGCGAGACCGCCCGTCGCTGATCATCTGCCACACCCACATCGGACACGGGGCTCCCAACGCCCAGGACACAGCCGAGTCTCACGGGTCCCCGCTCGGCGACGACGAGGTCAGGTTGACCAAGGAGGCCATGGCATACCCGACCCAGCCGGCATTCCACATCGATGCCTCCGTTTACGAGTTCTTCGCCGCCGCGATGGACCGCGGTCGACAAGCCCGGGCCCGATGGTTGGAGCGCTTCGACGCCACCGATAGCGAAGCCTGGGACGCCTTCTACTCACCGGCGCCGGTCAGTCTCGAAGGGCCCGGATTCGAGTTGGGCGAGGAGATGGCGACGCGGGCCTCGGCCGGCAAGCTCTTCGCGGAGATCGCAGAGAAAGTCCCCGGCTTCATCGGGGGCTCCGCCGATCTCGCCGGGTCGACCAAGACGGTCATCGAAGGTGAGCGTCTCTTCTCCAGGACGGACCGAACCGCACGGGACATCCCTTTTGGGGTGCGCGAGCACGGTATGGGTTGTTTGGTGAATGGCCTGGCAATTCATGGAGGGCTCAAGCCGTATGGGGCCACCTTCTTCGTCTTCTCCGACTACATGCGGGCCGCGGTCCGACTCTCGGCTCTCATGCAGATCCCCTCCGTATGGGTGTGGACACACGACTCTGTCTTCCTCGGCGAAGACGGCCCCACCCATCAGCCGATCGAGCACCTGGCCTCCCTGCGGGCGATGCCCAATCTGTGGCTCATCCGCCCCGCTGACGCCAACGAAGCCGTCTCGGCCTGGGAGATCGCCCTGAACCGCAGCGACGGCCCGGTGGCCCTCATCCTGACCAGGCAGAACGTGCCCACGCTACCCAAGGGGCACCTCGAAAGAGGCGGGTACATCGTCCGTGACGGGCGTGATGTCACCCTCATCGCCACCGGGTCCGAGGTCGGTACGTCCCTGGGAGCAGCCGACATTCTCGAAGTTGAAGACGGGATCTCCGCCCGGGTGGTCAGCCTCCCGTGTTGGGAGTTGTTCCATCACCAGGATGAGGGATACCAGGAGAGCGTCCTGGGGACCGCGCCCCGGGTGTCGGTCGAGGCCGGTGCCACCTTCGGCTGGGAGGCGATCGTCGGCTGCGACGGACTGAAGATCGGAATCGACCATTTCGGGGCGTCGGCGCCGGCCGAGGTCCTCGCCGTGCAGTTCGGCCTCACTCCCGAGTCGATAGCCGGGAAGGTGAAGAGACACCTGGGCCGTTGAGCAGAACCGCCCGAGTCGTCGTCGTCGGCGCCGGCATCGCCGGAGTGTCTGCTGGCTACCACCTGGCGGTCCGCCATGGCGTCGACGGGATCGTGCTCGTCGATCCCCGTCCCCCGATGACACTCACTTCGGACAAGTCGACGGAGTGTTATCGCAATTGGTGGCCGAACCCTCCGATGGTCGAGCTCATGAACCGGTCGATCGATATCCTCGAGGAGCTCGCCGGCGAGACCGACTTCGGGCTCAACCGGAACGGCTATCTCTTCGTCACCGGAGAGCGGCCGACGCTGGACGAGCTGGGTCGCAAGGTGGCGCACATCTCCAGTCTCGGGGCAGAATCCAGGCTTCTCGAACGCGCCGAGCTCCTGGCGACTTACCCGTTCCTGACCGAAGCGGTCACCGGCGGTGTGTTCGTTCCCCGTGCCGGCTGGTTCCGCGCCCAGGACCTGGGCCAGTGGATGCTGGAGCGCTCCCGGGAGAAGGGGACGGAGTTGATCGTCGCGGAGGCGGTCGCCATCGCCCCGGGGCGGGTGACGCTCTCCGATGGCACCGTCATCATCACCGATCAGATCGTCATCGCTGCCGGGCCACTCTCATCGCCTTTGGCCGCCACGGCCGGGCTCCAGCTCCCCTTGTTCTCCGAGCTCCATCTCAAGATCGCCTTCAGGGACCACCTCGGTGTGATCCCCAGAGACGCGCCGATGACGATATGGAGTGACGCCCAGGCCATCGCCTGGTCCGTGGAGGAGCGGGCCGAGCTGGCGGCGTTGGGTCGTCACGACCTGCTCGGAGAGATGCCGGTCCACTGCCACTTTCGACCGGAAGGCGGCGCCGCGTCTCCCTTTGTCGTGGCTCTGTGGGACTATCACGATAAGACGGTGGCGCCGATCTGGCCCCTGCCCGAAGACCCGCTTTACCCGGAGGTCGTGGTGCGCGGGCTGACCACGATGGTCCCCGGGCTCGCTGCCTATCTCGACCACTTGCCCGAGTCGTCCGTCGACGGTGGTTACTACACCAAGACCCGGGAGAATCAGCCATTGATCGGGCCCTCGGGTGTGGCCGGAATCCAGCTCATGACCGGCATGTCCGGATTCGGGGTGATGGTCTCCGCGGGCGCCGCCGACCTCCTCGCACGGCACATCGTCGGACTGGAGCTCCCCTCTTACTCCGACTCGTTCCTTCTCGGTCGTTACGACGACCCGTCCTACGTGGCTGCGCTCAGCGACGCGGTCACGGGTCAGCTCTGAGCCTGCTCGCGACCGGGCCAGGCGACTCTGTCGACCTCACGGGACGTGTCAGCTGAATTTGGTGTTCGGTCTCTCCTGGAGTTCCTCGTCGACGTAGATGTCGACCTTCTCGTTGTAGAACGAGACGAGCCCTGCGATCTTTTGTGACTCGGGAAACGGGGCGTCGTAGCCCCAGAGGATGTTCTCGTATGTCCCGCCACCGACCCTCGCCGTCCAGTAGCGAGCGGTCCCCTTGTAGGGGCAGTGGGTGGCAAGGTCGGTCGGAGTGAGCAGGTCCATCCGCACGTGCGTCTTGGGGATGTAGTAGCGGGTGGGGAGGTGGGTCTCGAACAGGAACGAGGCGTTGGTGGTGTCGGCGACCGTCTGGCCGTCGATCTCGATGCGAACTCTGCGACTCGAGGCCAGGATGTCGATACGGGTGTACGGGTCGCGGGCATGCACCCATACCTCTTCGTCCTCTTCGAACCAATGGTCCATCGTGTTCCACACGAATGCGTAGTGCCCGGCGAGGACATCGGCCTTGGGCTCTTTGAAGGCGTAGGCGGACCCCTCGGACCCATCCACCTTCACGACGTATTGAGTTGCCTCCCCCCGGCTCGGGCTCTTCTTCGTCTCACCGGTCGTCACCAGGAGGTCGGTGTTCACGTCTGCCTGCGGGAAGTAATACGTCGGGTAGTACGGGATCTCCCACACCAGCAGCGGAGAGGTGGTGTCGGCGACGATCTGGCCACCGAGCATCACCCGAACCCTCCGGGCGCTCTCTTCCGTCCTCACTCGCTCTCGCTCACTCACTTCATCTCCTGTGTGGCTACGGCTTCAACCAACAGGTAGCAGCGGTGGATGATTCCTCGGGTTGTCGTCAGTAGACGACGATCGTGTCGAGGGGCCTGGCGATCACCATCTGCCGGGCCCCCCAGTACTCGCCGAACCGGGACAGGAGCGACTTGGGCTTCTCCGCGTACAACCTTCTGCCCAGTATCTCCCCCGCCGTCTGTAACTCGGCGCGGCGCTGATTGGCGAGGGCCCGGAACAGAGACCGCTCCCGTGGCTCGGGGCACAGGTCGGGCCGGGTCACCAAAAGGGAGCCGAGCTCGGCGAGATCGTTGTCTTCTCCGAGGAGATTGCCGAGACGGTCGAGCGTCATCGCCGCGCCCACGACGACCTCGGGCCACAGCGGGGCGAGAAACTCCATCTGATGTCTCAAATCCTTCACCCGCTTTCGCCACTGGTGAAAGTCGCCGGGCGCTCCCTGACGATAGGCGGTCACCATGGCGTGCCGGCCGAGCCCGTAAGTCGCCCCCAGGCCCGGTTTGAGGGCGTCGTACTCGTCGCGAATGCCCAATCCGTACACCACACGCGACTCGGGATCGGTAGGCCACGAGCTGTAACGGTGATGAGCCCGCTCCAGGCTGCGCACCACCCGGCCGACGAGGTTCGGGTCTTCCGCCGCTTTGAGCTCGGCCAGGTCGCGACGTCGCGCCAATCTGGTGATCATCTCCTCGAATGTGCCCGCCGCCAACAGGTCACCGTAAAGGCTCTGAATGGAGCTGGCGGCGTCGACGATGCCGTGAGCAGCCCTGATCTCGGAGACCAGCTGTCCCGTGTCCCGCAACGACCTGTTCTCGAATCGGTAGATCTTGTCCGACAGCTCACCGCGGACGAGGCGAAGGATCGCCCGGACCCTCTTTATCGACTTCCTCGACTCGTGGACCGCCTCACCAAGCGTCAGCTCACCCGAGAAATAGCCAGAGGCTGCGCCCTCGAGTTGGTCCATGGTCACCCGTTTGACCCCTGACCCGAGAGGCTCTGACTCACCGAGTTGGAGACTGGGGTCGAAGACCGCCAGATGCGGTTCGGCCGGCGCCATGGTGGCCAGGATGGTCACGCGGCCAGCGTAATGTCGTGACCCGTGAGATCCGCGGGTCTTCTCCCCTACCGACTGGTCACCGAGCTCGAGGTGCTCATCGCCCACCCTGGCGGCCCTTGGTTCGAGAACAAGGATGCCGGCTCGTGGTCGTTGATCAAAGGGCTCGTCAAAGACGGCGAGGACGACGCGACTGCTGCGACAAGGGAGTTCACGGAGGAGACCGGGTGGTCACCTCCGGGTGAGGACTGGGTACATCTGGGGGAGGCGACACTGCGATCGAGGAAAGTCGTGGTGGCATGGGCCGTTCACAGCAACTTCGACCTGAGGACGTTCGACCCGGGGACCTTCACCCTCTATGGCCGGGAATACCCCGAGATCGATCGGGTTGTGTGGATGACTCCTGATGAGGCGCGGGCGAAGCTCAACCCCGCCCAGAACGTCTTCATCGATCGATTAGAGAGTCACCTGGTCTTGAATGGTCACGAGGAGGTCTTCGATGAGTGACATGCCGCAGACGGAAGCCGAGTGGAGGGACAGACTCACACCCGAGCAGTATCAGGTCCTTCGCCAGGGCGGGACCGAACGCGCTTTCACGGGCAGATACTGGGACTCCAAGGCACAGGGGGTCTACCGCTGTGCGGGATGTGGCGAGAAGCTGTTCTCCTCCGACACCAAGTACGAGTCGCACAGTGGATGGCCCAGCTTCTTCGCACCCATGGACGCCGAGGTCGTCGACGAAGAACAAGACCGCTCATATGGCATGGTTCGCACCGAGATCAAGTGCGCCAATTGTGGCGGCCATCTCGGGCATGTCTTCGATGACGGCCCCAACCCCACCGGTCTTCGCTACTGCGTCAACTCGGCATCACTCGACCTCGACGAAGATCAAGCCGACTGACGGACCTCTTGGATGACGGCGACCAGGCCTTCGTCATGGTGAGTGGTCGGGATCACCGATAGGCGCATGCGCCGTTCCAGGAGGCCGTCGGTGACCAACGGGGCGATTTCGACCTCACTCACCAGGCTCATCACGGCTTCGTTGTCGGCGAGAGCCTCGAAACAGAGCTCATGGACCCCGTCTGAGCGAGCCACCGCAACCAGGGCCTCGAAGAGCGCACGACCCACACCTCGTCGCTGCAGCGCATCGAGGACGGTGATGGCGAGCTCGGCACACCCGTCGTGGGTGACGATGTAGCGGCCGACGCCGGCGACATCCTCGCCGAGGGCCGCACCCCACGCCACGTGGTGACGTTGATCGACATCGGTCAGATAGTCGAGCTCGTGCTCGCTGAGACGGCCCACCCCCTGGCCGAATCGGGCGAAGCGGCTCTCCAGGGAGAGCTCCTCGAGACCTCGCTCGAAGAATGTCCGATCGGTCTTCAGAATCGGGCTGAGCGTGACGATCGAGCCGTCCTTCAATGGCATCTCGTACTTGGGTCGGTCCGCCGGGATCACGATTCTCATTTGCTGCGCCAATTGAAGCCGTTGTGGGATGCCGCGCCACATCGAAGACGTGGCGGTAACTTCAGAGCACATGACACGGCGGCGGCTGGCCACGGCGACGTCCGACTTCGGGTCGGGCAAACGCGAGTCACACGACTCGACATCCTTCTATGACCGCTTCAGCCCGCCCGCCCTCACCCGCGACGAACGGGTCGAGGCACCCGCCACAGCAAACGAGCTCTTTTGTGGTGACGCCCGGAAGATGACGGATGAGCAGGTGGCGGAGCGCTCCGTCGCACTGGTCGTCACCTCCCCGCCTTACTTCACCGGCAAGGAGTACGAGACCGAGATGGGAGCGGGCCACATTCCGGCCAGCTACATCGAGTATCTCCAGATGCTCCACGACTCGCTGGCGGTGTGCCTCGCCAAGCTCGAGCCCGGTGGTCGAATGGCCATCAACGTCGCCAACCTGGGACGCAAGCCGTATCGCTCGTTGTCCGCCGATGTGATCGCGATACTGCAGGACGATCTGGGCATGCTCCTTCGGGGTGAAGTGATCTGGCAGAAGGCCAGGGGCGCCGGGGGCAGTTGTGCCTGGGGCTCATACCGATCCCCACAAAACCCGGTGCTGCGCGACGTAACCGAGCGGGTGATCATCGCCTCGAAGGGCAGATTCGACCGGGCCGTCACGCGTTCGGACCGGGAGCGGCGGGGTCTTCCCCATCAAGCGAGCATCAGCACCGACGAGTTTCTCGAAGCCACTCTCGACGTCTGGGAGATGCCGTCGGCCAGCGCCACGAGAATCGGTCATCCCGCTCCTTTCCCCGTCGATCTGCCCCGGCGGCTGATCGAGCTCTACACATACCAGAACGACCTCGTGCTCGACCCGTTCATCGGCTCGGGGACCACCGCTGTCGCCGCAGTGGAGACCGGGAGGCTGTTCGTCGGATTCGACACCGAGCAGGCCTATATCGATCTGGCGCGTGGGCGCATCGCCGCGGCCACGGCTGGAGCATGAACATCCTCGCGGTCTGCGCCGGCAACATCTGCCGCTCTCCCGCGGCCGAGGCGGCGATTCGGGAGGCGGCCGACCGGGCCGGCTTCGAGGTGAGTGTGGATTCGGCGGGGACCGGTTCCTGGCATATCGGCAACGCTCCCCATCCTCAGGTGGTGGCGGCAGGGGCGCGCGCCGGTCTCGAGGTGGTGGGCCGGGCACGTCGTATCAACCCGGTGGACTTCGAACGCTACGACGTGATCGTCGTTATGGATCATGCCAACCTCCGTGAGGTGCTCGACCTCGCCCCGGATCTCGAGGACCGGGCAAAGGTCCGGCTCTTTCGCACCTTCGACCCGGTGACGGACCACGACGAGGTGCCGGATCCCTATGGGGGCCCCGAGAAGGGCTACGACCGGACCATCGCCCAGGTGCGGGCCGCAGCGGCAGGGCTGATCGACTCGTTGTCGTCAGCCGGTGTGGAGGATCCCATAGCCCTGAAGTAGAAAATCGAGCGCCGTAGCTACCGGGTCGTCGGAGGCCAATAGGGCCGCGTGGCCCAGGCTCGAGCCGTTGAACGCCCGATCGTTCCAGTAGTCATTGGAGCGATCGATCTCACCCCATGCCGCCACATACACATACGGTTCCGGGTGCCCGGCGTCCCCAGGGGAGGCGCCGTAGCTGGCCCGCAAGCCGGCGTCCTGGTCACCCATCTCGATGGCCGGATCGAAATGCTCGGGCCACAGCTGCACCTCGGAAGCGTCATCGCTCGCCACGGCCTGGGCGCGCAGCTTCTCGAGCACATCGAAGCCGAAACCGAACCACTCGGCCAACACCCGGGCGCCGGGATCTCCCACCACCAGCTCCTGGTCCGGATCCACCGGTGGCAAAGGGTCCCGGAAGTCGCTGAACCACTCCCTCTCGTAGTCGACACCGAAGAATTGCGCCGCATTCCGCACGGTGGAGACGGTCTGAGACGCGATGTTCTCCCCGCTCTCGACGATGAGGGTCGTGCCCTGCACCCGGGCCATCATCCCATTGAACTCGGGCGCCCCGAACCCACCCGGAGTCGCCCGCAGACCCATGCGACCAACCGCCTTGTAGCGGGCCGGGCTCAACGCGTAGAAAGCGATCTGATGGAGGGCGTCCCGGGACTCGACGAAATCCGGGGGCAATTGGGAGAGGATCATCGTTCGTCTGAGTCCTTCCCGGGCTTTCTCCAGAAGGCGGCCAGCTGAACTGCCGCGGCCACGACGCCGAGCCCGGCGATGGCTGCGCCGAGGCCCCCGCTCAGATCGATGTCGAGGAGGGAGTCGACCGATACCGATCCCGGACCGACGATGGCGATGACCAGCGCGAGCATCGCCAACGTCGCGACGTACTCGTACCCCTCATCGGGACGATGGAAAACAAAGAATCCCGCGAATCTATGGATCGACCAGAACGCCACCGTCATGGTGGCGATGAGGCCGGCGGCAGCGACCGACGTCAGCAGGCCTGCGATCAGGCCGGCCCCGATGGCGATCTCGTTGAGGAAGGACAGGCGGGCATTGAGCTCCGGAGAGCGAAAGCCGACACGGGCGAACCAGCTGGCGGTGCCTGCGAGATTGCGGCCGTGATTCACGCCGTGGGCCACCATGACGATCCCGGCCCACAGTCGAGCGGCGAGCATCGCAGTGTCAATAGGGTCCATCACTACCTCCATTCGATAATTCGTTCAGTCTCGGCGCTCACTCGCCGAGACGCCGGGAACGCCAGGCGAGCAACCCCGCTCCAGCCGCAAGCAACGCCCCACCCGTGGCCATTATGCCGACGGGCAGAACGGATCCATCCGACCCTGGTTCCAGCGCAATCGGCACCGTGGCCGGGGTAGTGGGCTTACCCGTGGTCGTCGAGGGAGCGACGGTGGTGGCCGGGAGTGTCGTCGTCGTAGGAGGGATCGTGGTTGCAGGCACCGTGGTGGTAGTCGTGGGAGCCGACGTGGTCGTAGTGGTCGCCGCGGTCGTGGTCGTGGTGGTCGCAGGGGTCATGGTGGTCGACGACGAGGTCGTCGCCGACTCCGGTGGTGGGGGAGCACTCCCTCCGCGCGCAACATCGACGTCGGCGCGCAGCGACCCGGTCACGTACGCGTAGAGACCATCGCCAGGACAACTGGTCTTGCTCATGTCGCGGTGGCCGGCGATCGTGGGTGTTGTCACCGATATCCCCAACGGCCATCGGTTGGAGCCTCTCGAGGTGAAGGTGACCTCGGCCCCCGGCGCGGTGGGCACGTCGTAACGCCCGGCGAGCCAGGCCAGGACCGACACCAGCGACGCATGCGCCGCTCCGCTGGCGGGGGCCAGGTTGGTGTCGCCGATCACACACACGAGTTGGGTGAAGCCCTGATTGCCACCGGTGGCATCGCCGGCGATCGCACCGTCCAGGCTCCCCTGCCGCCCCTCCCAGACTCCACCCGAGGAGTCGATGACGAAGTTGTAGGCGATGTCGGGCCAGCCCTTGTCCGGTCCCGTGTGATAGTGGTACCAGCCGCGCAGGATGCCGGGGACGTCGGCCGCCGAGTGGCCGTTGTGCGACGCTGAATGATGGACGATGAGAAATCTCACGTCTTCGCCCTCGAGCGGGCCCTTGGGAGGAAGGTCGGCCCCCCATGCCGACCGGGGGTTGATGGTCAATCCCCGGGCCGGGAGCGCCAGTCCGTTGCCGACAACCGCGAAAACGGCCGCGGCGCCGAGGAACTGCCGACGGGTGAGCGGGGGCATGGTCCAAACCCTATAGTTCCCCGGCCTCATGTCTACGGTTCAGCATCCATGAACAGTTGGACAGAGGGCGCGCTCGCCCTCATCATCGTCGTCGGGTTGGGCATCGGACTGTTCCTCTTCACCGGCCAGAGTCTCGGTGACGGTGTCACCGAGACGACGCAGGCGCCAATCGTCGTCGACCCCGAGGCGGCGACCCGCGGTCAGGTGCTCGCCGAGGGCCAGGGATGCCTGCAATGCCACACGACCGACGGCCGGCCCGGCTCCGGCCCCACCTGGAAGGGGCTGGCGGGCTCGACGAGGCCACTCACCAACGGTGAGGAGGTGATCGCCGACGATGCCTATCTGTTCAACTCGATAGTGGACCCGGCCAATCAGATCGTCGACGGATACGAAGACGTCATGCCCAAGTTCTACGCCGACCAACTCGACGACCAACAGATCACCGACCTGGTCGAGTACATCAAGAGCCTCGCCGCCTGACGGCACCACGAACCTCCGGTAGTTGGCCCCGTATATGGGCGCAACTACCTCGAGAATCGTCGGCAAGGGATTCTGGAGGCGGCTAGACCCATATTTGGGCCTAACTACCGGAGGTTCTGGGTTCTACTCTCGTCGAACTTGATACAAGGGCACTCAAGTTGTACACTTCGTAGCGACTCAAAGACGATCATCGGAAGGAACAACACTCATGGCACGCGCCGTAGGCATCGACCTGGGCACCACCAACAGCGTCATCGCCGTCCTCGAGGGTGGCGACCCCACCATCATCCCCAACGCCGAGGGTGGACGCACCACACCCTCCATCGTCTCGTTCAAAGACGGTGAGGTTCTCGTAGGCGAGGTGGCCAAGCGCCAGGCCATCACCAACCCCGATCACACGGTCCGCTCGGTCAAGCGTCACATCGGCACCGACTGGACGATCGAAGTCGACGACCGCAAATACACCGCGCAGGAGATCTCGGCACGCATCCTCATGAAGCTGAAGCGCGACGCCGAATCCTATCTCGGCGACACGGTGACCGATGCGGTGATCACCGTTCCCGCCTACTTCAACGACGCCCAGCGTCAGGCCACCAAGGAGGCCGGCCAGATCGCCGGGCTCAACGTGCTTCGAATCATCAACGAGCCAACCGCGGCCTCGCTGGCCTATGGGCTCGACAAGAGCTCAGACGAGACGATCCTCGTCTTCGATCTCGGTGGCGGGACTTTCGACGTCTCGGTCCTCGAGATCGGCGACGGCGTCTTCGAGGTCAAGGCGACCTCGGGTGACACCCAGCTCGGTGGTGACGACTGGGACGACGCCGTCATCAGTTGGCTCGTCAAGAGTTTCAAGGACGACCACGGTGTCGACCTGTCCAAGGACCGGATGGCCAGCCAGCGTCTCAAGGAGGCCGCGGAGAAGGCGAAGATCGAGCTCTCCTCGGTCGCCGAGACCGAGGTCAACCTCCCATTCATCACCGCCACCGACGCCGGCCCATTGCACATGCAGTACAAGCTGACCCGGTCTGAGTTCCAAAAGCTCACAGAGGACCTCCTAGATCGCACCAAGCGGCCCTTCGAACAGGCGATCAAAGACGCCGGGATCGACGTGGCCGAGATCGACCACGTGGTCCTCGTCGGCGGATCCACCCGCATGCCCGCGGTGCAGGAGTTGGTGCAAAAGCTGACCGGCCAGGAGCCACACAAGGGGGTCAATCCCGACGAGGTCGTCGCTGCCGGCGCCGCCATCCAGGCCGGAGTGCTCAAGGGGGACGTCAAGGACATCCTCCTGCTCGACGTGACTCCTCTAACGCTGGGCATCGAGACCAAGGGTGGCGTCATGACCCGGATGATCGAGCGCAACACCACCATCCCGACGAAGCGCTCCGAGATCTTCACCACGGCGGAGAACAACCAGCCGGAAGTCGAGATCAACGTTCTCCAGGGTGAGCGCACCATGGCTGCCGACAACAACAGCCTCGGCAAGTTCCGGCTGACCGGACTGCCGCCGGCGCCGATGGGGGTCCCCCAGATCGAGGTCACCTTCGACATCGACGCAAATGGGATCGTCCATGTCAACGCCAAGGATCTCGCTACCAACAAAGAGCAGAAGATGACGATCACCGGAGGCACTGCCCTCGCCAGGGATGACATCGACCGTATGGTCAAAGACGCCGAGGCCTATGCCGAGGAGGACGCCATGCGTCGCGAGGCTGTGGAGACCCGCAACCAGGCCGAGCAACTGGTTCATCAGACCGACAAGCTCATCGAGGAATCCGGCGATCAAATGACCGACGAGGAGAAATCCTCGGTCGAAGCCGCCACGACCGCCCTCAACGAGGTCCTCGCCCAGAGCGACGCGGACACGTCGGACATCCGGTCGAAGATGGACGAACTGGTCTCGGCCAGCCAGGCCATGGCCACCCGTCTCTACCAGCAGGCTGCGGCCGACGCACAGGCCGCCGGCGAGCCCGGCGACACAGGCCCGGCCGAAGACGACGATGTCGTCGAGGCCGAGATCGTCGATGAGGATGAGTGACATCGACGCGACCGAGTCCTCCGAGCCCGTAGTCGACGCCCTCCCGGTCGACACCGCGGACATACCCGACCCACACGCCCTGGGTCTGGAGCTCCCCGCGGACCGGGAGGAGGCGATCAAGGTGCTCCTGGGCGAGTTGCACACCGCCCGGGAGGAGGCAGGCTCGTATCTGGACGACCTGAGACGGGTTGCCGCCGACTTCGACAACTATCGCAAGCGGACGACGAAGGAGAGCGCGATCATGCTCGATCGCGCCACCGAAAAGGTGGTCCGGGGACTGATGCCCGTGTTCGACTCATTCGATGCGGCGCTCGCCGTGGCGCCCAAGACCGACACCGAGCGGAAGCTCTACTCCGGGATGCTCAACACCCGAGAGCAGCTGCTCGACGCCCTGAAGCGCGAAGGGCTCGAAGTCATCCCGACCATCGGCGAGCCTTTCGACCCCGAGATCCACGAGCCTGCAGGCGCACCCGCCGGTACCGGCAATCTGGTCGTCTCCGAGGAGCTCCGACGTGGCTACCGACTCAATGGAAAGGTGTTGCGGGCGGCCCTCGTCGCCCTGGAAGCGGAACAATGAACCGGGACTGGATCGACAAGGACTTCTACAAGGTCCTCGGCGTCCCCGAGACGGCGACGGCGGATGAGATCAAGAAGGCCTATCGCAAACTGGCACAGCAACATCATCCTGACGCCAACCCGGGTGACAGCTCTGCCGAGGAGAGGTTCAAGGAGATCTCCGAGGCATATGCCACTTTGTCCGACGCCGAGCAGCGCAAGGAGTACGACCAGGTGCGCCGGCTCGCCGCCTCCGGCGGTTTCCAGGGCTTTGGTGGCCAACCCGGCGCGGGATTCGGAGGTTTCGGCGGACAGCAAGTGAGGGTCGAGGACCTCCAGGATCTGCTCGGCGGCTTCGGCGGCATCGGCGACCTGTTCGGGTTCGGCTCACAGCGCGGTCGGAGCGGCCCGACCCGGGGCAGCGACATCGCCACAGAGTTGAGCATCTCCTTCGAAGACGCCGCATTCGGCGTGGAGACCGAAGTCGTCGTCGAAGGAGCGGCTACCTGCTCGCGATGCTCCGGAAGTGGAGCCGAGCCGGGGACCCCGATCACCACCTGTCCGACGTGTGGCGGCCGGGGCGTGGTGGCGCAGAACCAGGGCTTCTTCTCGTTCACCCAGCCCTGCCCTCAATGTGGCGGAGCAGGTCGGCTCATCGAGGAGAAGTGCAGCAATTGTCGAGGGACGGGCACCGAGAACCGACATCGCAACGTGAAGCTACGAGTGCCGGCCGGAGTCAAAGACGGCCAAACCCTCCGTCTGCGGGGCAAGGGCGCCCCGGGGTCGTTCGGAGGGCCGGCAGGCGACCTCCTCGTCCGTGTGCGCGTCGCCCCCAGCCGAACCTTCGGGAGGCGGGAGAACGACCTCACCCTGAAGGTGCCCATCACCTACACCGAGGCGGCACTGGGTACCAAGATCGATGTGCCCACGCTCAACGGAGGCGTCAAGGTCAAAATCCCGTCAGGTACCCCATCGGGTAAGACCTTCCGGGTCCGCGGCCGGGGCATCAGTCCCGATCGGGGCCGCCAGGGCGATCTCCTCGTCACTGTCGAGGTGACCGTGCCCCAGAAACTCTCCAAGGACGAGAAGAGACTCCTCGAGGAATTGGCCGAGCATGAGACCGCTGACATCAGGGCTCATCTGAGATGATGGGGATAGCCAAATGACAGACTCGCAACGGGCTGTATTCGTCATCTCGGTGGCAGCCGAGCTGGCCGGGATGCACCCACAGACTCTTCGAATCTACGAGCGCAAAGGGCTGATCGACCCGTTCCGCACCCCGGGGGGCACCCGCCGCTACTCCCAGGAGGACATCGAGCGTCTCCAGCTGATACAGGACATGACCGCCGAGGGCATGAATCTCGAGGGGGTCCGTCGTGTTCTAGCGCTTCAGGAGGAGAACCGCCGGCTCAAGAAGAAGCTCGACCGGCTTCGCGACAAGATCGAGGAGATGGAAGAGGCTGCCGAAGCCGTCGGGCGTCCACCCGAGATCATCCTGCGCAGCCAGATCCGCACCGTCTACGGCGGGGAGCGGTGATGGCCGACTCCTATGACGGCCCGATCCGCATCATGGGAGACGACGGGATACTCCTGACCACAGGTCAAGCCGCTCTAGAGACCGATATCGAGATGGGGAGCTGGAGAGGCGTGGTGCAGACGTTGCGGGGCGATGCAGTGGCCGGCAAGGCCCTGGTCGTCGAGTTGGAGATCCCCGAGGGCGGGCGTGGCCGGGCCCAGCTCACCCCACTGCGCGACGTCGAGGACCGGGCTCAGTCGACGGTCACCGGCTTCGGGAAGCCCCCCTTCTGAACGGGAACCAGCCTTCCAAGCGCCGACGCTCACAACCCAGGGTAGGTTGGCTCGTTGCCCCCCAACCCCTCTCCCACCCTGCGTAGTGTGTGAATCCCCACCCAAGGAGACGAGATGGGATGGAAAGACTGGTTCGGCAAGGGCAGGCAAGCGGTCACCGACAACAAGGACTCGGTCAAGGACGGCATCGACAGGGCCGGCGACATGATCGACGAGAAGACGGGTGGCGAGCATGCCGAGCATGTCGACAAGGGCCAGGAGATGGCCAAGGACTACGTCGACAAACTTCCCGACGAGGAGTGACTGCCCTCGTTCAAGCGAACCCAGGTTTCCAGGCGTCGCCGAGCGACGCTCACAACCCTGGGTTCGCGTCTGCTCGCTCGGTCATCAGCACTCTTCGTTGACCTCATTCAGCCTCAAAGACCATCTGTTCAACGAGGAAAAGGTCGCCTACCTGAGTGACCTTCTCGCCGGCGGTATTCCTGGCTTCGATGGCGCCGCATTCCGGGTCGCGGTCATGTCACAGATGCCCGATCTGGAGCTCAAGGAGCGCATCGCCCACATCGCGGACGTCATGGGCCGCATGCTCCATGGGAACTTCGAGAAGGCGGCAGCTCAGATAAGAGCATGCCTCCCACCACCGTTGGATCCGACACTCGGTGACGACGACTTCGGCGACTTCATAATCGCCCCCTTCGGGAGATTCGTCGAGGAGCGAGGTCTCGATCACTACGAGACCTCCATGTCGCTCCTACGTGAGATCACCATGAGGTTCTCGACGGAGGGCTCGGTTCGACCTTTCATCAACCGCAACCCGGAGCGCAGCCTGCGACTCTTCCGGCAGTGGGCCACCGACGCCAATTATCACGTGCGAAGACTGGTCAGCGAAGGAACCAGGCCAACCCTTCCCTGGTCCCCTCGAATCGTCCTCGGGGTAGCCGACCCGATACCTCTGCTGGATGTGCTCCATGCCGACCCAACCCGGTATGTCACACGCTCGGTGGCCAATCACCTCAACGACGTGTCGAAGATCGATCGAGTGCTCACGCTCTTGACGCTGGAGCGCTGGCGCGACCAGGGGCGCCAGGAGCCCGACGAGCTGGCATGGATGAGCCGGCATGCCTTGCGCACTCTGGTCAAACGTGGCGACCCGTCTGCGATGGCGTTCCTCGGCTACTCGCCCGAGCCGGCGGTGACCGCCTCGCTCGTCGACCTGACATCAATCGTCACCCCCGGTGAGGCACTCGAGTTCGCCGTCGAGCTGTCCGCATCCGCCCGTGAGGCAGTCATGGTGGACTACACGATCGAGTTCGTGAAGATGGGCGGTGGAACCTCCCCCAAGGTCTTCAAGCTGAAGAAGGCAGAGCTGGCCGAAGGACAAACGACGACACTCGAGAAGCGCCATCGTCTCCGCGCCGACGCAACGACGTACACGCTCTACCCGGGCACGCACCGGCTCACGGTGACTGTGAACGGCCGGCCCATGGCGACCGGCACATTCGAGCTCGTCATCGACTGACCACGGGGTGTGGTTCTCGCCGGGGTGATGCCGGGGGTTGACATATTCGCATATGCGAATATATTGGTCTCATGGCGAGAGCGGCCACCACCACTGACGCGTTCAACGCCGTGGCCGAACCACGACGTCGACAGATCGTCGAACTGCTCGGTGACGGTGAGCTCTCGGTCAACGAAATCGTGGATGCGATGCCGGTATCCCAGCCTCAGGTCTCCAAGCATCTCACGGTGCTCAAGGAGGTCGGGCTGGTCAGTTCCCGAGCCGAGGGCCGACGACGGCTCTACCGGCTGGAGGCATCGGCGCTTCGCCCCATCCACGACTGGGTGAGCGACTTCGAGCGGCTCTGGAACGAGCGCCTCGATCGTCTCGACGGCTACCTCGACGAGGTGCAGCGAAAGGAATCTCAATGAAGACATCGATAGACCGAGCCGGATCGGCCGTGATCACGCTGCCGTCTGCCACCGAGATCAAGATCGAGCGCCAGTTCGACGCCCCACCGGAGCTGGTGTTCGACGTCTGGACCACTGCCGAGCACGTTCGCAATTGGTGGGGCTACCCCGAGCACGAGATGACCGACTGCTCCATCGACCTTCGGGTCGGTGGGAGCTACCGGTTCGCCGCCCGGGTGCCCGACTTCGGGGAGGTGGCGTTCCACGGGGTGTATCGGGAGATCGACCGTCCGACCCGGCTGGTGGCGACTGAGATCTACGAAGCGTTCCCGGACACGGAGGCCGTCAACACTCTCACCCTCGAGGAAGCGGAAGGCGTGACGACGATAAGGATCATCTCCACCTACCCGGACGAAAAGACCAGGGACGCGGTCATCGAGTCGGGCATGGAGCACGGTCTCCAGGTCAGCCTCGACCGTGCGGAGAAGATCATGAACCGCCTCCAGGACACCGAGGAGGGCCGCTGATGGTCGACATGAGACTCGAGGTCATAATCCTCCCCGTGACCGACGTCGACCGGGCCAAGGTCTTCTACGAGAAGGTCGGGTTTCACCTCGACGTCGATCATGAGCCCAATGACGAGTTCAGAGTGGTCCAGTTGACACCACCCGGCTCGGACTGCTCGATCACCTTCGGTGTCGGTCTCGGAGACGTGGCGGAGTCACCTGTCAAGGGCATTCACCTCTGTGTCACCGATATCGAGGCCGCGGCCAAGGAGCTGACCGAACGGGGAATCGAGGTGGCCCCGATCCGTCACATGGGCCCAGACGGATGGGAAGACGGCCCCGATCCTGAGCGGCAGAACTATGGCAGTTACTCGTTCTTCAACGATCCCGATGGCAACGGCTGGGTGCTCCAGGAGGTCGGCTACGGCACCACCCGCCAGCGGCGGCACGACATCTGACGCTCAGCGGCAGACGACCTCGAACGTCCCGGTCTCCGTACCCGATTCGGTCCCTGTCCCCAGGTCTTGAATCCCGAATGTCGCCGTTCCGGTGGCGCGGCCGTCGGTCAACTCCCACGTGTCGACCGAGCCGGAACCGCTTTCCACCGAGGCTATGTATCTCGTGGTGGACCTGTTGTCGTCCACGATGACGTTCGGGGGCTGGAGGCCCTGCGCCTCCCAGTCAGGCACCGGGATGCCAAAGTTGATCTGGATCGCCGCGTCTGGACCGCCGGCCGGAGTCGCCTGCCCGTCTGCACCCACCGCAAACGACCCGAAGACCACGTTATCCAGACTGTTGCAGCCGTTGAGCGGGTCAACTGGAACTTCGAAGGTCTCTCCGCCGATGGTGACGGTGGCGTAGTTACCAGAGCCCTCGGCGTCGCCCTGGGGGCTTTCCCCTTGACCAGGGTCGGGCGCGGCGGTCGGCTGTGCATTGTCGCCGCCGTCGCTTGTCTCCGGCTCGCCTCCCCCACAGGCCGTCAACAACATGACGACGATGATGACGAGAGCTCTACTCCGCACAGGTGGCCTCAAAGGTTCCCTCGCTGACCTCGATGGCATCAACAGATCCTCCAACGAAGGCCCAGTAGCTGTTGTTCTTCTCGAAGAAGGTCGCGGTCCCCGACACACTGTTTCCGTCGATCGTGTAGCTGTCCACCTGACTCATGCCGGGCTCCAACTCGGTCAGGGTTTCCATCTGTGTGGGATCGGCGACCCACTCCTCGTCGGTGGCACCGATTCTGATGGAAGCGACCGGCACCTGATCGACCTCGTCCGGGTCGGTGCCCTCGCCCAAGAGCACCAAGCCCACATTCCCGCCTTGCGGTATCTCGTTGCCACTCTCGTCAACCATCCCCAGAATGACCCAAAAGATCCCGAACAAGTTGGTCTCACAGCGAAACAGGGGTGCACCGGTCTCACCGAAGAGATATGTCTCGCCTCCTATCGTGACCGATGCCTCACCGATTCCAGACACGTCTGCGGAGCTCGGTGCCGGAGCCACCGTGGTGCCCGCCGGTTCCTGTTCTTGACCCTCGGCGGGCTCCTCGGGCTGCGTGCTGGATTCTTCGGTTTCAGTGGTTGTGACTGCGGCGGATGTGGGCTCGGCGCCCTCATCGCCCTCACCACCACACGAAACGGCCACCAGGGCCAGCACCAACATCATCGACAGACGTCCCATAGATCTTCTCCACCATTGCCCCCCGACGGCGGGCCTGACCGCATTGGGTAGGGACCCTACCGCGGAGAATGGTGTCGGGTCGGGCTGGCTGCCCTCCTGTTCGAGTCGGGGGTGGTGACCGCCCCCCAGACGCCACACTCGGGGCCGGGATTTATGTCGGCGAGACCGACGCCGTCTTAGGTTGCCATCGTGAGACTCATCGGTGCCTGTCTCTTGGTCACCCTCGCAGCATGCGTCGCACCTGAAATCGGCGCCAACTCGTCATCCCATTCGACGGGCGCCACCGGGACCACCGTCGCGACGACAACTGTGACCACTCCACCGTCCTTCGTTCCCAATGCGCCTCTCGTGCCCGAGGGCCCGGTCTCCTCTGAGGTCACCGCCGCTGTCGACCGGCTCCCTCGACAGTCTCTTCAGCGAGGACTGGGACCGCGAAGCCATCGGTGATCTGGCGAAGCTCGCCGATCCCCGCACTGCCTGGTTGATCGCCGACCTGCTCCGCTTCTATCAGGTCGGTTCTGATGCGGAGACACTGACGGCCGCCTTCGTCGAGCTGACCGGAGCCGAGCACGACCCCAATGAGGTCGCGTTCGTATGGGCCAGTAACCACCTACTCGCCTGGGATCTGCCCGCCTGGGACGGCTATGCCGATGCCAAGCGACGGGTCTTCGGGCAGTTGGAGGAAACGTGGGATCGTTTCTTCGCCGAGGACCAGGGTGTCGAATGGCGATGGGTCACCTGGGGCGGTGTCTCCCCCGACAAACGGCCATTGGACGACAACGGGATCTGCAGCTGCATTCCGGCACTGGACCATCCGAGGACGACGGATGTGTCCGGAGGGGAGTGGTACGACGATGACAGAATCGTCTTCGGTGCGGTCGTGGGTGAGGAGGCAATCGCTCTGCCTCGACACCAGATGGAAATACACGAGATGGTGAATTTGACTCTGGGCGGTCGCGAGCTGGGCATCCCATATTGCACTCTCTGTGCCTCCGCCCAGGCGTACTACGTGGACAATGTGCCCGGGGTCGATCGGGTGGTGCTCCGCACCTCTGGCCTGCTGCAACGGTCCAACAAGCTCATGTACGACCTCGTCACCGGCTCGGCGATCGACACATTCACCGGAATGGCGTTGACCGGCTCTCTGGCCGCCGGGGGGATCGTCCTCGAACAGGTGTCAGTGGTCTCCTCGACCTGGGGGGACTGGAAGAGGTTTCATCCCAAGACTCAGATCCTGGCCGAGGACGGTGGCCTCGGGAGGACCTACGAAGACGACCCATTGGGGGGACGAGACGACGAAGGGCCTATCTTCCCCGTCGGCGACGTTGACCCCAGGCTCCCGATTCAGGAGAAGGTGGTGGGCGTGATCACGACCGATGGGACCCCCATTGCCTTTCCGGTGAGTGCCACCCAATCAGCTCTGGCAAAAAGGCCCATCCAATACGAGGGCTTAACCGTTCGTCTCCACGACTCGATCCGGGTGTACGACTCGACCGGCACCGCGCTGGTGAGCCATGAGGCTTTCTGGTTCGCCTGGAGTCAGTTCCATCCGACGACCGTCGTCTGGGACGACGTGGGCTCCTGAGTAGCCGATTATTGGCCTCCTCTCGTCACCTCCGGAACCGACGCGGTGAGTGGGATGAGGTGTTCAGCCGTAGAAAGCGCCCCTCGAAGCGACGATCCAGTCGGGTGATATCGCCTTGGCAGCGACCTCTTCGCTCTCGTCTCGAGGGAGATAACTCATCAGCGTGCCGGCGTGCTCATCCCCGAGCACGGAATCGAGTCGAGGATACAGAGCGTGACGGGCGGCGTCGCCGGCGGCCAAACCGACGATCATGCCAGCCAAGGGTGCCTGGTTCCAGAGGATCGATCAGGCTAGGGACAGCTCGCCGTCCTCAACGCTCACTTTGACCGTCTCACCATCGCCGAACCTGCCCTCGAGGATCGCGGTCGCGATCGGGTCGGCGAGATCCTTCTGCAGCACCCGCTTCAGCGGTCGGGCACCGTACACGGGGTCGTAGCCACGCTCAGCCAGCAGGTCGAGGGCATCGTCGGTGACTGCGAGGTCGATGCCGCGGTCGGCGAGTCGGGCCCGCAGCGAGCCCATCTGGATTTCGACGATCTGACGCAGGTCTGCCCTGCTCAGCTTGTCGAAGACGATGACATCGTCGATTCGGTTGAGGAACTCGGGGCGGAACTCGGCGCGGACGGCGCCGAGGACCCGCTCCTCGACCACTTCACGAGGCAGATCAGGATCGATGAACTGCGAGCCCTGGTTGGAGGTCATGATCAGCACCACATTGGTGAAGTCGACCGTGCGACCCTGACCGTCGGTCAGCCGCCCATCGTCGAGAACCTGGAGCAACACATTGAAGACCTCAGGATGAGCCTTCTCGACCTCGTCGAGTAGGACCACCGAGTACGGACGTCGTCGCACTGCCTCGGTCAGCTGGCCACCCTCGTCATAGCCCACGTATCCCGGTGGGGCCCCAATCAGCCGGCTGACGGCGTGCTTCTCCATGTACTCCGACATGTCGATGCGAACCATGGAGCGCTCGTCATCGAACAGGAACTCGGCGAGAGCCCGGGCCAGCTCGGTCTTGCCGACACCGGTGGGCCCGAGGAAGAGAAAGGACCCCACCGGGCGGTGTGGATCGGAGAGACCGGCCCGACTGCGTCGCACGGCGTTGGACACCGCCGCGACTGCCACGGCCTGACCGACCACACGTTTGTGGAGTTGCTCCTCGAGGCGGATGAGCTTCTCGGTCTCACCCTCCATCAGCTTGGAGAGCGGGATCCCGGTCCAGCGGGACACGACCTCGGCGACGTCTTCCTCGCTGACCTCCTCGGAAAGCATGCTGCCCTGCTCATGGAGCTTGGCGAGCTCCCGCTCCTTCTCGCCGAATTGGGAAGCCAGGTCGTTGATCGTCCCGTAGCGGAGCTCGGCAGCCCGGCCCAGGTCACCGGCTCGCTCGGCGAGATCGGCTTCATTGCGGGCTTCCTCGATGCGGCCCTTCAGGCCACGGATGGCGGCGATCGCCTCCTTCTCCAGATCCCAGCGAGCAGTGAGAGCGTCGATCTCCTCGGTGAGGTCGGCGATCTCCTGCTCTACGCCGGCAAGCCGCTCCTGGGACGCCTTGTCTCTTTCCTTCTTCAACGCCTCCCGCTCGATCTCGAGCTGAATTCGGCGACGGGTCAACTCGTCGATCTCCTCTGGCATGGAGTCGATCTCGATGCGGAGCCGGGAGGCCGACTCGTCGATGAGGTCGATCGCCTTGTCGGGAAGGAAGCGGGCAGTGATGTAGCGATCGGAGAGGACGGCTGCGGCGACCAGCGCCGAATCGGTGATGCGGACCCCGTGATGGACCTCATAACGCTCTTTCAAGCCACGCAGGATGCCAATGGTCTCCTCAACGGTGGGCGGCTCCACCAACACTGGCTGGAATCGGCGTTCCAGCGCGGCATCTTTCTCGATGTGCTTGCGAAACTCGTCGAGGGTTGTGGCGCCGATGAGACGCAGCTCCCCACGAGCCAGCATGGGCTTGAGCATGTTGGAGGCGTCCATGGCACCCTCGGCAGCGCCTGCACCAACCAGGGTGTGAAGCTCGTCGAGGAATGTGATGATCTCGCCTTCGGACTGTTTGATCTCGTCGAGCACCGCCTTGAGCCGCTCCTCGAACTCTCCACGGTATTTCGCCCCGGCCAGCATCGAGCCGAGGTCGAGGGCGATGATTCGCTTCGTCTTGAGACCCTCGGGAACGTCACCGTCTGCCACCCGGCGCGCCAGCCCCTCGACGATGGCGGTCTTGCCGACACCGGGCTCACCGATGAGCACCGGATTGTTCTTGGTGCGTCGAGAAAGGACCTGGATGACCCGGCGGATCTCGTCGTCACGTCCGATCACCGGGTCGAGCTTGCCCTGGCGGGCGACGGCGGTCAGGTCGCGACCGTACTGCTCGAGCGCGTTGAGGGTCGATTCGGGATTGTCGGTCGTCACTCGACGCCCGGCCCGGACTTCGTCTATCGCGGATCGGAGGGCCCGTGCGTCGAGGCCGAAGGTGGCCGTCAGGGCCAACAAGAGGTGTTCGACCGACAGGTAATCGTCGTTCATGGCGGCCCGCTCCCGATCGGCCTCGGTTAGGGCACGGGAGAGCTGGCTCGAGGTGGTGACCTCGGCGTCACCGTAGACGTGGGGCTGAGCATCGAGCTTCGACTCCAGGGCGCGTCGCAGATCGAGCGGGGACACCCCGATCCGGTCGAGCAGCGGGTAGACGATGCCGTCCTGTTGGGCGAGCAGAGCCAAACCCAGATGCTCCGGCATCACCGCGGAATGGTTGTGATCCCGGGCCAGGGAGGTCGCCGTGATCAGGGCCTCTCTGGTCCGAGCGGTCAGTTTCTCAGGATCCATACGTTTCATTCAGCATAGTAGAAAACTTGAGTACTGTCATATCAAGTCATGAACGTTTCCGTGTCAATTTTTCGGTGTCAGGGGCGGAATTGTCGACACAGAACGGTGGAGAAGACAAGTCAGCCAGGTGGTGGGGCAGCACACTTGTGGTATTGACTTCCTGGTCGTCACAGGTACTATGTAGCACATGGTACCTAAGGGCGCTGGACAGGTGCAACAGACTCAGCGGACCCAGCTACTCCACGGAGTGCTCGCCATGTGTCTACTTTCGGTCATAGAGGAGGAGGCCTCCTACGGGTACGAGATGGTCAGCAAGCTGAGAGACCGCGGGCTCGATCTGGCGAGTGAGGGCTCGATATACCCGCTCCTCTCCCGGCTCCAGAAGCAGGGGATGATCGAGGGCTATCTGGTTCAGAGCTCTGAAGGCCCGGCCCGGAAGTACTACCGGATGTCGGCGGCGGGTCGGGAGACGCTCGGCCAATGGCGGGAGGAATGGCGTGAGTTCAGCGGCTCGGTGGACGAGGTCCTGAACGGAGGACGGAGATGACAGCCGACAGGGGTCGCGTCGTGACGGAGGTCGAGCGCTACTGGCTGGCGACGGGCCTGCCCGTCGAAAGCGTCGCCGAGATGCGGGAGGAGCTCGAGCAGCATCTGATCGAAGCCGAGCGGGACGGGCGCACCGTTGATGACGTGATCGGGGACCGAGCCGCCTTCGCCGAGGGCTGGGCCGCAGCTCGACGGGGACGGGCGGTCGAGAGCTGGGCAGATGTGCAGAGTGGAAAGACGAGAAGACGAAGAGAGACCCGACAAGAGCTGATCCTGTACGGGTCCGGCGCGGCAGCGCTGGTCGCCGCCGTCGCCGTCGCAGGACAAGGAGGTAGTGAGGTGGACAATGAAATGTGGCGATGGCTGTGGACGATCTTCGCCGTCGTTCTCGGGATCGGGGAGATGTTCACGGCGGGCTTCTTCCTGCTGCCGTTCGCCATCGGTGGGGCGGCCGCGGCGGTCCTCGCCTGGATCGGTTCGCCGGTCGTTGCGCAGTGGTTGGTGTTCTTTGGCGTCTCGATGATCTCGTTGGTGTACCTGCGCAAGTTCATCGGTCACCAGGACGAAGGCGAGCAACCCCGTGTCGGCGCCAACCGTTGGGTGGGCTCTGAGGGGATCGTCCTACAGGGGATCGACCCACACACGGGGACAGGCATGGTTCGCATCCTCAACGAGGAGTGGCGGGCAACGGCGATGGGCAAGATCCCCGCCGGGTCCAAGATCGTGGTGACGAACGTAGACGGCGCTCGACTCATCGTCGAGCAGCTAGAGGGCTGACAAGAGTCAGATTTAGGAGAAAGGAAGAAGAGATATGGATCCTGTAGTGATCCTGTTCGTGATCCTCGCGGTCGGCCTGATCGTGGTCGCAGCCGCCGGGTTCAAAGTCGTCCGGCCCTACCAGAAGGGGCTCATCGAGTTCCTGGGTAGGTACGAGAAGACAGTCGACTCCGGCCTGCGCTGGGTCATGCCGTTCGTGAAGCGGATCATAAAGGTGGACATGCGGGAGCAGGTCATCGACGTGCCCCCGCAGGAGGTGATCACCAAGGACAACGTCGTGGTCACGGTCGACGCGGTCATCTACTACGAGGCCACCGACCCGGTGAAGCTGACGTACAACGTGGGGAACTTCATCCTCGCGGTGACCAAGCTGGCGCAGACCAACCTGAGAAACGTCGTCGGTGATCTCGACCTGGACGCAGCACTCACCTCGCGTGAGGTGATCAACGCCAAGCTCCGCCAGATCCTCGACGATGCCACCGACAAGTGGGGTGTCCGAGTGGTCCGCGTCGAGATCCAGCGCATCGAGCCGCCGGTCGACGTGACCGACGCCATGCACCGTCAGATGAAGGCCGAGCGTGACCGGCGGGCCGCCGTCACCGAGGCCGAGGGTCTGAAGCGGGCCGCCATCCTCAGGGCCGAGGGTGCCAAGGAGTCCCAGGTCCTCGAGGCCGACGGTCAGGCCGAAGCGATCAAGCGGGTGGCTGATGCCGAGAAGTATCAGAAGCTCACCGTGGCCGAAGGTGAAGGTCAGGCCATCGAGCGGGTGTTCTCGGCGATCCACACCGGAGACCCGACCCCCGACCTCATCGCGATCCGCTATCTGGAGACCCTCCAGCAGGTGGCGGATGGGCAAGCGACCAAGATCTTCCTGCCGCTGGACACCTCGGGTGTCCTCGGCTCGGTCGCCGCGATCGCGGAGATGTGGCAGGAGAGCCGGAACGGCGCATCGGCGCCGTCGGATCCATCGCGGCCCCAGTGATCGAGTCCAATCGATGAAGAGGGGCCCGTGAGGCCCCTCTTCATCGTCTGGCTCTATCCTCCGACCCGGTTCATGCCCAGCAGGACATCCTCGACATCGGAGGGGTTCCAGGGCGGGTAGAAGACCACGGAATACAGGTCGCAGCGCTCCCCCGGCTCCTCGTACCAGCCCGCGACCCAGGTACCGTCGGGATGAGGCCCGACAGCGCCGCGAGTACCGTCGACATCGATCTCACCCTTCTCTGCCGGCCAGTCGACTGCCGGCAGGGTGCCACGGATCACTGCGATGGCGACGGTGTCGTCCTCACGGGGGATGAAGGTCGTGTTGGTCCCGGGAACAGAGGTCCAGACGTCGGGCACCATCGCCGGATCGAGCTGACCCGACCCCACGCCGACCGGGAGAAAGGTCAGCTCGTAGGGTGCGGCCGGGCAGTCGGGCGGAGGCCGGGTCGTCGTCGGCCCCGCCGGGATGGTCGTCGTCGTGCCCGGGTCGGAAGTCGTGGTGGAAGCATCACTACCTCCGCCGGAGCACGCGGCAACCACGAGTAGCGTGGCCAGGGCTCGTCTCAACTACCGGAAGGCCCGCAGGTAGCCGTCGCGCGATCCGAGATAGATCGTGCCTTCCCAAATGGCCGGTGTCGCCTCGAGACAGGACTCGCCCGGGGTCACGGTGAAGGTGCGAACCGGCGCCGCCGGGTTGGCCAACGAGTAGCCGCGGACATCTCCGACACAGGTTGCCACAACCAAGGTGTCGTCGACGATGGATGGTGACGACCACGAGTGCCAGCCCACGGTCCCGTCCCGCCACACGATCGACCCCGTGGCGATGTCCACCACGATCAACGAGCCTTGGTGGGTGTTGGTGTAGAGATGACCCTCGTACAGGGCCGGGGTGGCCCACAGCCCGGAGTCGGAGCCTGCCACCGACAGGTCGAGACCCCAGACCCGAGCATCACCATCGGTGTACGGGTCGAGCTTGATCAGCTGACCGACCTCATCCTGGCGGGTTTGCTCGATCGGGCCCATCTGGGACGGCTCGTACTCGATCGAGGCGTAGACGTACCCGTCCTGGTCGACGACGAGGCTGGCGTCGATGTCACCACCAGCCCAATAATCGAAGACGATCGGGGCGTCCCCGTTGCGGATGTCGGAGACGTCGAGACCAATGATCCGCCCCCCGGAGTTGGCGAAATAGATGCGATCCTCGTAAGCAACCGCCGAGTTCTCCACCGAGACGTTGCTATCGGCCAAGCGGTCGAGCTGGCCTTGATCCCAGCTACGCATGGAGAACCGGACCTGCGGGTCGACGGTCACCTTCCCGGCGGCGTCATAACCCCGGTTGAGCTCGTAGGCGAAGAACCAGCCGTTCTCGCCGCCCTCATACATCATGTCGTCGATGATCACCGGGTTGGCGTCCCAGTCGTCGTTCCAGATGCCGTCCACGGCGTAGGCGTCGAGAGACCACAACTCGGTCGGCTGGTCACGATCGAGGGCAATGATTCGCAGCTTGTTGTCACGCGAGCCCGTATACAGCAGCGGGAAGCCGTCGGGGTCGATGGTCACCGAGCCCTTGATGATGTCGCCGGTGACTAGTTCCGCACGAAGGTCCTCCCCGGTCTCGGCGTCGACGAAGTGGACTGAACGGTCATAGGCCCCGAAGATCAGCTCGGTCTTGCCGTCGGGTCTCTCCCAGACGGCGGGCTGGCCGGTCCAACCCATCCCACACCAGACCGTGGTCTGACCGAGGTTGGTCGACTCCGAGCACATCGCGGTTTGGGGATAGGTCCAGAGCAGTGACGGAGAGTCGGAGATGGGGCCGGTCCCGTAGAAGGTGCGAGTGGGGTTGCCCCGAAACATCGTCAGACCGGTGGTCGTCCCCCAGGGTTGGCCTATCGTCCACGCCGGGACGGTGTTGGGCTCCCTCACCGGGCCGGCCACCGTGGTGGACGTGGACGTCGTCGAACTGTCGCCAATCGTCGCCGATGTTCCCTGGTTCTCTCCGGTCTCGCCGGGCGAACTGGCGACCGTCCTCTCCGGGCCGGCGACCGTATCGCCGCTGGCGTCGCGAGGACCGATGAGCAGGAACGCGACAAACCCGAGCATCGCCCCGAAGGCGACCATCAGAAAGATTGGTCCTGATCGTTCCTGCATATTTCCCTAGCGCTCCGGCCCACAACTCGGTCCACCCGTGAGAACGGGTTGACCCGGGCTCTCGATGAAGGCGGGAATCAAACACGCCTCGATCGACCCGTCGGGGCTGACGACGACGCGTCCTATCGCGGTCGTCGCTGCCGCTGTTGAGTGTCGCGGCCATACGAAATTACCGAGACCCCAGAACACTGCGGCGTCATTCACCATCTCGAGCGGCTGGAGTCGATGGGCATGATGGCCGAAAATCACATCGGCGCCGGCGGCGATGATGGCTCGGGCCCGCTCGATGTCATCGGTGCGGGGCTCGGTGTCGAACTCGGCACCCCAACGAACGGTTACCACCACCAGGTCGGCCGCGGCGTCGGCTGCACTCACCGCGGCCACCATCGAAGTGATGTCGTCGCCGTCGCGCATGCCGGCGCGGTCGTCGGTGGCGAACCAGGCGGGAGTGGGGAACACCCCACCAAAGCCGAGCACCGCCACATTCCAGCCCTCGATCTGGGACAAGGCCGGCGCTCCGGCCTCTGTGGCGTCCTTTCCGGCCCCCACAGGCAACACTCCCGCGGCGATCAGGTTGTCCCGACTGTCGATCAGGGCTCGTTTGCCGTAGTCCCCGCTGTGATTGTTGCCCAAGCTGGCGACGTCGATGCCGGCCGGGGCCAATGAGACGAGGGACTCGGGGGGACAACGGAACACGAACTCCTTGGGCTCGGCGGCCCCGATGCCGGATGGGGCGCACTCCAGGTTGATCACTGTGAGGTCGTCGGCGAGGAATATCCCTTCGAGCCCCTCCCAGGCGTGGCCGTACCCATTGGTGGCCAGCGCCGGTATGTAGGTCGGGTCGAGGTTGACGTCCCCGGTGCCCTGAATGACGAGGGTGCCCTTGGCGGGTGTCGAGGTCATCGTGGTTGAAGTCGTCATGATGCTGGAGGTGGTGATCGACGAGGCAGTGCTGGTTGGGGTCACCGCCTCTGCGAGGGGGATGGTGTCCTCGGGCACCTCGGCGGTACCGATATCGACCAAGTAGAGCCCGACACCCCCGATCGCGAGGAGAGCAACGAACACAGTGAAGATCTTGAGAGAGCTCGGCACCGGCACTGCGAAGGGTAAATCGGCGACCCGGGTTAGTCGGCCGGTCTAGAGAATCTGGCTGAGGAACAGCTTGGTGCGGTCTTCCTGGGGGTTGGTGAAGAAATGCTCCGGGGTACCCACCTCCACGATCTGGCCGTCGGCCATGAAGACCACCCGGTCGGCAACGGCCCGGGCAAAGCCCATCTCATGGGTGACCACGATCATGGTCATGCCCCCTTCGGCGAGCTCGACCATCACGTCGAGGACTTCCTTGATCATCTCTGGATCGAGCGCCGAGGTGGGCTCGTCGAAGAGCATCACCTTGGGCCGCATCGCAAGGGACCGGGCGATGGCGACCCGTTGCTGTTGGCCACCGGAGAGCTGACCCGGGTACTTTCGGGCCTGCTCGGGGATGCCCACCCGCTCCAACAGCTTCATCGCCTCGGCTTCGGCCTCCATCTTGGGTGAGCGACGCACCTGGCGGGGGGCGAGGCTGATGTTGTCGATCACGGTGAGATGGGGGAACAGGTTGAACTGCTGGAACACCATCCCGGTCTCCCGGCGGATCTCCTGGATATTGCGGATGTCTTCGGACAGCTCGATGCCGTCGACCACGATCGAGCCGCGGTCGTGCTTCTCCAGACGGTTGATACAACGGATCAGGGTCGACTTGCCCGAGCCCGAGGGCCCGATGACCACGACCACCTCCTGAAGGCCCACCTTGATGTTGATGTCCTTCAGGGCTTGGAAGTCGCCGAAGAACTTGTCCACCTCGGTGACCTCGATGAGCGCCTCACCCTTGGCCTGGGTGGCGTCGGCAAACGCCGTTGGCGTGTTCTTGCTCGTCATCTGCTCACTCTCAATCTACGCTCCAATCTCTGGCTCTCTCGCGACATGGCGAAGGAGAACGCCCAATAGCCGATGGCCACGAACACCAAGGTCTCCGCGATCGACACCCCGCGGAACGCCGGCTGGGCGTGGATGATCTCGCGCACACCGAGGAACTCGGTGATGCCGATGATGGTCAACAGCGAGGAATCCTTGAAGAGCGAGATGAACTGACCGACCATCGCCGGGATCACCGCACGCAGCGCCTGGGGCAGGATGATCAGCCGCATCGTCTTCGCCGGGCTCAGACCCAATGCTTGCGAGGCCTCATACTGACCATTGGGCAGAGACTGGAGGCCACCGCGCACGATCTCGGCGATGTAGGCCGCGGTGAACAGCGTCATGGCCGCGATGGCCCGGGTGATCCGGGACAGGTCGGTGCCCTCGGGCAGGAGTTGCTGCAACACGAACTGACCCATGAACAACAGGGTGATCAACGGCACCCCCCTGATGATCTCGATGTACGTTGTCGACATGATTCGGAGTGCCGGCAGCGTTGAGCGCCGACCCAGGGCCAACAGGAGCCCCACCGGGAACGCGAGGACGATGGAGATTGCAGACACCATCAAGGTGAGATGGAGACCCGACCACTCGTCCCAGCCGATGCCGGGCGCATCCACGACCGCGTAGAGATACCGAACGCCGAAGGCGACGATGGCGGCGACGACCACCTTCACCACGATTCCCAACCACGCCCTATCGGACGGGTTGGGGGCTCCCAGATATGCCGCGAAGCCGAGGATCAACGCCAGGGGGATCCAGTCACCGGCGGCGAATCCGGAGACGATCTGAAAGCCCAGCAGCAACAGGACGGCGGTGAGCAGCCACCCGAGGCTGCGCAGGCGTCTCGGCAGCCGTTTCGCCTGGAAGCCGACGATGGCGGCGGCCGCCGCCGCCCCTACCAGGAGAAACGGGTTCCAGCTGTTCCCCGTGTCGTCGATCGAGGCGAAGTAGAGGAGCAGACCTATGAAAGCGACCAACGACCACATCCGCGCCAGCGTGCCGCGGACGGTCTCCTCGACGAAAGCCAGCCCGGCGTCCTCGGCCCGGTCGCGCGCCAAGGCGCGCGCCGTCCCCGCTCCGATGCCGAATGCGAGGGCGAAGATCAGGATCTGGTAGATCAGACGCCACTGTTGGTTCCTGGGGAAGGTTCCTTGCATGAAGAGCGTGAGGTTCTCGGTGACGGCGTCCCATTGCCCGTTGACGAAGAAGAAGAGGAAGGCTCGATATGCCCCGTAGGCCACGATCGGCAAGAGGACGATGGTTATCAGCCCCGACCACCAGTTCTTGAAGAGGCTTTTCTTCACCCACGCAGTTCGGGTCTGGACGCGGATCGGGGGTGAGGTAGAGGTCATCGCTCCACCAAGGTGAAACGACGATTGACCAGGTTGAGGATCAGCGAGATGATCAAGGAGAACCCCAGGTAGACCACCATCAGGATGATGATCGACTGGAAGGTGGGACGACCGTTGCCGATCGAGGTCCTGGTCAATGCGGTGATTTCGGCATACCCGACCGCGACGCCGAGTGAGGTGTTCTTGACCAGGTTGAGGTACTGGTTGATCGTGGGCGGGAGGGCGATACGCAGCGCCTGGGGGAGGATCACGAACCGATAACGTTGGAACGAGGAGAGGGCGAGGGCCTCAGCCGCCTCGGATTGGCCCCCGTGAACCGCCAGGATCGAGCCGCGGATGATCTCCCCGATGTGACTGGCGGTGTAGAGCCCGAGGGCGAAGGTCAAGGATATGAATCCCCAGTTGATGGCGAACCCGCCTTCGAAGAGCCTTCGGTTCTCACTGATGACGGGCCAAGACATCTCGAGGGGGGCTCCTGAGGCAATGAAAGCCACGAGGAAGAAACCGAGCAGGACACCCGCGCTCCACAGCACTCGATGGTGCGGCGCACCGGTGGTGTCGAAGACACGGGTCCTCCAGCGCCAGATCAGGGTGGTCGCAACGATGCCGATCCCGAGGATGATCCAGAAGAGCAGGAGGTCGTCGGTCTGGGTGACTCCGGGGACACCCCATCTGTCCTTGTTGAGGATGAGGATGTTGTTGCCTCCGATGGCAACCTCCCAGGAGTCGGCGAAGAGTGGGAACGGCCCGAAGAAGAAGAGGGCGAATCCGAAGAAGATGATGATCACCAGTGGCGGGATGTTGCGGAAGACCTCGACGTAGACGGTGGCGAGCCGGGCCACCAGCCAGTTCTCGGAGAGACGGGAGACACCGACGATGAGACCCATGATCGAGGCCAGGATGATCCCGAACAGCCCGGCGAGGAACGTGTTCTTGATCCCCACCCAAGTCATCTGCCAGACGGAGGAGCTGGGGTCGAACTCCGGGTAGAAAGCGATACGGAACCCGGTCCGGCTGGAGAGGAAGTCGAAGTTGAGGGCGATTCCGAGACGCTCGAAGCTGGCGACCAGGTTGTTGTACAGCCACCAGACGAGGAGAAACACCAATGCCACAGCCACGATCTGGCCGACGGCTCGCAGCACCCTGATGTCGCGCCAGAAGGGGGGACGCGCCACCTCTCTTCTTGGCCGCGTCGATGTCATTCAGTCGGAGTCTCTGAAACTACGAGTGAGGGTGGCCGTCCGGCCACCCTCACTCGTCTCTTGGTTAGCGGTAAGGCGGAACGTACTGGAGACCACCGTTGGTCCACAGGTCGTTGGGGGTGCCTTCCAGTTGGAGACCGATCGGCACGATGTGCTCGTTGTAGATCTCCTCGTAATTGCCTACCTGGCTGATGATCTGCACCGCGAAGTCGGCAGGTAGACCCAGCCCGACAGCGGCATCGGTGCCGGCACCGAGGAAGTTCTGGACGTTGGGGTCATCGGACTGGAATCCCTCGACGTTGCTCGAGTCGATTCCGAACTCCCAGGCCTGAACGGTCGCCATGACCGACCACTCGACCGCCTGTGCCCAGGCGGAGTCGCCATCGGCGACCACCGGGCCCAAGGGCTCCTTCGAGAAGATCTCGGCCATGATGAACTGCTCGTCACCACCCTCGCTCTCGATAGACGCCTTGTTCGCAGCCAGCTGGGACGCGTCCGACGTCCAGCCTTCGCACTGGCCTTCTTCGTAGGCCGGGCGGAGCTGGGTGTTGTCCTCGAAGACGATGGGGTTGAACGGAATGCCACGGGCATCGAAGACCGCGGTCAGGTTCAACTCCGTGGTCGTGCCAGACAGCACACAGATGTTGGCATCTGCCAGGTCCTCGAGGGCGGTGAACCCGGTGGAAGCCGGGACCATCATCCCCTGACCGTCGAAGAAGGTGGTGTGCAGGAAGGTGGCACCTTCCTGACCATCACGCAGTGAGGTCCAGGTGGTGTTCCGGATCATCAGATCGATCTCACCCGACTGCAGCGCGGGGAAGCGAGCCTCGGCCGTCAGAGGGAAGTACTCGACCGCCTCGGCGTCGCCGAGAATTCCGGCGGCGACCACCCGACAAAAGTCGATGTCGAAGCCGGTGAAGTTGCCCTGGTCGTCGATGATGCCGAACCCGGGCAGGGTCTCGTTGACGCCACAGACGAGCGAGCCGTTCGCCTGGACGGTTTCGAGCAGGCTGCCCTCGGTCCCGCCGTCACCGCCGCCCTCGCCACCGGTGTCGGTGGCCTCGCTGGTGGTGGTGCCGTCTTCGCCGTCGTCTTCGCCGCCGGCGTCGGTGCAGGCCGCGAACACCAGTGCCAGGGCCGCCAGGGCGATCCATAGTCTGTGTCTCTTCATAGGTCCTCCGTATTCAGGGGAGCGCGCGGACACCGCCCGCGCGCTTGGGTAGCGACCCTAGCCAAGTCGGTGCTTGGGATGCCTCCGCAAGTGGAAGTGGCGCCGATCGCAGAATCGCATATACCCTGAGACTTGGTTCTGAAGGAGGAACCCAACAATGAAATCACAAACACGACTTATCGCCATGCTCGCCGCTCTCGCCGTCGTCCTCGCCGCCTGTGGCGAGGAAACCGGTGGCGGCGGCGACGGGTCCGATCTCGGAGGTCGGACGGTCACCATTGTCGTCGAGAATGCCTACTTGCCCTTCAACTACATCCTCGCTGGTGAGACAGAAGGCCAAGGCTGGGACTACGACGCCTGGCGGGATATCTGTGACCGCCTCAATTGCGAGGCCGAGTTCGTCGAGGGAGCGTGGCCGGCGTTGATCGACCAGGTGGCTCAAGGCGAGTTCGATGTCGCCGCCGACGGGATCTCGATCACCGACGATCGCAAGGAGATCGTGGCCTTCTCCGACCCCTACATGGTGGTCGAGCAGAAGTTCATCAAGCAGCTGGGTGACGACCGCTTCGCCACCAAGGACGACGTGATCAACTCGGACGCGATCGTGGCCACCCAGGTGGGCACGACGAACTTCGAGTTGGCCGCCGAATTGGTGGGTGAGGACCGGATCCAGGCCTTCGACCAGTTTGGCCTCGCCATCCAGGCCTTGATCGCCGGCGACGTCGACGTGGTCATCATCGACGACGCCGCCGGGCTCGGGTACATCGGGGAGAACGCCGACGAGATCGAGACGATCGACGACGCGTTGCAGTCGGACCCCCTCGGGTTCATCTTCCCCCTGGATTCGGACCTGGTCGACCCGGTCAACGAGGCCATCCAGGCCATGAGGGACGACGGGACGATGGATGACCTGGGAAGCAAGTGGTTCGGCCCCGACTTCGAGGTCACCTACGACGACATCGACGGCTGAAGCACAGCATCACGACAATGATCGAAGCGCCGGGTCATCCGACCCGGCGCTTCGTTATGTTCTAACGCCATGACTGACGCCACGGGCGTGCCCGTCGAGCCAGACCCATCCGCACCCATCGTCGGCGGCGCATACAGATTCGAAGCCAGGGAGTTCCCTTGGTGGCTGGTGGCAATGCTCCTGATCATCACCACGCTGGTCGTCGCGATCCTCTTCAACGAGGAGTACCAGGAGGCCTTCGAGAACATCTTCCCGGTCCCGATGCGGCTGACCGAGGGCATCCTGATGACCTTCTACCTCACCTTCGGGTCGTTCATCGTGGCCTTGGGGCTGGGTCTCGTCATCGGGTTGGCCCGTGTCTCCAAGAATGCTTGGCTGCACAACACGGCCGCCACCTATATCGAGTTCGTCCGTGGCATTCCGATGCTGGTCTTCATCTTCCTCATCGCTCTGGTCTTGGTGCCCGATTTCGCCGATCTCGTCGGAATGTCGAGCCGAGCGATCTCCAGCGCGCTCCGGGCGGCAGCGGCTCTCAGCCTCTTCTACGCCGCCTTCATCGCCGAGGTGTTCCGCGCCGGGATCCAGTCGGTTCCCCGGGAGCAGGCCGAGGCAGGGCGGGCCCTGGGACTGCGGGATCGCCAGATCATGCGGCGCATCATCCTGCCCCAGGCGGTGCGCAACATGCTCCCGGCTCTGGGCAACGACCTCATCTCCTTGATGAAGGACACCTCGCTGGCCTCGGTCCTCGCCGTCCGTGAGGTGACCCAGATGGCCCGGCTCTACAGCGGGAGCAGCTTCCGCTTCCGGGAGTCATTCTTCATTCTCGTCGTCATCTACGTCGTGCTCACCCTTGCACTGAGCCTTCTCCTGCGCTGGTACGAGCGACGGGTGGCGATCCCCGGCCGTAGCTGACCGTTCTGTGAGGGTTGATGGCGCGTGACGCGCCACAAACCCTCACAGAAGGGTTTCAGCTGGTGTGGTCCACGACGAAGAGGACCCGCTCGACGATGGAGTCGGGGTCCATGCCGACGGACTGCATGACGTCGGCTGCGGAGCCGAAGGGTAGGAAGCCGTCGGGGACGCCGACGTTCGTGACCGGCTTGACCAGGCCAGCACCGGAGAAAGCCTCCATGACCCCCGCCCCGAAGCCCCCGGCCACCACGTTGTCCTCGAGGGTGACGACATGGGACACCGGCGCCGCCCATTCCAGGATTCGGGGATCCAGCGGTTTGACCCAACGAGCGTTCACCACCCCGGCGTTGACTCCCTTCTCCCCGAGGTCGAGGGCTGCCTTCTCGGCGACCTCGACCATGCGCCCAACGGCGACCAACAGCACATCCTGACCTTCGGAGATCAGTACCGCCTCCCCGATCTCGAGCGGCTCCACCGGGAGCGAAGGTACCGATACCGCGCCACCCTTGGGATAGCGGATCGCGATCGGCCCGTCGTGATCCACGGCCGTCTCGATCATGGCGCACAGCTCGGTGGCATCGGCCGGCGCCCCGACCACGAGATTGGGGATCATCCGCAGGTAGGAGAGGTCGAAGACACCATGATGTGAGGGCCCGTCGGGGCCGGTGACCCCGGCGCGGTCGATGAGGAAGGTCACCGGCAGGTCATGCAGGGCCACATCGGCCACGATCTGGTCGAACGCCCGCTGCAGGAAGGCCGAGTAGAGGGCGACCACCGGCTGCTTGCCGGCCATCGCCATTCCAGCGGCAAGGGTCACGCTGTGTTGTTCGGCGATGCCGGTGTCGAAGACGCGCTTGGGGAAACGTTGCGACATCTGTTTGAGCCCGGTGGTCGAGATCATTGCCGCCGAGATACCCACGAGATCTGGCCGTCGCGCCGCCGCCTCGGCCACGGCACGGCCCGCGACGTCGGTCAGCTTGAGCTCCGCCTTGTGCGCCCGCCCCGTGGCGACGTCGAAGGCACCCACCCCGTGGAGCTTCTCCTCTTCGTCTTCTATGGCAGGCTGATAACCGAGGCCCTTCTCAGTGATGACGTGGACCACAACCGGCTGCTGGAAGGTCTTGGCCTGCTCCAACGTCTCCTCGAGCAGAGCTATGTCGTGACCGTCGATCGCACCCGAGTACTTGAGGTCCAGTGCGTCGAAGACCGTGGCTGGCTCCAAGATCTGCTTGACGGCATCCTTCATCCGCCCTGCCATCTCGTCCGCGGTTTCTCCGACGAGAGGGATGCCGCGCAGAATCCGCCCGATGGCATGCTTGGCCCGCTCATACCTGGGATCGATTCGGTAATGGGCAAGGTTGGAGAGGGATGCCAGACCGCCGACGGTCGGCGCATAGGAGCGCCCGTTGTCATTGAGGATGATCATCAGCCGGTCCGGTCGAGCAACCGCGATGTGGTTGAGGGCCTCATACGCCATCCCGCCGGTGAGGGCCCCGTCTCCGATGATGGCGATCGTCCAGCCGTCATAGCCGGCCAGGGCGTGGCCCAGCGCGTAGCTGAGTGAGGTGGAGGCATGGCTGTTCTCGACGAAGTCATGCTCCGACTCCTCCCGGCTCGGATACCCGGAGAGCCCGCCGGTGTGGCGCAGCTGCTCGAAATGGTGGGCGCGCCCCGTCAAGATCTTGTGCACGTATGCCTGATGCCCGACGTCCCAGATGAATCGATCGCGTGGTGAGTCGAAGACCCGGTGCAGAGCGATGGTCAGCTCGACGACACCAAGGTTCGGGGAGAGATGGCCGCCGGTCTTGGACACCTTGTCGAGGATGAACGCCCTGATTTCCTCGCTCAGGGTGGCGAGCTCGTCGAGGCTGAGACTGCGCAGATCGGATGGTTGGTTGATTGATTCGAGCATGGTTCGAGCACTGAGCCCCGCACCAACAGGCTAGTGGGACATAGATCCTCCGGTAGTTAGGCCCATATATGGGCCTAACTACCGGAGGATCTATCCCGGCGGCTGGGCTACTGCGCCTCCAGCCCGACGGGCAGGCGGATCGTGAAGGTCGTTCCCACACCCAGCTCGGAGTCGACTATGACACTCCCGCCATGACTCTCGGCGACGTGTTTCACGATGGAGAGACCGAGACCGGTGCCACCGGTGGCCCGTGATCGTGCCGAGTCGACCCGATAGAACCGCTCGAAGACCCTCTCGGTGTCCCGGGTGGGGATGCCCTCCCCCGTGTCTGTCACCGTGATCACAGCCTCCGGGCCATCCGCGGCGACCTGCACCACTATCGACCCACCCCCGGGCGTGTAACGGATCGCGTTGTCCAGGATGTTGCGCACCGCGATGGCGACGTCCCGAAGGTTGACCTCCGCGCTCACCTCCGACGTTTTGAGACTCAGGTCGAGACCTTTGTCCTCCGCCGCCCCGCGCCCCCGCTCGACCTCGTCTCTCACCAGGTGGTCGAGACGCGTCTTCGCCAACTCCGGCTTCTCCTTCTCGAGGCGGGACAGGTCGAGGAGGTCGGCTACCAATCGATCGAGCTGGCGGGCGGAGTCCTCGATGCGCTCGGCGAACCCCAGGGCCGACAGGTCGCCACGGTCGAGCGCGATCCGCAGGGCTTCGGTGGAGGCGATGATCGTCGACACCGGGGTCTTCAGCTCATGAGAGGCATTGGCGACGAAATCGCGGCGGATGGAGTCGGTGCGCTCACGCTCGGTGATGTCCACGACCAACAGGAGAACACGGTCGTCCGCCACGAAAGGCGTGGCGAGCCCGCGCAGGCGACGGACCGGGCTGCCATGATCGACCTCCCTGATGTCGGGTCGCTTGTTCCTCCGAGCCTCTCGAACCGCGTTCTGGAACTGGAGTGGTGCCACGTTGGACAGCGACTCGGGGATCGCTCCGAGGATTCCCCGCGCCGAGGGGTTCACGTAGACGACCCTGTCGTCGGGATCGATCAGGATGGTGCCCTGGGGAAGAGCGCCGAGGACGACTTCGAGGGTTGCGTTGGCTTGCTCGGCATCGGAGAGGCGGGAGCCCAGGCGGTTGGCCATGGTCGAGATCGCCAGCCCGAGTTGGTCGAGCTCTTCGATGCCAGAGCGACGCGTTTCGACTGCGGATCGCCCCTCGGCGACCGCGATCGCCTGGTCGGTCAGCTCACCGATGGGCCGGGACAGCCGGCGGGCGAGATAGGTCATCAACCCCACACCCAACAGTCCGAGGACGAAGCCTGCGACGATTATCGACCTCCGGACCACCCACAGTTCGGTGTCGATCGCCCTGGTGGGCATCGAGGTTCTCACGATCATCCCCTCTTCAGGAGGCAGCGCCAGGTAGCGCTGCTCGGCGCCGGTGCTTTCGCTGATGCGAGTGTCCTGGCCTGGCTCTCCGGTCAGGGCGATCTGCACCTCCGGACGATCGACGTGGTTCTCCATCACTGACGGGTCGATGTGAGAGTCGGCGAGAACCACACCATTGATTGCGATGAGCGTCGTTCGGAAACCGCTGGCGTCGAAGACCCTCTCAGCCCACTCGGAATAACCGGTGTCTTCCACGGGCAACGCATCGCTGCCCAGTAGCGCGGCGCTCAGGAGACCGTCGTCCACCTGATCGAGGAGAGCGGCCCGCGCCGATCGATCGAAGGTGAAGCCCATGAGCCCGATCATCACCAGATAGGTGATGGCGTAGTAGGCGATGAACCTGGAGGAGAGCTTGGTCCCGACGCCCGCGCGGCTACTCATCTACGAACTTGTAGCCGAGCCCCCTGACCGTGACGATGTGGCGTGGGTTCGAGGAGTCGGCCTCGAGCTTCTCTCGAAGCCGCTTGATGTGAACGTCCAGTGTCTTCGTGTCCCCGAAGTACGACGGGCCCCACACCTCGTCGATGAGGGTGTGCCGGGCCGCGAGACGGTTCTTGCGGCGCATCAGAGACTCCAACAACTCGAACTCCTTGGGACGCAACTCGACCTCGTCACCTCCGACACGTGTCACATGAGCATCGATGTCGAGCTCGATCGGCCCGCCTCGGAGCACCTCGTTGGACTCGGCGAGGACCCCGGTCTTCGCCGCGCGACGGAGATGAGCCCGCACCCGGGCAAGCAGCTCACGCATGGAGAAGGGCTTTGTCATGTAGTCGTCGGCGCCCAACTCCAGACCGGCGACCTTGTCGGCCTCGGAGTCCTTTGCTGTCAGCATGATGATCGGGACGTCGGAAGATGAACGGATTTGCCGGCACACGTCGAGCCCCGACATCTCGGGGAGCATGAGGTCCAACAGCACCAGGTCCGGGTTCGACAGACGGGCGAGGTCGAGCCCGCTGACCCCGCTGCCGGCGACCATCACCTCGAATCCCTCGGCCTCCAGGGCGTATCGAACCGACTCGGCGAGCCCCGGCTCGTCCTCGACGATCAGGATGCGATGGGCACGTCGGTCAGTGGTCGCTGTCATCCAAGGCTCGGGCCATGCCATCTTCGTCGAACTCGGCCCGCTCGCCGGTTATGAGATATGCCGTCTGTTCGGCGAAGTCGACGGCCTGGTCCCCCACCCTCTCCAGGGCGCGGGAGGCCATGAGCATCTTCGTCGCCCACTCCAGGAGCTGGGGGTTGTCTCGCACGGCCACCGTCTCCCGATACATGTTGGCGTTGAGCCGGTCCACCGGATGGTCCATCGCCGGGAGCAATCTGGCTTCGTCGAGATCAGCGCGAACGTACGCCTCGATGGCGGTTCGGATCATGGGCCTGACCAGATCACCCATCTCGCGGATCTGCTCACAAATGCGCTCCACACGGGGGAGCCCCGTGTTGAACTGGGCGATCTTGGCGATGTTGACGCACTGGTCCCCCATCCGTTCGAAGGTGACGTTGAGCTGGATCAGGATGGTCATGCGCCGCAGGTCCGAGCCCATTGGCTGATTACGCGCCATCAGGGAGGTCCAGTCCTGATGGACCTCGAGATAGGTCTGATCGATCCCGTTGTCGCGTTTGATGACCTCGGCGGCGAGATCGACGTTGTCGGTCGTGACCGCCTGCACCGCCATCTCCACCATCTGCTCGGCGCGGTCGACCATCGACAGGACCTTGCGCTCGAGCTCCTCGAGCTCGGCGTGGAAGTGGATGTTGGTGTCTTTGATATCCGTCATCCGAACCGGCCCGTGATGTAGTCCTCTGTGTCCTTCTCGCGGGGTGACGTGAACAACTGCTCGGTGGGGCTGTACTCCACCAGCCGACCCGTGCGCATCCCCATGTCGTCGAGCTTCACGTTGAAGAAGGCGGTCTTGTCGCTGACCCGGGCGGCCTGTTGCATGTTGTGGGTCACGATGATGATCGAATAGTTCTCCTTGAGCTCGAGCATCAGCTCCTCGATCCGCAAAGTGGCGATCGGGTCGAGGGCAGAGCAGGGCTCGTCCATCAGGATCACGTCCGGCTTGGTGGCGATGGCACGAGCGATGCAAAGACGCTGCTGCTGGCCACCCGACAACGAGTAGCCGGAGTCATCGAGCTTGTCCTTGACCTCATCCCAGAGGGCGGCGTCGCGCAGCGCCTCCTCCACCAGCCCTGCCATGTCCGACTTGCTGCCCTTGAACCCATTGACCTTGGCTCCCCATGCGATGTTGTCGTGGATCGACTTCGGGAAGGGGTTGGGCTTCTGGAAAACCATTCCGATCGTGCGTCGCACCCGAACCGGATCGACCCCATCGGCGTAGATGTTCTCCCCGTGATAGTGGACCTCGCCGACCGTTCGCGCCGTCGGAATCAGATCATTCATCCGGTTCAGCGACCGGAGCACTGTCGACTTGCCACAACCGGAAGGGCCAATCAGCGCCGAGATCTGGTTCTTGGCGAAGTCGAGCGAGACGTCGGCAACCGCCAGGAAGTCTCCGTAGAAGACGCCCATGTCCAGGGTCTCGATGACGTTGGGGAGGGGGTTGACCGCCGGGCTCGTCTCGGTGGGTTCGACCCGTGGCGCCGGCACGTCACTCGAACGCGAGGTCACCGTTTCCTCGGTCGTCGTCTCGTTGGTCATTCCACTCTCCTGGAGAATCGATTACGAAGTATCACGGCAGCGGCATTCAGGGTCAACAAGAGGAGGAGGAGGGCAATGCTGGCAGCTGCGGCGAGATTCCTGAACTCCTCCTGAGGAAACGAGGTCCATTGGAAGATCTGGATGGGCAGGGCGGTGAACTTGGAGAAGGGGCCGGTCGGGTCGACGGTGATGAAGCTGGCGGCACCGACCAGGATCAATGGAGCGGTCTCACCGACTGCTCTAGCCACGGCGAGAATGGTCCCGGTGAGCACCCCTGGGGTCGCCACGGGGAGGATCTGGCTGCGCACCGTCTGCCACCGCGTGGCACCCAGAGCCATCCCAGCCTGGCGTAGCGAGTCGGGAACTGCCTTGAGCGCCTCCTGGGAGCTGATTATCACCACCGGCAGGGTGAGCAGCCCGAGGGTGAGGCCGGCGGCGAGGATGGTGCGGCCGTTGTCCGAAGGCGAGACGCCACCGGTGAAGACGTCACCGGACATAACCGACTCGAGTGCGCGGACAAAAACGGCGAGCCCAAGCATGCCGTAGACGATGGAGGGGACACCAGCGAGGTTGTTGATATTGGTCTGTATGAAGTCATTGATGCGAGACGGCTTGGCGAACTCGACGAGATAGATGGCCGCCCCCACACCGACCGGCACCGCGAAGGCCACCGTGATGACCACCAGCCACAGCGATCCCAGGATGGCGGTGCGGATCCCGGCGATCTCCGGGGTGGCGCTGGCCGGCGACAGGAGGAACGTGGGGCTGAACCAGGCTCTCCAGTCGAAATCGACCTCTTCGAAGGTGTACTCCTGGAATCGACCTGCCTCGAACCCGAATGCCACCTCCTCCTCGAATCCCTCGGGGTCGAGCAGGGAAGGGACGAGTTGGTTGCTGGCGATGATGTCCGGTTGAACCACACGCTCCTGAACCAGGGCGAACACGTTGGCCTGGTCCCGGGGCGCCGTGGCGCAGCCCGAGGGTGGCTCCTCCGAGGCACAGATCTCCGCCCACTCCTGATCGGATTCGAAGACTAGGCGATCCTCGTAGAAACGCTGCTCTCGCTCCAGACGTCGGCCGACCCCACTGGAGACGTTGGCTTCGAGCAACCCGACCATCTCGTCGAAGGTTATGTCGTTGAGCCCGGTGGTCGCCGGGTCGTAGCCGAGGTCGGCGACGATGTCCTCTGGCTGGTTCTGGTTGACGATCGCGACCAGACCGAAGGAATCGTTGATGATGGTGTAGAGCAACGTGGCCAAGGCGACGACTGCTATGGCCAGCATCGCCAGGCAGAAGACCTGGAACCACGTCGCTTTCCGGGTGCGCCAGCCGAGATGCCCGGTGTATTCCTCCTCGGTGGGGAAGTGGTCGGCCTTGGGGCGTTCGGGCGCCTCGATGCTCATTCGTAAGCCTGACGGAATCGCTTGACCAGCCGCCGGCTCAGTGCGTTGAGCCCGAGAGTCATGAAGAACAGCGTGAGACCGATGGCGAAGATCGAATTGTATTGGACGGTGTTGTATGCGAGGTCGCCGTTCGCTGTGATGGCGATGTAACCCGTCATCGCCTGCGCACCCTGGAATGGGTTCAGTATGTAGCCGAAGAACGAGTCCTCTCCGAGGGTGAAGTTTCGGGGTGATGCTCCGGCGGCGAGGGTGACGACCATGGTCTCGCCGACGGCTCGTGACATGGCAATGACCACTCCGGCAGCGATCCCGGACAATGCCGCGGGCACGACCACCCGAGTCGATACCTCCAGCTTTGAAGCGCCCAAGGCGTAGGCCGCCTGACGCAAGGAGTCGGGCACCGCGCTGAGGGCATCTTCGGACAGCGAGCTGATCAGGGGGACGATGAGGATGCCGACCACGATCCCGGCGGAGAGGACGTTGAAGAACCCGACCACATTCGCCCCGAACGCGCCACGCAGCAACGGAGTCATGAAGGTCAGGGCAAAGAATCCGTAGACGACAGTTGGGATACCGACCAAGATCTCGAGCACCGGCTTGAAGAAGCCGCGCACCCGCCGGCTGGCGTACTCCGAGAGATAGATCGCGGCGGCGAGGCCGATGGGCACCGCCACCAACATCGCGATGATGCTGATCAAGAGTGTCCCCAGCACGAGTGGCCAGATGCCGAAGCGAGCCGCCCCGGGTTGCCAGAAGGTGTCGGTGAGGAACTCGAAGACTCCCACCTGCTCGTCCTGGAAGAACAGCAAGGACTCTTTGCCCAACTCGTAGAGGATGCCGATCGTGATCGCGATCGAGATGGCACCACAGACGAAGAGGAAGCCCCGGATGGCCATCTCCCCCGGCCGCGGGCTCTTCTGGAGTGAAGGCGCCGGGCCTGCGGCCCGGATCCGCTCGTCAGCCGTCATCAGCTCGCGGTGGTCCTTTCATCATGGTTGGTGGGACCCGGCCAGCCATGGGACGGGGCCGGGTCCCACCGTGTCTAGTCGGTCTACCAGCCGGCCGCGGCCTTGATGTTGTCCGCGGCCTCCTGCAGCGACTCGTCCGGTGCCGGGAAGTAGCCGACATCGCCGATCAGGTCGTTGACGTTGTCCAGGTAGTAGGCCATGAACTCGGCCACCTGCAACTTGGATTCGATCACCGGGGCCGATGTGTACATGTACAGCGGGCGGGAGATGGCGTAGGTCCCGTCGTCCACCGACTCGGCACTGGGCTGAACTCCATCGACCGCCACGGTGGCGAGGATGTCGGCGTTCTCCTGGTAGTAGGCATAGCCGAAGTAGCCGATGGCACAGGTGGTGCTGAGATCACCCTCGGTACACCCGTCGCCGGAGACGCCCTGCACCGTGAGGTTGTCGTCCTCGCCGACGATGTCGGCGTACGAGGAGAGGATGGGCGAAGGCTCTTCGGCTTCGAACTCCTCGGGGAAGACCACCTCGTTGAAGTAGTCGAACGTGCCCGAGTCTTCACCCGGTGTGAACATCTGGATGGGATGCGCCGGGAATGCCGGGTTCACATCGGCCCAGGTGGAGCCGGGGTCGGTCAGGGAGAAGGCAGTGGCAATCTCCTCGAGGGTCAACTCCTGGGCGAAGTAGTTGCCCGGACTGATCACGAGGGAGAGGGCGTCGCTTCCCACCCTCACCGAGATCGGCTCACTGCCCCACGTCTCGGTGCAGGCGGCGACCTCGTCATCGGCGATGGCCCGGGAGGCGTTTGCGATGTCGGACGCCCCTTCGACGCAGAACCGCTCGAGACCACCCCCGGAGCCGATGGAGTCGATCGTGTACTCGGGCCCGCCTTCGTCGATCCACTGTGATAGGACTGCGGTCGACAGCGGGAACACCGTCGACGACCCGGCGATCAGGATGTCTACATCAGGATCGACGTCGAGGGGGTCGATGACCGGAAGTCCCCACTCGGAGAGCTCCCCGTCACCCATGTCTTCGGTAGTCGGCGTCTGACCGCCACCGTCGGACGTGGTCTCGGTGGTGTCATCGCCACCACAGGCGGCCAACACCAACGCCAACACGGCAAAGAGTGCGACCAGATTTCGGATTTTCATTCCCGTTCATCTCCTTGTGTCGGATAAGAACCTCCCAGGAATACGCGCCAGAAGGTAGGGCGCGGCGTTAACCCGACGGCAAGGTCGGGGTTAACGGAAGATGAACAGTGTCTTGATCGGCGGACGACGCCAGGCTCGCCTGTGCGGCGGAACCGGAGGACCACACGATGTCACCGCGAGGCCGGGCATCAACCCTGTCGGTCGGATCAGACGGGAGTCTCGAGCCGGGAAACAGACGCCGGTCCGCCTACCAGCGGGCTATACCCCGCCGAGTTAGAGATGTGCGCTCGACCTCGCTATCGCCAGCTCTTGCAGCGCCACATGGGCGTCGATGCCGGCGTCGCCCCGAACTCGCTCCCACGTGCGGTCGGGGCGCATCTCCCAGGCGAGGACGTCGTCGGAGAAGACCACATCGAAGATCTCGTCAAGGCGAAACTGCAGGTCGGTGTCGGAGACCGGGGCGAGTGCCTCCACTCTGCGGTCGAGGTTTCTCGGCATCATGTCGGCCGACCCGTAGTAGTAACTGCGGTCGCGCCCCCGGGCCCCAAACCGGTAGATACGGGAGTGCTCCAGGTAGCGACCGACGATGGATCGGACCTTGATGTTCTCCGACAGCCCTTCCACACCGGGGATGAGGCTGCAGATCCCGCGCACACACAGATCAACCCGAGCTCCCGCCTGTGACGCCCGATAGAGACCCTCGATGATCCCGGCGTCGACCAACGAGTTCATCTTCAACGTGATCTGACCGTCGGCCCGGTTCGCCTCGTCTTCGATCAGCCGCATGATCTCATTGCGCACACCACCCGGGGACACGGCCATTGAGCGGTAACGGGTCTGCCGGCTATACCCGGTGAGGTAGTTGAAGAGATCGGAGAGATCGGAGCCGAGGTCGGCGTCCGCAGTGAACACACCCACATCCTCGTAGTTGCGGGCTGTGGTCTCGTTGTAGTTGCCGGTGCCGATGTGGGCGTAGCGAACCACTCGATCGCCCTCCCGACGCACGACCAGGGCGATCTTCGTGTGTGTCTTGAGACCGACCACCCCATACATCACGTGCACGCCGACGTCCTCGAGACGTTGCGCCCATTCGATGTTGCGCTCCTCATCGAAGCGTGCCTTCAACTCGACGAGTGCCACCACCTGCTTGCCCCGCTCGGCCGCCTCGATCAGCGATTGCATGATCTCGCTGTCCCGATTGGTGCGGTAGAGAGTCATCTTGATGGCGAGCACATCGGGATCTCGGGCGGCCCTGCTCACGAAAGCCTCGACGGTGGAAGAGAAAGAGTCGTAAGGGTGATGTGCCATCAAGTCGCCTTGCCGGATGATCTCGAAGAAGTCGATCGTCTCCGATGGGAGCGAGGCGAGACGCGCCGGCGTCACCCCGTTGAACACATCGAACTTCAGCTCCGGCCGATCCAACTCGAAGAGTCCCCCCAGGCCCGCAAGATCGAGAGGGCCGTCGACGCGATAGACGTCGTCCTCGGTGGCGCCCATCTCCCTCATCAACAGATCGAGGACATCCACGGGCAGGTCGGGATGGACTTCGAGACGGACCACCCGACCAAAGCGACGCTGGGTGAGCTCGGACTCGATGGTCATCAAGAGGTCGCCACCCTCGTCCTCTTCGACCTCGAAGTCGGCGTTACGGGTGACCCGAAACACGTGATGGGCAAGGACCTCCATGCCCGGGAACAACGAGTCGAGATGGGCCGCGATCACCTGCTCCAGCGGGATGAACCGCTCACCGTCGGGGAGCACCACGAACCGGGGCAACACAGGCGGGATCTTGACCCGGGCGAAACGGGTGAGGGTCGTCTCCGGGTTGCGGACGAATATCGCCAGGTTCAAGGAGAGATTCGAGATATAGGGAAAGGGGTGTGCCGGGTCGACGGCCAGCGGAGTCACCACCGGGAAGACCAGCTCGGCGAACTGCCTGTCGAGATACTCACGGTCATCGTCATCGATGGTGGAGTAGTCACTGAAGACGATGCCTTCCTTGGCGAGGGCCGGAGCCACCTCGGAGAGGAACCGCTTGGAAACCTCCTGATACTGGACGTCGACGTCGGCCCTGATCGCCGCAAGCTGCTGGCCGGGAGTGAGGCCGTCGGGTGTGGCCGAACGCAGCCCGTGTGCCACCTGTTCCTTGAGCCCGGCCACCCGGACCTGAAAGAACTCGTCGAGGTTGGCTGACCAGATGGCGAGGAACTTTGCCTTCTCCAGGAGGGGGAAGTCCTCGCGACCCGTCAGCGAGAACACACGTTTGTTGAAGTCGAGCCAGGAGAGCTCGCGATTCACATAGGTGTCGGCAGTAACCAGGTTCATCGTCTCAGACATGATCGTCGGCCCGATCTACCCCATGGTTAACGATCATTGCGCAGACCGCCCAGGAGGAACGCCTCCACACCCTGGGTCACCTCGAGCAGTCTGGTGTCGTCGTCGATCAGGGCCCGGGCAGCAGACATGATCGTGTCCTGGATCAGACGCCCGGCCAAGTAGCCGGGCAGGGGGCGGAAGACACCCTCGGTCACTCCTCTTTTATAGATCGAGGCCAGCTCGGTCGAGAGCTGGGAGTGGGAGTGGCGGATCCTCTTTTGTGCCTCGTTTCCCATCCGCCCCGCCTCGCGATGGAGGATCACCCCGAACACGCGGTCGGTGGCCACGAACTGCACGGTTCGCGATGCCAACGTCGCGAGTCGCGCCGAAGTGTCGAGACCATCCGGGATAGATGCGATCAACTCGGCAATGACGTCGGGCAGGTTGTCCTCCACCATCGACGCTATGACGTCATCACGATCGTCGAAGTAGTCGTAGAGAGTGGTTCTGCCGACACCGGCGCTGAGAGCTATCTCTCCGAGAGATACCTCTGCCGTGCCTGCCTCGTCGATGAGACGCCGCGCCGCATCGAGCAGAGCACCACGGGTGAGCTCCTTGTGCTCGTCGATCGTGGCAGCGCGAATCTTGGGCATCCCCCCTAAGGGTATCGGCCCATCTGGGAAAGTCGCCTTTCCTGAGCATCCTCATCGTCCTGACCTTCGTCGAAGGGGACAGGAGTCGACGCCGCGGGATGTCGACGGCACGAAACTTCGGGCGCGGATGTAGCCGGATATGAGGCGCCGGATGATGGAAGAGACGCCTCTGAGCTCGTTTTGCCACGTGTAGGTCACACCGCGAATATGGAGGTGTGACCTACGGGCCGACAACACTCGCGACCGAGCTGATCGCGGACTGGAGGGCCCGCGCCGCCTGCTCCGGCTATCCGAACACGCTCTTCTTCCCACCCACCGACGCACCCGATGATGGCTCTTCAGAGAAGGCGAAGGCGATCTGCTCGGTGTGCCCGGTTGCCAACAACTGTCTCGAGTACGCATTGGAGACCAACCAGCGCTCCGGGATCTGGGGTGGCACGTCGGAGAAGGAGCGTAAATCCCTCCGCCGTAAGTGGCTCGCCGAACGGCGTCGCAGCGCCTGACGTCCTCTATTTGCGAACCTATTCGTCGTAGGGTCATATATGGCCCAAATCAGCTGAAGTTCGGGACAACATGAGCAAGCAGTCCGACTACGTGATGAGGACGGTCGAGGAGCGAGGCATTCGCTTCATCCGGCTCTGGTTCACCGACGTGCTCGGATTTCTCAAATCGGTGGCGATAAGCCCCGCCGAACTGGAGGTCGCCTTCGACGAGGGAATGACCTTCGACGGCTCCTCCATCGATGGATACGCCCGGATCCAGGAAGCCGACATGCTGGCCAAGCCGGACCCCACGACCTTCGCCGTGCTCCCTTGGCGCACCGAGCAGCAGGTGGCCCGGATGTTCTGTGACATCTCCATGCCCGACGGCGAACCTTTCGGCGGCGACCCTCGCACCGTGCTCAAGCGAAACCTCGAGCGCGCTTCGGAGATGGGGTACACCTTCTATGCCGCGCCCGAACTGGAGTTCTTCTATTTCGCCGACAGCGGGCCCGAGCCCCAGGTGCTCGATCGCGGCGGGTACTTCGACCTCACACCGCTCGACGTCGCCCAGGAGTACCGACGCAAGACGATCAACGCCCTCGAGCAGCTCGGGATCCCCATCGAGCACTCACATCACGAGGTCGCCCCGAGCCAGCATGAGATAATCGCCCGCTACACCGACGCCCTGACGATGGCTGACAACATCATGACTTCCCGCCTCACCGTCAAGGAAGTGGCGTTGCAGTCGGGGATCTATGCCACGTTCATGCCCAAGCCACTCGAGGCCCACGACGGCTCCGGGATGCACCTCCACCTCTCCCTCTTCGAAGGCGACACCAACGCCTTCCACGAACCGGGCACACAAGGCGTGTTGTCCAAGGTGGGTGAGGCCTTCATCGCCGGCCTCCTCCGGCACGCCGCCGAGATGACCGCGGTGACCAACCAGTGGGTCAACTCGTACAAGCGTCTCGTCGGTGGCTTCGATGCTCCGATCTACATGTCGTGGGCACGTAACAACCAGTCGGCGTTGGTGCGGGTCCCCTCGGTCAAAAAGGGCAAGCCGTCTTCGGTGCGGGTCGAGTATCGAGCTGCGGATGCCGCCTGCAACCCCTATCTGGCACTGTCGGTCATCCTCGCCGCCGGCCTCGCCGGCATCCGCGAGGGCTACGAGCTGCCGCCGGAGATCTCCGCCGACGTACACCAGATGACCGCCGCCGAGCGGGCCGCCGTCGGTGCGAGACGTCTTCCCGACAACATGGCCTCCGCGCTCGATCTCATGGAGGCTTCCGACCTGGTGGCCGAGGCGCTCGGCGAACACGTCTTCGATTGGTTCCTCAGGAACAAGCGGGCCGAGTGGTCGAGATATCAGAGTCATGTCTCCCGCTTCGAGCTAGAGACCTACCTGCCGATCCTGTGATCGCCGCGGTCTATCCCGAGGCCTGCTCCGACGATCTCACCGACGCTCTTGCCCTGGCCGGGCTCTCCGTGACGCCGATCCGGGAGATCGGTGTGGAGAACCCCACCATCCGGGACGCCGACATCCTGGTGATCGAGTTGGGTCATGGGGTCCTTCGCCAACTGCGCGAGGTGAGCCGGATCGAGGATGCTCTGGGCCTGCCGGTGATGCTGGTCGCCGCCATCGAGCATCTCGCCCTGGTGGAGAGCAGCGCGGCGGCTGCCGAGTTCGTGGTCTCCCCCATCGACCCTGTCGAATTTCGCATCCGGATCAGGCGGCTCGTCCGCGAGGAGCCCGGCGAGGAGCTGCTCACCTTCAAGGACCTCGAGCTCAACCCTCTGAACTACCAGGCCACCCTGGCCGGCAGCCCGATGGATCTGACCTACATGGAGTATGAGCTGCTCCGCTTCCTCGTCGAGAACCCGGTGCGGGTGTGGTCCCGAGAGCAGTTGCTCTCCAAGGTCTGGGGCTATGAGTACTACGGCGGCGCCCGCACCGTCGACGTCCATGTGCGACGTCTCCGCGCCAAACTCGGCGAAGAGCGAGCGTCGTGGATCATCACCGTCCGCTCGGTCGGCTACCGCTGGGGATAGATGGCCCGGCACTCGCGTGGTCGGCCCAGCAGCGGCTGGCCGCGAACACGGCTCGTAGAAACCGGCCAAAAGGCCTTCCGGATAGGGACCAAGGGCCCTGTGTATGGAATTTCATCAGTTCTTGACTAAGGAACTAATGAATATCTCCTTTCAACGTCGTACCGATCTCGCCATCTCCGCCCTGCGAGCCCTCAATGGCGTAGGGGCGGTCCGGGGTGTTGAGCTGGCTGAGGAGATCGAGACCACACCCTCCTACCTCCCTCAGGTCATGGCCCCCTTGGTCAAGGCTGGTTGGGTGACATCGGAGCGGGGGCCGGGCGGGGGGTACCGGCTCGCTGACGTCGGCCGCATCTCGCTATTTGCGGTGGTCGAGGCGACGGAGGGGTCCGGAGACGGTCGTTGCGTTCTCCGCGACGCACCGTGCCCGGGAGAGCGAGGTTGTCCCGTTCACGCCGTCTGGTCACAGGCGCGTGATGTTCTCGTGAGCGGGTTTCAGGAGATTTCGGCATTTGGTGACAAAGGAGCCTCGCCATGACCCAGGTGATCCAACGTCCCCCACATCAGGAGACGCCTCGTCCCGACGACGTACCATCGCATCCCCACTACACCCTGGGAACGCTCGTGGTGCTTGGCATCATTGGGACGCTCTTGGCCGTGGGTCTTGGGATAGCCGCGCTGATGATCACCGCCGGCCGCAATTCGGTCGACGACGACATCGTCTCGGAGCGGGTGGACGCCTTTCTGGCGACCGGAAGTGGCGCCATCGGGTCGAGCACCGCCGGCGAGGATGTGCTCCCCACCCTGTTGCCGAAGGATCAACTGTCCCCAGTCCCCGCTTCCGAGGTCAACGTGGCCATCGCACCCGAGATGCCCCCTGCGTCGGGTCGCAGCACTCAGGCGATTGTCGATGTTCACTTCGAGGTCGTCGAGGGGATCTCGGCCATCGACCCGGCCACCGGAGTCGAGACCGAGACGTGGGGCTATCGCCTCGTCGACGGGCCGGATGGCCTGGTGGTGGGCACGCCGGGCCCCGTTATCCGGGCGCGGGTCGGTGACATCCTCAGGTTCACGATCACCAATCCCTCGACCAGCCACAACCCCCACAACGTCGACTTCCATGCGGTGACTGGGCAAGGTGGGGGCGCCGAGGCCACCACGGTGGCACCAGGAGAGACCAAGACCATCGAAGCCCGACTGCTGTACCCGGGCTTCTTCATGTACCACTGCGCTTATGGCGATATCCCGGCCCACATCTCCCATGGCATGTTCGGTGGGATCCTCGTCGATCCCGAGGCTCCACTTCCCGATGCCGCTCATGAGTGGTACATCGTCCAATCCGAGTACTACACCGCCGGTAAGGAGCCGGGCATGGTCGAGTTCGATCGACAGTCCGTCACCGACGAGAACCCGACATACGTGGTGTTCAACGGTGCGGTTGGCGCCCTCACCGGTGAGAACGCGCTGGAGATGGGTGTGGGCGAAAGGGCTCGCATCTATTTCATCAATGCCGGGCTCAACCTCGATTCCAACCTCCACCCGATCGGCTCACACTGGGACAAGGTCTTTCAGGAGGCGGCGCTCCTCAACTCGCCGCTCCGGGGGTCACAGACCACGCTGGTGCCGGCCGGCGGTGGCACGGTCGTTGAGCTGGTCGGACAGGTCCCTTCGACCATCGTCCTGGTGGACCACGCTCTCTCCCGTGCCGTGGACAAAGGCGCGATAGGCCAGATCGTCGTCACCGGGGAGGCGAACCTGGAGATCTTCGAAGATGTCACCGGCGGCGGTGAAGGGGCCACCGGGGGACACGACATGACCGGGACCACTGCAGCTACCGGTGCCTCAGAGACAGTGTCGATCGTCGCCGGCGCCTGGACCGCCCAGGACATTGGCGCAGCCGACGAGTTCGCCGGGGCCGAAGACCCCGCCGACTACTCGACCAACACACTCACGATTGAGGTGGGAACCACCGTCACCTGGACCAATGACGACCCTGGCCAGATGCATACCGTGACCGACGTCAGCGGCGCATTCGACTCCGGGTTTCTCCAGGCCGGCGATTCGTGGAGCTTCACCTTCACCGACGTCGGGGAGTACGAGTATTACTGCCTCCCCCATCCCTGGATGCGAGCCAAGGTGATCGTCGTCGAGCCCTGAGCAATGCCGGATCGGTCCTCTCCCATCCAGAGGGGTGCGCCTCGAGAGCCGGAACCGATGACCCGGCGTCGGCGTGACCTGCCTGCACATCGGAATGGAACTCGATCGGCCGTGGCACAATCCGGCTATGGGTTTTCGCACCAAGCAGGTTCATGCCGGGGTCCATCCTGACCCCGAAACGGGCGCCATCCTCACACCGATCTACCAATCCACGACCTTCGTCCAGGATTCGGTCGACTCCTACATGGACAAGGGCTACTCGTACTCAAGGGCCGGGAACCCGACGGTGCGGGCCCTCGAGGAGAAGCTGACTGCACTCGAAGGTGGTCACGACACCACCGCGTACGGCTCGGGGATGGCGGCAACGGTGGCAGTTTTCCTCGCTCTCCTCGAGGCGGGGGATCACGTGGTCATCGCCGATGTCGTGTACGGGGGCACGTACCGGTACGCCGACCAGTTCCTCACCAAGTTCGGCGTCGACGTCAGTTTCATCGACTCCTCGGACATCGACTCGGTTACCGCGGCCCTGCGGGACGACACCAGGCTGATATTCACCGAGACCCCGGCGAACCCAACTCTGAAAGTGACCGACCTGGCTGCCGTGTCGGCCATATGTGGGGAACGAGACCTGATTCATGTGACCGATAACACATTTCTGACGCCGTACTACCAGCGACCATTCGAGCTGGGCGCCGACGTGGTCATCCACTCCACAACCAAGTTCCTCGACGGACACAACGCAACCCTGGGGGGTGCCGTGGTCGTCAACGATCAAGCGCTCCAGGAGAAGGTCGCCCATGCCCGGCTCTCGGCCGGTCTGGTGATGTCCCCGATGGTCGCCTGGTTGACGCTTCAGGGGATCAAGACCCTCAGTGCCCGCATGGATGCCCAATCGGCCAACGCGCTGGCGGTGGCGGAGTTCCTCAAGACCCATGTCAAGGTGGACTACGTCAACTACCCGGGGCTGCCCAGCCATCCTCAACACGAGCTCTCGAGCAAGCAGGCGTCGGGTTACGGGGCGATGGTCTGTTTCGAGGTCCATGGGGGTGTGGCGGCGGGCAAACGCCTGATGGACTCGATCGACCTGTGGAGCCTCGCTGAGAACCTCGGCTCGGTGGAGTCACTGATCACCCATCCGGTGACGATGACCCACGCCGCGGTGCCACGTGATGAGCGCATCGCCGCCGGGATCACCGACGGTCTGGTGCGTCTCTCGGTCGGTCTCGAGGATGCCGAGGACCTCGTGACCGCCCTCGACGAGGCCCTGCAGAAGGTGTGAGCGTGGGCGACCGCAGGAGCCTGATCCTGGCGGTCGCCGGACTCGCCGCAGCCCTCATCGTGTTCTTCGCCGCCACCGGGCCACGTCCCGGGACAGAGGTGTCGGGGTCGGTCCGTCGGGCGGGTGGAGTCTGTCTGGAGTTGGAGCGTTGGTCGCTCCTGGGCTGGACCGTCGTCGGTCAGACCCACTCCGTCACCGACATGCAGAACAGTGTCTGGCGACCGCCCCAGGAAGATCCCCCCTGTGCCCAGGTGCCCGAACGGGAGTATCTGGTGAGGGTCTTCGGCGAGCGCACGGGAATCTACCGCCTGTGCGGTCTCGCCGACGAGAACCCGTGCGTCGAGTTCCAACGGGTCGAGAGCCCCTTCACCCGGTCATGACGGTGGCGGCAGCGACGCCCTG